>ERZ772879.1160-NODE-1160-length-18835-cov-5.050532_pt1 | contig 18835 bp, 24 predicted proteins | sample MGYA00580582_ERZ772879 | MGnify/ENA primary metagenome ERZ772879 (study PRJEB29015, sample SAMEA2737682) | human gut metagenome | biome: human gut; feature: human-associated habitat; material: faeces | place: China | collected 2012 ... | reverse complement strand
TCAGTTTTCAATGACCTACGTCGTCGCCTTGACGACTTAATCTATAATACAGAAGAGAAATGCGATTGTCAACAATCAATTTCAATTCTTTTTCATTGCTTGTTCATGAATTCTTCATACATCCGAAACAACTTAATATATATTACAGAAGAGATTTGATATTGTCAACACCCTTTTTCTTAACCGATAAGGACGTAGGTGAAACACCCTAAAGACAACTTATATATACTACTCTTATTTACCCCAAAACGTCAATACATTCGCCCCATAAAACAGAAAAGCGGTTATCCCTAATCGGGGACAACCGTAATCTTACTTATCGTAATACAAATCTTTGTTCACAGTTTCCTTGATTCGACGGCGTAACTCACTGTCGAAGTCACGGTTATCTGCCACCATCTGCTTCGTCACTTCGCGTGGCGCTTGGTAGAATGCCCACGGTCCACTAGACTGATTCTCGAATTCCAATGGTGAGATTTGATATAAGTCGCGTGCCTCTGGTACATGAAGCCATTCATCAAACATGGCAAACAAGAATGGTCCGAACTCACCTTCGCCATTCTCTAGATACGATTCCCAATCAGAAACGATGAATGCTTCTGGTTCATTATCCATGGCATTACGCATAATGACTTCCAAGTCACCGGATTCTTTTTCCGATGTTACCGCGTAATAGGCCGAAACATCAGGTGCAGCTATCATCGGTAGTGAACGATAGTCAAATCCTAATGTCTTTGCTAATTTTTGCGATAGCGCAATGCGGGTATGCTGCGTCATTGGTACGCCCTCATGACGCGCAATACGCAATTCTTGCATGCCGTCCGCAAGATCTACCATCTTAAAGTCGAAATACATCTTATCTATCTCTCCTTATTTAACCTTTGCCGCATAGTAGCCAATTACGAGACCGATAAAAACGAGCCCAGATGTGACTTCTTTACTATGCGTCACAAACATCACGACAATTGCGACCAGAAATAACAACACCGCTAGCATTGTCATCCCCAGTTTAAGATTCTTCTTTTCCATTCTCTTCCTCATCTCTCAATTAATCGGCATAGCGATACGTGGCATCACGTAAATAAGCTGCGAAGTCACGGTGACCAATCTCTGATTCAAACGTTTCTTTAAAATCGGCAATATAACTCTGCTTCATCTCATGGTGCTCTTCCGTAACATGCGCTTGTAGTTCTAGCATCCCCATCACATCAATCACATCAAACTCTGGTAGTAGCGCCTTGATTTCATGAACTTGTTCCTCAGTCACCGTAAACTCTTTGACGATTAATGGTTGTGGGTTGTCTGTCGTCAAACCTTCAGCAGTCGCCACGACGGCACTTGGGGTAGAACGAAATGCCAAACGACGTTCAGCCATACGGTATAACTGTCCATCCGCCATATCTAACACACCGAGCGCCGTCACTTTTAGTAGTTCTGGTCCCCAGAAAATCATTTGCTTGTTACTCATCATAACCTCGTTTCTTCTATATAGAAGTAAACCGTGCGACCATCTTTGCAGATTCTTCCCACAACTGACGTGCATTCGCATTACCGTCATCTGCCACTTTGACTGGTAGCAACTTCTTCCCATCGTATACTTCACCAGCAATAAAATCAGTACTAGGTACCCCAAGAGCCAAGTTCACCAAACGCTTGGCACTGCGTTCTGGACTAATCGTACCCAGGTACTTCAATGGCGTGCGGTATAGCCAACGCATAAAAGTATTTGATTCAGAAGAAAAACTAGTTCGCACCACACCCGGGTGAAATGCGACGGCCGTTAACTGATCACCATAGCGGTGTTGTAGCTCACGAGTGAATAGAATGTTTTCGTACTTCGCATAACCATATGCTTTTTCTGACGTATAGTCATGAGCAAGATTTACATCAGCAACGTCAAACGTCTTCACAAACAAGTTTGCTGCAATACTTGATGTTTGAATAACTGTCGCATGATCAGCTAGCAACTTATCTAATAGTAGATTTGTTAAAAGGAAACCTGCTAAATGATTCACTTGGAACGTCTTTTCGAATCCATCGGCGGTCAATGTGCGGTCACCCATGATGCCACCGGCGTTGTTTGCCAGCACGTCGATGTGGTCATACTGACGTAGTTCGTCCGCCAAACGCTTAACGTCCGCTAATTTCGTAAAGTCGGCCAAATGATACGGCATGCCAAGTTCAGTCGCGACTTTCGCTGTTTTTTCTGGGTTGCGTCCAACAATCACCACTTGATGCCCAAGGCTAACCAATTCCTTAGCGGCAGCGGCCCCGATACCATCACTGGCACCAGTAATCACAATTGTCTTCATATTCCCCTCCATTTGTTTGCTTTCCTTCATTATACCTGCATATGCAAAAAAGGCACGCTAATGGAAGCGCGCCTTTATGAGTAACTCACATCACTCACAATATCACAGTTTAGGAGAATGCAAACATCAACTAAACTCTCTCACAAGTACTATCATAGTTGACCCGGCCAAAATGTTCATCTGTAATTCTTGACTAACCGCCGAATTCTGTAGACCGTTTTGTGGGATGACTTGCTTCAGGCAGTCCCCGTCACTGATTAGCTGCCTGCCAAAACGCCAATTCATGCTGATACGATGTTTCGTAAATACCGGCGTAGTCAGCCGTTGCCGATTGTGTTTGTACAAACAGTTGATCAACCGTTCGCCAACTCCAGTCGATAATTGCCTGATAGGTTGCGTCCGCGTAGTAATCTACCCAGTCGTTAAACCCAGTTGTTGCGACGCCTTGCTGTTGCAAACGCTGTGCAATCAAACCATATGATTCTGTGCACGGCAACAACGCTAACATGCTGGCCAGCGGATCACCTTGAGCGACTGTCTCTCGCAAATGATTGAGATAGTTCTTATTATGCGTACCTACTGCAATTTGGTGGTAGTCCTCACTTGGTGCAAGACCCAAATGTGCATCACTCTCATCTGACTCATGCATAACATTTCGTCTTAGTTCTAATGGCAATTGTGCATTGGTTTGTTCTAACAGCATCATAAACACATCGACATAATGATGATCCTGCGCAACATAATAATCCCGACTAGTTTGTGATAACACACCGGTCCGGATACCTTGGACAAATGGTTCTGCCATAATTGTGGCCATCATACTGTCGCGAATTGGTATCAACTCTTCACGTGTCATAGCGTCCTCCACTGTTCTTTCATCTCATCAATCACCGTACGAACATCTGGTGCTTCGCTCAATAGACTGATCACTGCAACACCATCGACACCCGACTGATGTAATGCGGGCAAGTCTTCAAGTGTAATGCCACCGATAGCAACGGTTGGCAGCCGTTTTGTATTAGCGTTCAAGGTCGGCACGAGGCCATCTAAGCCCAGTGGTTCGGCTGCATCAGCCTTCGTTGTGGTCGCAAAAACCGGTCCAACGCCCAGATAATCAATTCCCATCACCGATTGGGCAGCGACCATTTCAGCCTTATTGCGAACCGATAGCCCCACAATCATCTGCCCGGCAACTTGCGCCACGACATCCGTAATTGGCATATCATCCTGGCCAACGTGAATACCATCCGCTTCAACCGCTATTGCCAATGCCACATCGTCATCAACGATAAACGGCACTGCTAATTCACGTGCCTTTTCCCGCAACCGCATCGCCAAAGCTTGTTTCTCATCGGCCGACAGTGCGGGGTTCTTTTCACGGAACTGATAAGCCGTAATGCCAGATTGCATAATCAGTGCAATGCGTTCTTCGTATTCAGGCAATGTTAAATCAGGAAAGTTCTGTGAGCCGGCAACAAAATATCGTTGTAAAAATTCTTTATTCATCCTGTCACCCAATGATTCAGTGGACCGTGACCATGACCAACGGCAATGGTTTCAGCAATCGCAGTGTTCATAAACGCCTTGGCACGCGGCATGATGTCGACTAACGTTTCACCTTGCGCAAGATGTGCCGTGATGAAAGCCGACAACGTATCGCCAGTACCATGCGTGCGGTGCGTCTCGATGCGTGGCGCGTGATACCAACGGCCTGTGCCATCGGCAAACGCCACGTAATCCGCTACATCATCAGAGTGACTTTCTTTCAAATGACCACCCTTTAACACCACATTTTTAGGACCCAATTGTTGCATGTCATACGCGGCAACCATCATGTCATCCATCGTTTCAATTGCACGGTTCAACAAGACGGATGCTTCAGCCAAGTTCGGCGTCACAACCGTCGCTAGCGGAAACAATTCGTTTTTAACCGCTTCGATGGCATCATCAGTCAGCAACTTGGCGCCACCTTTTGCAACCATTACTGGATCAACAACCACATCTGTCACACCGGACCTCGTAATTTCGTCCGCAACGACATGCACCCGGTCGGCATCAAACAACGCACCTGTTTTTAATGCTCGAATATCCAGGTCGCTCAAGACACTTTTGAATTGATCACTAATAAAATTAGTTGGTGTTGGCAAGATGTTTTGTACGCCCAATGTATTTTGCGCCGTCAAACCGGTAATGACAGAGGCGCCATACACACATTGATTATGGAATGTTTTCAAATCAGCATTAGCGCCAGCACCACCGCTTGAATCAATACCCGCCACAGTCAGTACTTGTGTCACATCAATCATCGTGCGGTCACCTCCACTTGGGTCATCGTATACAGTTCATTGAACAATGCCCCGATGAAGTGGCCCGGTAACTGATTCACTTGTGCAGACGCCCGTTCACCAGCTTGACCAAACAATTCAGTCGCTGCGACCCCGGCTGCAAAGTAATCCTCTGTCACGGCAGCAAACGCACCAATCAAACCGCTCAACATATCGCCAGCGCCAACGTTGATTGCCAACAAAGGTGAGTTGGTATGCACCGTCTGCGTTTTCACACCATCGGTAATCACGTCAACCACGCCAGTTTGTACAATTACGGCACCGGTATTTTTAGCAGCTAACTCAGCTTCTTGTTGGTGCGTTGTCTGGTCAAGGGTATCAATCCCGCGTCCCGCAACTTCTGCCTGAGCAAACCACGCAATTTCACTGGCATTACCTCGGATAATATCGACGTGCACATTTGCCAGCAAGCGACGCACAAATTGTGCGCGGTATGGCATCCCCACCGCAACCGGATCTAAAATGACTGGCTTATTTTGCCGATTAGCCGCTTGCCCAACTGCCAAAAATAGTGGCCATTGCGCTTCAGATAGCGTGCCAATGTTTAAAACAACCGCCGACGAAATGCCAACTAATTCAGCGGCTTCTTGTGGTTCGTTGGTCATCAAAGGCGAAGCGCCCACGACGTTAATCGCATCCGCGACGTGTTGCATCGTCACAAAATTTGCAACATTTAGCACCAGCGGTTGTTGTTCACGGATGTTGGTCAGTAAAGTGTTCATAATTCCTCCAGAATAGACAAAAAAATCGACCAACCCGCGTATAAAGAAACGGATTGATCGATTGGATAGTCTTATCTGGTCGGTCTACCATCACTTCCCTACGCAAGTCTTAACTCAACAGGTTCAAAGGGTCCGGTCATACCGTCTCAGCCAAATGGCTCCCCCAGTGGTGAATATTTAATTCATGATTAGTGTAACAGAGTTGCCAGCAAATACAATCACTATTTTTTACATATCGGCGAACCAAAACAGCAAGTTCCCTTTTCAACCCAGTCATGCCGGGCATTATGCTAAACTAATTGCATCAAAATTTTAGGAGATCGTCATGGCAAGTGCTTTTAACGCTGCGGATATCGCCGCAAAGAAACAAGAATTGGGTTACCCCGCTGACACAACCAACGTTGCTTACATCGAAGCAAACCACAAGCTTGAAGATGTGATCGGTGCCTTCAACGCCTTCACGGGTAAGAATTTCGTGATTAGTTTTGAAGAGAACGGTTTGTTGTTCATGGGTCTAACGCCACTAAACCAATTTAACGGTACTGACAAGTTCGTTACTTTGTCTGAAATTGGTGCAATTGCCCACACGGACGAAGCTGTGTTCAATGGTCGCTTTGTCACTGATTCTGAAACGTTGGTGCTTGATTCCCTACACGGCGATCACACTGAAAACCGTTTGTACACCACATCAACATTGGCAGACTGGGTCGCTGAAAACGTCGCTAACGTTAACACCATCATCGATGGTTACAACGCAGCCAAGTAAATCGCAATTATTAGGAAGTGCCGAATCGGTGCTTCCTTTTTATTTACCAATTTTGCCAGTCAGCATAAGTTTCAGGCCATACCACCCCACAATAATCATCGACAGTATCAGAAGTCCATACGTCTGGACATTTAATGCATCCCCTTCAAGGGTGATCACGCCAATGATTTGACCAACTATCCCTAACACAAAAGCGGTCACGATAACAAAACCCCAGTAAAGCAAGCCGGCTAGGAAGCTACCGGTAAATATCTTGATAATCAGCAGGACAAAAAAGACGACGATAATCGGTGGCAGCTGATCAGATGATGTGCAGCTCCGAATAAAACCAATTAACGCAATGAAATATACTACCCATGGCATATTGCTAAACCTCCATTTTTCAACTAGCATACCAGGCACTAGTGAAAAAAGTTCGAATCACACTCAGAGATGATTCGATTTCCCCTTCAGAACACACCATCTGTCGGTTACGAAAAAGGAGCTGCCGTAGCAACTCCTAAAACACAAACTAAATTTCATCATTATCATCGTCAATCAATTGCGCCAATGGCAACAACTTCAATTGACCATCAACCACCTGCAGGCTAGCCTTGAAGACTTCGACTTGCTCAGCAACCTGTTGCAAAACTTGTTCGTACTCCGTTAATAGACCAGATACCTTGAACTGCTTGCGTGCCATCACTTGGCTCTCCACCAAATCAATGGCAAAACCAACCCCAGCGACTGCCAGATCAACGGCCACATTCTTCACGATTGCGTTGCCCTTCTTCGGCGTTGCGGCAGCTGTCTTGCGCAACTTGGCAGCTTGTCGAGCAGCCATCGTACCAGCTTGCAAAACCATCGCACGCTTTGATTGCTTGCTCAAGGCATTCGCTGTCGCATTCGGTGTAATCTTCACATACTTAGCTGGTGTCATCGGCGTCAGTTGCACATCGTGAATCAAATCTGAGTCAAAATCGAATTGCTTCGTTGCTTCATCCGTCATAAATGACACAACCATGTTGCGTAATGCTTCATTCGCACCTGCCACCAACTGTGTTTCATATTGCAAAGCCACTGCATCAAATTCACTAGTGCTGATTTTGTTGTTCTTATACAACTCCGCCAACTGCTGAATTGCCACCCGTCGCGTTTGCTTCATCGCTTTGAACGGTTGTTGCAACTTGCGATTCACAATCATGTTCACGCGTGTTTCAACCGTCTTCGCCTTCACTGACTCACCCATACGGCCCGCACTTTGCTTCAAAGATTGAAAGCCATCACTCATTTTCGCCATTTTCATAGTCCCCCTCAATGGTGTATAGGTATAGCTTACGTGATGAAGCTTAAAAATGCACCTAAATCACTCACGCAATTAGCCTAAATACCAAGTAGTCTGTTCAGGCTGTTTATCCGGCTCACCATCCCCAAACTCAGCCGTAATCTTCTCAAGCTTACCAATCTGCGTCACAAACTCTTTATCACGAGCAAACCTCAGCATTACTGACTGTTTAATTCGTTTTTCGATGAAACGAGTTGGCAATGTAAATATGCCAGGTCCACTCTTTGCCCAATCCGAATGTGACGCTGCTTTAATGGCATTCATCGCTTCCCACATTGTCTTATTTGCCATCCCCACAGTCACAAAAGGCGAAATGTTGTGCTTCAAAAAGTACAACAAATCATCCTTAGTCACAACGACAGGCAAACCGTCATCGTTGATCATCACTTCCGGTATCGGTTCAAGGACATCTTTGAAAAACGGAAACAAAAGTGGCCCTGTTACCACCGGTGCAAACGGCATTTTGCGTTCATTACGCTTATGTGCCTCTACAAATTCTTGATAAGTCTTACTCATGTTTTACCTCCCTCAAAACCCTTTAACTAAATTCTACCAAAAAAACGTGCCCACCATCTGGCAGACACGCTCCATCGTTAATTCAAATCATCACCATTCGTCGCGATAACCTTCTTGTACCACTCGAATGAATCCTTCTTCCTACGTTCTAGCGTTCCGTTACCGGCATCATCTTGATCGACGTAAACCACACCGTAACGCTTTGACATTTCTGATGTTGAGAATGACACCAAGTCAATAATTCCCCACATGGTGTAACCCATCAAATCAACACCGTCGATAATCGCCTCGCGCATTTGCTCGATGTGCTTACGGAGGTAATCGATACGGTACGTGTCATGAATGCCACCATCGGCCGCAATTTCATCAAGCGCACCCAAACCATTTTCAACGATGAACAATGGCACGCGATAACGATCCCACATCTCGTTCAAGGCAATGCGCAAACCGATTGGGTCGATTTGCCAACCCCAATCAGAAGCTTCCAAGTATGGGTTTCGACCACCAACAGCCATGTTACCCAACGCATCCGCTTCACTATCACCGGCGGAAGTCACCGTTGACATGTAGTAACTGAAGCTCAAGAAGTCGACTGGGTGCGCCTTCAAAATCGCCTCGTCATCGTCAGCCATGGCAATCTTCACGTTGCGCTCCGCAAAGTAGCGGTTCATGAACTCAGGATACTCACCACGGACTTGGACATCCGTGAAGAACAAGTTCAACTCATCTTGCACTTGGGCAGCTTGCACATCAGCCGGATTTGACGTAGCTGGGTACGTTTGCATACGCGCCAACATCGCACCAATCTTCGCTTCCGGATCAATCTCATGCACTTGCTTCGTTGCAATCGCACTGGCCACAAATTGGTGGTGCAACGCTTGGTAACGAATTTGTAATTGCTCGTCATAAGGCAAGCCAGTATCAACCGCACCCGTCTCGTGGAAGCCAAATGACCCCGTGTTGATTTCGTTAAACGTCAACCAGTACTTCACCTTGCCCTTGTAGCGATGGAAGACTGTTTCCGTAAAGCGGTTAAAGTCCGCAATCGTCGCACGATCAGCCCAACCATTGCGCGTCATCGTCAAATGAATTGGACTCTCATAGTGTGATAACGTAACCACTGGCTCAATATCATACTTGGCCATCGTTTCGAAAACCTTGTCGTAGAACGCCAAGCCGGTCTCGTTTGGCTCCGTCTCATCACCATTCGGGAAAATACGCGTCCAGGCCAATGAAATACGGAATGCCTTCTCACCCATTTCGCCCATCAACGCCAAATCTTCTTCAAAGCGGTGGTAGAAATCAACCCCGCGACGCTTTGGATAATTCTCATCCGTCTTGTCCGCAATCGCGATTTCAATATCCTCAAGCGTGATATTCCCCAAACTCATATCAGTACGCTTTTCAGCCTTCTTCACCACTTCGGCCGTGCTTAATCCCTTGCCATCTTCATTCCAAGCACCCTCGTATTGGTTGGCAGCCTTAGCACCACCCCACAAGAATCCCTCTGGAAAACCGGTTGGAATCGTTGACTTGTACATATTGTATCCCCCATACGTCTTATTCTGTCTGTTACGCATATAGCATACCAACAGTTGTAAGCGGTTACAATTGAATTCGAGCAATCTATTAAGATTAGTCAAAAAATGGTCGATTTCAAATAAAAAAACAGCGCCCTGAAATTAATCAGAACACTGTTCAGCGTTAATTACTGCATATTAAGAAGCGCAACTGCGACTGTGAACGTTAGCATAATGAACGTACTTCGGAATAAGCCAAACGTACGTGCCATCGCGGCGTCACTTTTAGCCGCATCCATTTTTAGCGTTGCCAAACCAATGATACCAACAAACGCGAGAACAATAATCACAACGTCAGCAATCACCGGATAATACGGCGCCTTAATAATCTCGGTAGAAAAATAGATGACAAGCATTAATACCATCGGCAAAAACGCGACCTTGTATTTTCTCTTGAGACCACCTACTACCTTTACGCTACCACTCTTTTTCATAGCGGCTCTGTATCGCAAAAGCAACACGACAGCGATGATACCACTTAACATCGCGAAAAAATGAGTCGCATTGGCAAAATTAACAATCATTTCAACTTCTCCCTCGTTGATATCCCTTATTACAGGAACTAACCCCGTGATTCTATGTAAAACACTGTTAGCTTTTACGACATCGATATGGTCAGAAATACCATTACCACCGTAAATGTAAAAATGATATAGCCAGCCTTGAGCTTCTCTAACGTCCGAACAACCTGCACGTCGTTTTGATATTCACGTTCAACTTTCTGAGTTAACAAAGCACCAATCTCAATTAAGCCAAAAATGATTATCGCAACATCTGCGATAACTGCAAAGAGGCCAGGTCCAACTGTTAATTTCAAGAACTCCGCAATGAAAATCAAAAACAGTGGTAGTTGCGATAGTACGCGTCGACGAGCACCGCCCACAGTCTTCCAACCACCGTTTGCTCGTGATTCGGAAAAAGATGTCACCATTAATAGGCCACTCAATAACATACCCACTATGACAAAGAATGTTCCAACATTCGTTAATGTGCTACCCATTTCAAATTCTCCCTTATAAAAATCCACTTATTCCAGTGTACACCTACAAAGGAGGTTGATACCGTTTGCGTTTTGATTAATTGCGGTTGTACCCGAAGCGCCTTGTTTGCATAACGTCCTTCCAGTAACCTTCACGTTATAACGCTTGTTTGCGACCTTGTTCGTTCTTGCTGAAAATCTCCAAAATGCTATAAGAGAAGTGGCGACGGATGTAATCCAACCCGTGATTCTGAACTAACTCATTCAGCCCGCGATTTGGATAGTCTTTGCTGTTCTCTTCTTCCGGGTCATACCCTTTCGCAAGATATGTTAGCCAGCGTGACAATATACCACCAGCTCCAGTCGCCGATCCAACATAATGCCGACCAGTTCGATTGTCGGTTATTAAATACACACCGTAAACACTCGATAACGCAGTTTGCCACGCTACGCTAGTCAATTCACTCTGCAACGTTTGGTAATCTACATTCACATTTTCAAAACCTGGAAATTGATTTGTTCGATTCAATATCGGTTCTGACAAAATTTCGAACAGTGGCACATTATCAACGATGTCTGGGCTCACATACCGCCACACTTGATTTTTATTTTTCCAATCAAAAATTGCCCTGCCTTCAAACGCTTCATACTGTGGTAATTTTTCAGCCCGGGCATATGGAATCTCATCGTAATCTGCAATTGGATCACGGGCCACTAAAGCATCCTTCGCCAGAATGACGTACGCACCAACAAATAACCATCGATGTGGCTGCACTTCAATAAATTGGAACGTAATATCATCATCTCGATTTCGTGATTTCGCTTGTGACAGAATCCAAGGCTCAAAAATCTCCTCATGATTCGCATACATCTGATAGAAGTCACGACGCATTCGGTGTCCTTGCCGATCATTCGTATTCCACGATGTGTTAAAACGTAATTTGATCCGTCTATCAGGATAAGATTCACGCAACTTGTTGAATCCAAACAAATCACTGATTAATATATTCGCCATATTCCTCACCTCATTTTTACCCTGAAGATTACAGTGTAAATTTGAAGTTTCGTGTTTTGAACTACGAAAAAGGCCATCAGGTAAGCTTACCCAACAGCCCAATCATTTTTTAACACATCTCAGCGTTATTAACTAACGTTATAACGTTTCCGCTCTTCAAGATTTTCGAATTATAAGCGTCAGTACTACGTTTGCACCTTGGCCTCTAACAGTTCAGAGATAGACGAGCTATTCTTCCGTATCATCTGCTGCCAAATCAGATACTGGCAAAAGTAACAAGCTAGGTTGAGCCTTCGTCAGGCTAGCCTTAAACGTTTCGATTTGATCAGCCACGATTTTCATGACATCATCGAACTCCATCTTCAAGCCTGACATCTCAAACTGCTTACGTGCTAACATTTGGAAACGAATCTTTTCAGCAGCCATTTCAACTCCGCCAGTTACGATGCTAATTGCAGCACCCGCCACACCAGCATTACCCACGACCTTTGAAACTGGCTTCAACTTTGAGGCAGCATCTAGCGTTTTCGTAGCACCGTTAATTGCTAACGACTTTGCCGAATTGTTGATCAACTTACTGTCGTTTAACTGCACGGTTGTCAAAGATGGCGCCATACCAGATGGCAAGGCCACTTGCTTAATCGCTGTGTTATCAAAGACAAATTGTTTAGTAGCATCATCCGTTGCAAAATCAACAACCATCCCATGCAATGCTTCATTCAAGTTTTGAATAAGTTGTTGCTCAAAACGCGTACGCAAATCTTCAAATGTCTCGTCATTTAACAACTCTTGCTCGTATAGCTTTGCCAAGCTGTTAATTGTCGCGCGACGTGTTGTGTTCATACTCTTAAACGGACGACGAAGTTTACCATTAACCGCCATATTCAAACGTGCCTCAGCCGTCTTTGCTGAGACCACCTCAGCAACTTTACCCGCGCCAACCTGCGCAGCCTTCAATCCGTTGCCCACAGATTCTTTAATCTTATTCACCTTATCAGCCAAAATAATACCCCATCCTTAGACTTGATGAATTAATTATATCTTACATGTACTCCGTTGGATATGGTCCAATCGTTACCACTATATGAAATTAATGCCACTTAAAAACCCCGGAGCAAAGATCCAGGGTACACAATTTTATTCATTAACAAACAAAGCCTGCACCTTGTCGAAATTCACACGGTGATAATTGTCATACTTACCATCTAGTATCGCCTCCGCCAGCTCCGTGAGTACTTGACGCCATTTCGGACTAATCGAGCAATGCATCAATAGATGTCCCAAAAACAAACAAATCCTTAATCGTTGAAGCGAAATCACATCCAGCTGAAAGGACGCATGCGTTGGCCAATTTAACCAGTTCAAGATACCGCGCTCATGAACATAATGATTTGCACCATTCACTTGGCACATCCAATGACTAATCACTCGAATAGCTGCTAAGTCCGCACGCACGTTATCCGCATTCTTTGTTACCTTAAAATTAAGGCCAACTGATGTTTCAATAACTGACCCACGGACAGTCCCCGTTACTCCAGTAATCACCGATACATTAATCCAACTGGTATTTCGTTCTGAATCTGTAACCGGGTAAAATGCGACTCCTGACCCGATTTTGGCTTTATTTACGCACTTATGAGCATTTTCATATAAAGCATAATAAGCACTTAATTCCAACGGCGTCCCCCAGTAGTTTCGTGCCGCCATCTCAGCAACTAGAGCCCCGGACGTTTTCCCAACTAAACGACAGTCCCCATCCATCGTCACAATGCGCGTCGCAAATCCCTTTTCGCACTTCTCAGGCAGCAAGCACAACGTTTGGTCAGCGGACATCTCACACAAGCGGTCGCCCTTCTCTAAATCAAGCCCGCATAATCCAATGACATACCCCTTTTTATCGATTTCGATCTTAGTCATAAAACATATTCCCCCACGTCTTTTTTAACGCCATCTGTTTTAACCAAAAAACTGTGCTTTCAACTCTAATTTATACAAATTAGACAACCTTCACCCGATTTTCGCGGGTTTAGACACAGTTTGCCGACAAAACAGATGTGCTTTAATAGTAAACGGCCAGAAATAAGAATCTGGTACCGCCAAAAGCGGTAAAACGAAAGGAGGACTTTATGGTCCAACAAGTAGATTATGCAACTCAACTCCCACAGTACGATATGATGATTCGCAGCGTACTCAAAGCTGGGCATGTTTTCCGAACGTCACCTGACTACGATGATTACTATCAGGAACTGCGGTTAATTATCCTATTACAACTGATGGGTGGATACGTTCCCTCCCCTTGCAAGAACAACTCACTTTATCGGTTATTGCTTTGGCGACTACGTGACTTTCAACGGCAAGCCAAGCGGTATGGTGAGCATACCTGTTTTGAGCCAGCCGACGAGAATGTCGAAGATCTGCGTAGTTCAAACGCTTTAGACCGTTTTGAACTGCATCAAGTACTGGCCAAGTTAGTCACCCGGGAAAAGAACAAATCTGACTTAGAGCGTGTTATCATCGATTTGATTAAGTATCCGACAGATACCGTCACCAACCGATGCGCACGTCTAAGTATCCATCGCGCCACCTACGCACGTTGGCTTAAGCAGATTCGTTTGTTGATGTTGGATGTTACAGCTTAAGGTGCACTTCGGGAACGTCCTAATTTTAGGGCGTCTTTTTCTTAATGTTCCCTTTTATATACAGTGTTGCACTATTCCGAGTACACTAGATATTGGAGATAGTGTGATCAGCAAAGAAAAGAGATGAATAATGTAAATAAGCACCACGATTTAGCAACGTTTCAACTCAATTCTTAAGGAGAATGATATGGCATTAACAGAAGAAGATGTGCGTATTGCGTATGCAGCAAGCAAGATTACTACGGCAAGTAACCGTTCAAACTCTGGCCGCGTGGCCCTTTGGCTTCACGTACCAGTTGAAGATGTTGACCAAGTGATTGATCAGTATTCACTTCCAATCAAGAAAACTGCAGCGATGACGCATTTTTAACTTCTGATAAAGTTAATCACTAACAGAAACGGGCCAAGGAAAGTTAGCCACCTCCCTTGGCCCGTTTTTTTGTATCAAATTAATATTGGTGAACTGGCACTTTCAACAAGCGAACTGTTTCGTTCTCAGTATCTGCATCAAACATGCATACAGTGTCGCCCAAACCAATTTCGTAGATGCTCGTAAACGTCATCTTGTGACCATTGACTGTGATTGTCGTGTCAGTGTAATTACCAACCGTCAAATGCACCGTCATCCCCGGCAAAATATCTTTCATGATAAACCTCCCCATTGTCCATTAATTGTTTAATTGACACTTATATTTTATCACGAAAGCGCTTGCAGGTGTAAATTGATTGCATATCAAGATCTAGTACTAGTTAATTCGATCCTTTTTTAGCCGTGCTTTTTAAATCAAACGGTAGCCTTGTCGTTTCAACATTTCAAATTCCTTCTTAAATGTGTCCATCACATCGACGTCCCACGGCACAATATATCCTGTACCAAAATTTCTTCCCGCAGCCGTAATCGCGTACACTCTTTCTGACTGAAACGACAAAACTTGAATCTTAACAAAGAAATCGAGTAATTCTTCCACGCTAAATTCTTGAATTTTTCGGAAGATGCAATCTGGCCATTTAGAAATGTGTTCCCAAATATGCTGCTGACTTAAATACGCAAGGACAATTCCTTGAGAATGCAACTCATCAGACTCTTTTAGGTGTTCTTCATTCAGTGTTGGTAATAAATCTTTCAATTCAGAATACGAAAAGATACTAAAGTTTTCCAAAAAATAAACTGTATCAGATAGAGTAAATTTAGTAGCAAACAACAAGTCCATCCATTTGTTAAATCTTTGTCGAGAAACCTCTGCTTCATCCATGCCCTTCCACTCCTCAGGAATCGAATACATTAGCGACGAACCACTCACTCCGCTTAGTTGTTTACGCGGAATCAACGCATTATCGATATTGTTAATCACATATAGTATCAATTGAGTGCTCTTGCCCTGCATACCATAATTAATTGCTAGTTGCTCAAACATCACCTTTTGATGGCTCGAAAAAGTCTCGTAATTCGACTCTATATACCTATAAAAGTCATCAATACCCTCAGACTCCATAAAACTGTCAGATAACTTTTCGTCATCAGAAATAATATTTTGGGCTTCCTCAACGGACAAGTTATCTACATTTTCATATAACAAGTATGCCGACTGATTCGACAAAAATGGAGCTGGATATCCTCCATTACGGTTTAAAATATCGTAAATTAAATCCTCAGTTGTTTTTTCAAATGATATGGCTGATACCAGTCTATTTTCTGAATTCATTGATTTCTCATAGCCTTCTGATTTCGCGGGAAGTTCCCCCCTCAGCAACGCCTTATAAAGTTCCTGTTGAAACAGGTAAGCATAAATTACTGCTAGTTGCTGTTCTATATTCACGCGACCAAATTTTTTGTTCTGAATCAATTCTTGAATCACTAATCGATTATAATGTTTTCGATCTCTCAAATTGAGTTGTGAACGCAAAAAAAGACTCCTTAGGTCCTGACTCACAGTAACATCAAACGTATTTTCTATTTCACGAAGGTAATCACTCCAGATTTCCTTGGACGTTAACACCAGAGGTAGTTCAACACGTTGATCGATTATTTTCTTTAAGAAATCACCGGAGTCAGTCAAATTGTCATAATCACCCACAAAAACAATTGCAAGTCTCCCATTTAACACATTAAAGAGCTTATAAGCCTCACGTTGTTTTTCTGAGCTAGCTCGGTCAAAGTCGTCTATCACCAAAACTTTTTCATCGATTTGCAACTTGTCAAACAACCAAATGTAAACTCTATCGCTTTTAACTTTAAAAAATTGATACACGCCGACCAACAATACAATGAAACCTATTAAGGTATACACGCCGGAGTCCTGAAAATACACACCTAACCCTAAATTGATTGCTGGAGTCATAAGCAACGAAATCACTACAGCGACAACAGCCATTACTCTTCCCAAAAAATAGATTACCGGATGCAGACTCCGAAATCCCAATTCTAAGACGCTACGTTCGTCTTTTATATTCCATAGATCCAAATAATGAATCTTTAATACTGTGATGTCCTCGACTTTATTTAAAAAGGTAGACTTTCCGGAGCCCCATGTTCCATTTAAAAACAACGTATGTTTATCAAGTAAAAGCTTAGCAAAATTTTCTGCAGCAACCGTCGTATCAATTTCATTAAGTTGAATGTTTTTCACCATATTAACCTTTCAATTCCCGCACTTAAAATCAGAGTTGAACATTATTATTTCAATCCGATTCGAAATAATAATCATCCAAAACAAAGGTCGTAACTGGTTTCACATGAATTTGCTTCTGTTCAACTAATTCTGTAATTCTTTCACCGTCAATCAATGTTATAAGTCTCGATCCTTGTCGTGAAGCTTCGATAGCAGATTCCGTAAAATAAGATGTAGTTATAAATATGCCATATTCTGCATTAAACTTATCCATCGCGCCTTTAAATTTGTCTATATCCGGAGAGGAAACGCCTGCCGTTGTATACCTTTTTGCCTGTATGGCTACTCTCGACGTCCTAAACTCGTCAGATTCAAAGTATCCGAACCCATCGATACCGCCATCGCCCGATAGAATCATTCCTTTAGTCTTATCAAGTTTAACACCCATCTTATTGACCAATAAACGGGAAAAACTTTCAAATTTAGCGTTAGAAAAATTCTTTATCGCACTCAGAAGGTCATCTGTCCAGCTGGTTTCTACTTCTTCTTCATCATCACCTGTGGCACCATCCAACGACTCTACGACACCGATTTTTTGCTTGTTGGCTTTAATACTTTTCTTTTCATCCCAATACTTTTTGATTTGAACTTGGTCATATTTCGTTGGAAAATCCGATAAGTCCTGGACCCTCCCTTTTTCTGTAAGCGTAATTTCTACTACATCAGACAAACGCTCGTAGGGAACAATATAACCTGTAACAATCAAGTTTTTTAACCCAAAATTGTAGTCAAAACGAAACGGATGATAACTCTTACCAGATTTTTTTGACACCTTTTCAAAATAGACTTCCTCTGAAGAAACCCCATCTTCCCGATCAATCATGCGTTGTACCAATTTTTTACTGTGTGCTTGTCCGCCTAAATCACGGAGAGCTTGCAAAATATATTTTGAAACGTCTTGTCGTGTATATTCCATTTGTCACTCCCAAAAGATACAATTCTTACTTATTATCATAATTATACTAAAGATTATCGAATAATCTTTGCAGTTTAGAATTGTCTTTAGCTTCCAATTCTTTTACCAAATGTAGATATATCTGCTGTGTAGTCGAAGTGCTTGAATGTCCCAGTCTACGTGCTACGGACAACACCGTCATTCCACCGTACAACAATACCGAGGCATGGGTGTGCCTTAACCCATGAAAAGTAACTCTTGGAATCTTTTGGTTATTAAGTATTCTTGTTAATGCACCATTAATTTCACTAGAGTGTAATATTCTTCCTTGATTTGACCAAAACAACAATTCAGCTGGGTTTTCTATGCTGTTGTGGCTAGAAAAGTTTCTAAGATTAATCATAGTCATTTTATCCACAGCAATAGATCGCACAGAAGCTTTATTTTTCGTTGTTTTAAATCCACCACCATACTTATAGTCCCACGTTTTATTAATGCTTATTGTATTTTGTGCCCAATCCACGTCTTTTACTGTCAGTCCAACTATTTCACCATATCTCATTCCGGTTGTTGCTGCTAGGTAAATCATCATATCTTCGAGTTTAGTAACATCCAATACATCAATCAGCTGTTTCCATTCGGCATAATTCAAAAACTTTCTTGTTTGACGGCCACTTTTCCCTCCGATTACAGCTTTATTAGCCGGATTTTTTGAAATCACTTCATTTTCAACTGCATCCTCTAGCGCAGCTTTAAAATGTTTGTGAAAAGTACCAACTGTTCGACTTGCATGATGTTCACCCAAATGATTAATCGCTTTTTGGTAGCTAATTCTATTTAAATCACTCATTTCAATGTCCAATCCGAATTCAATAAGGTGCAACTTCGAGTTATCGTATTTTCGTAGAGTTACTTCACTAACTTTTCCTTTCTTGTACAACTTCACCCAGTTATCAAAATAGGTCGCAAATTGCATAGGTATATCTCCAATCTTCGTTATACCAATATACTATCCACTTCCCTGCAAACTGGAAGTGGGTAAGATTATCTGATGCTTTTGACGTTCGCGATGG
>ERZ772879.1157-NODE-1157-length-18859-cov-9.240162_pt1 | contig 18859 bp, 16 predicted proteins | sample MGYA00580582_ERZ772879 | MGnify/ENA primary metagenome ERZ772879 (study PRJEB29015, sample SAMEA2737682) | human gut metagenome | biome: human gut; feature: human-associated habitat; material: faeces | place: China | collected 2012 ... | reverse complement strand
TGTCGCAAGCGACCGCCGCAGGCGCAAGAATGTGCCGAGGCACATTCTTTGTTCTTTTTACAAGAAATAGAACTGTCACATTTATAACACAAAACATTCACAGAACTCTGATACTTTTGAAAAGTCAAAAATCTCGGTTTGTCTGCATAGATATAGACTGGAAGAAATATAGGGAGGTAAGACTTTGATAGAAGTAAAGAATCTTGTGAAGAAGTATGGAAATCATACAGCAGTAGATCATTTGAACTTCACAATAGAGGAAGGGCATGTCTACGGCTTTCTTGGACCGAATGGGGCGGGAAAATCAACAACGATGAATATTATGACAGGGTATCTCGGTGCTACCGAAGGAGAAGTGCTGATTAATGGACATGATATTCTGAAAGAGCCGGAGGAGGCGAAAAGGCAGATTGGTTATCTGCCGGAATTGCCACCGTTGTATATGGAGATGACAGTTCGTGAATATCTGGAATTTGTAGCGGAGTTGAAAGGAATCGCTAAGAAGAAAAGAGGAGAGTCTATCAATGAAGTAGAGAAGATGGTGAAGATCTGGGAAGTGGAAAACCGTCTGATCAAGAATTTGTCAAAAGGATACCGTCAGAGAGTCGGACTGGCACAGGCGGTGCTTGGATTCCCGGAGATCATCATTCTTGATGAACCAAGTGTCGGACTTGATCCAAAACAGATCATAGAGATCCGTGAACTGATCCGTCAGCTTGCGAAGAAACATACAGTGATCCTGAGTTCTCATATTTTGGCGGAAGTCCGTGAAGTCTGCGATTATATTTTGATCATTTCCAAAGGAAAACTGGTTGCAAGTGACACACCGGAGAACCTGGAACGGAATCTGGGAGATTCTGATCTGATTGAGATCGAGACGAAAGCAGATCCGGATGAAGTTCGAAGAATTCTTGAGACAGTAGATGGAATTCGAAGCATTTCTACAAAGCATCTGGAAAATGGAATCGCATGGGCTCAGATTCAGGAGAAGAAAAATACAGATGTACGTGAAAAAGTATTTCAGGCATTTGCACAGAATCATCAGCCGCTGCTGAAACTGAATCCGTTGCAGGTAAGTCTTGAAGATGTCTTTATGGAACTGACGCAGAGCGACAGGGCAGCAGAAGAATATGCAGAAAAGGCGAAGAAGAAGGAAACGGAGGACATGAAAGATGCTGGCGATTTATAAAAGAGAAGTACGCTCCTATTTTCAGTCTATGGTGGGATGCGTGTTTGTTGCATTTCTTATTGCATTTACAGGAATCTACTTTATGGCATATAACCTGACAGCCGGATATCCATACTTTTCCTATACGCTTTCAGGTACACTGATCGTATTTATCGTAGGGATTCCGCTGATCACGATGCGCAGTTTTTCAGAAGAGCGTAAAAATAAGACAGATCAGCTGCTTCTGACAGCTCCGGTCAGCCTGTGGAAGGTTGTGCTTGGAAAATATCTTGCAATGGTAACGGTAATTGGAATCCCGAATGTGATCTTCTGTGCGTTCCCATTAATCATTAAGGCACAGGGAACTGCATATCTGAAAGTAGATTACATATCCATCGGGGTATTCTTCCTGTTGGGTTGTGTATATGCGGCAATCGGCATGTTCCTGTCTGCTCTGACAGAAAGTCAGATGATCGCATTTATCAGTACATTTGGTATTCTGCTTATCTTGTATCTTTGGAATGGAATTCTTTCCATGCTTCCAAGCAGTGCAGTCAGCGGATTGGTCGGTGTGCTTATCATTCTGACTCTGATTGTTGTTTATATTTATCAGATGACAGGAAATATAGTGATTGCCGGTGTGATCGAAGCAGTTGGTGTGATCGCCGGTGTGGTCGTGTACTTTGTGAAATCAAGTCTTTATGAAAACCTGCTGACAAAGATGCTTGGAAGACTGGCACTTGCAGATGTATTTACGGATATCACTTCGAACAGTATTGTAGATATAACAGGAATCGCGCTGTATCTTTCACTGATCGTAGTCTTTGTGTTCCTGACAGTACAGGCAATCCAGAAGAGACGTTGGAATTAGGAGGGCATGAAAGTGGATAGAAGAAAGAAAACAACAGGAAAGATCAAAGGGATGTTCCACACCTCCGGTACAAAGCACGGATCTTACAGTGTGGGGCTGACAGTACTTGTAATCGCGATTGTTATTGTGTTCAATCTGGTGATCGGACAGATTCCGGAAGCTTATCGCAATCTGGATATGAGCAGTACAAAGATTTATGAAATTTCAGATACAACAAAGGATCTGCTGAGCGGATTGAATGATAAAGTCGATATGAAAGTTCTTGCGGTAAAGAAAGACACGGATGACAGGATTAAGACATTTATCAGTAAATATGCAGCACTTTCAGACAAGATCAATGTTGAATGGATCGATCCGGTTCTGCATCCGTCAGCATTGACAGAGTATAATGCATCCGAAAATACAATTGTTGTATCTTGTGAAGCAACAGGAAAGACAACAACTATTTCTTTTGACAAGATTCTTGTTATGGATATGTCTTCCTATTATTATTCAGGAAATGCATCTTATTCAGAATTTGACGGAGATGGCCAGCTGACAAGTGCGGTGAATTATGTGACAAGTGATGTGCAGAAGACAATCTATAAAGTAAGCGGACATGGAGAGGCGGAACTGTCCTCTACAGTTACAGATTTGATGAGTAAAAATAATTACACTCTGACGGAGCTGAACCTTCTGATGGCAGGTTCCATTCCGGATGATTGTGATCTTCTGCTTATGAATGCACCGACGAATGACCTTTCAGAAAATGAAGTGACACTTCTGACAAATTATCTGGCAGCAGGCGGAAAAGTGATGTGTCTGCTTGGGGATACCTCTCTGACGGATTTCCCAAATCTGGCAAGCGTGCTGAAGGTGTATGGAATTGAAGGTGCAGATGGTTATATTGCGGATCCGACAAGATGTTATCAGAACCAGCCATATTATATCTTCCCACAGTTGAATGTATCCGGTGATCTTGCGAACGGAATCAGTTCTCAGATGGTGCTTTTGACGAATGCACATGGAATGACATTGACAGATCCGACACGAGATACGATAACAACAAGTGCATTTATGGAGACATCGGAAAATGGATACGCAGTAACAGAGTCCGAACAGAAACAGGGGACGTATGAACTTGGAGTTGTTGCGACAGAGACAATTTCTTCGGGAGATGATTCTGAGGAAAGCAGTACAACAGAAGCCCGTCTGACTGTGATCTCCGCAGGAAGCCTGATCGACAAGAATATTACAGATGCATTTTCACAACTTGAGAATGCACAGATCTTTATGAATGCAGTAAGTGCAAACTTTGACGGAGTGCAGAATCTTTCTATTGAGGCAAAGAGTCTTGGAACAGAGTATAATACGATACAGCATGCCGGTCTGTTCAGCCTTCTTGTAATCTTTGGAATCCCGGCAGTGATTCTGATTGCCGGATTCAGCGTATGGTTCAGAAGAAGAAAAGCTTAAGGAGGAAGAAATCAGAATGAAGAAAAAGAAAGGACCATTGATTTTAATCTGTGTTCTGGTGTTGCTCCTGATTCTCTATTTTGTCTTAAGCACATGGAATAAGAAGCAGGATTCCAAGGAAGAAGAAACGGTGAAAGTAACAGACCTGAAGACCTCAAAGATTACCGGAGTGAAATATGACTTAGGAACAGGTGAAATGAATTTTGAGAAAGATGGAGATACCTGGTACTATACTGCAGATAAAGATTTTCCATTGCGTCAGAGTTATCCGAAGACAGTAGCGGATGCCATGGGACAGTTGAATGCGGATCGAGAACTTGAGGATGCGGATGCACTGGAAGAATATGGATTAGATCATCCGACTTATACGGTTACACTGACAGATGAAGCTGGAACTATGACAACGATCAAGGTTGGGAATGCGACCGGAAATGATTATTATGCGACAGTGGACGATACGGAAAAGGTTTATACAATTCCGGCGACTTCATTGGATGATATCCAGACAGAACTGGATCAGATCGCTCAGCTGGATACTTATCCAAGTATCGGAAGTGGAAACCTGAAAAAAGAAGTGATCACACAGAACGGTGAGACAACAACCTATGATTCCGAAAATGAGGATCAGGCAGAAGATGTTGCGGCAGTAGCCGGAGGACTTGGTGCAGCAACGCTGTCAGAGGTAGCGGATTATTCTGTAGATGATGCGGATCTTACAGGGTATGGTCTGGATAAGACTTCCAAAATCACAGTAGAAGTTACTTATACAAGTGATGCTGAAGATCAGACAATGACGCTTTACATCGGAGGAGAAAATGGAAGTGGAGACAGATATGTCAGGATTAATGATTCCAGGATTGTGTACCTGATCTCAGATGAAATCTGTAATAATATATTGAATCAATAAAGAATGGTAACTGTTCGGAGAAAACGAAGAAAATTCGCTGTATTTCCTCTGGACGGTTACCACATTTTATATTTATTTAATTGACTTTTGAATGAAAACAGCGCAGAATATAGCACATATCATTTTAGTAGGAAACTCAACGGAAGAGCACACGATAAGTTACAGATATCGTGAAAATAATGTGTGTAGACAGAGTTATTGAGAAAGAAGGATTTTGTATGAAAGAAAAATTTTTACGTTTTATGCAGGGAAGGTATGGCGTGGATCAGTTTTCTAAAGCGCTGCTCATTGCAGGATTGGTAGTAGTGCTCCTGTCTTCTTTTTTTACAGGGAAAGGAGTGGGGACGCTATTTTATTTCCTTGGATGGGTATTGATCATTTATTGTTATTTCCGGGTCTTTTCCAGAAATATATCGAAAAGGTATGCAGAAAATCAGAAGTATCTTGCGAAGACTTATAAATTCAGAACCTATATTCAGCAGCAGAAGAACAGTTTGGCACAGAGAAAGGTATATCATATCTATAAGTGCCCGGGATGCAAGCAGAAGATCCGTATTCCGAAAGGAAAGGGAAAGATAGAGATTCGCTGTCCGAAGTGCGGAACAACATTTATTAAAAAGAGTTGATGCATTTACCAGAGACGCAACATCTGCTATGATATGCAGGTGGTATTTATAGAATGAGGATGAGAGAAAGAACGAGGGAATAAGAAGGATGTCAGATCCATACAGTATATTAGGTGTAGATAGGAATGCTACGGATGAAGATGTGAAGAAAGCTTATCGAAAGCTGAGCCGACAGTATCATCCAGATGCGAATATCAATAATCCGAAGAAAGATGAGGCTGAGGCGAAGTTTAAGGAAGTGCAGCAGGCTTATCAGCAGATTATGGATGAACGCGAAAAAGAATATAATTCCGGGTATGGTTCAAGTGATGGCTCAGGTTATGGTAGTTACGGTCCGTTTGGAGGATTCGGCGGTTTTGGTTCTTATGGATATGGTTCAGCAGGAAGTACGGGCGGAACTTCCGGGATGAGTGAGGAAGATGCACATCTGAATGCGGCAGCTAATTATATACGAAGCGGACATTATAAAGAAGCTCTTAACGTACTCGCCGGAATCAGCCAGCATAGTGCAAGATGGTATTTCTACAGCGCATCGGCGAATTCCGGATTAGGAAATAACGTGACTGCATTGGAAGATGCGAGAGAAGCAGTTCGTCTGGAACCACAGAATATGCAGTATCAGATGTTGCTTCAACAGCTGGAAGGTGGCGGAAACTGGTATCAGACAAGGCAGACAATGTACGGATATCCGGGAACCTACAATAGTAGCTGGTGTGTGAAACTATGTATTGCCAATCTGATGTGCAATATTTGCTGTAACAGTGGCGGACTGTGCCTGGGAGGCGGTCCGGGCGGCGGAACATTTATGTAAGATGAATAGAAGAGGAGAATCGAGAATGTTAACACAGTTTTCGAGAACAGAACTGCTTTTAGGTAAGGAAGCAATGAACAAGCTGGAAGGCGCCCGCGTTGCCGTGTTTGGTATTGGTGGTGTCGGTGGATATGTATGTGAAGCGCTTGTGAGAAGCGGAGTCGGAAAGCTTGATCTGATTGATAATGATAAAGTATGCATGAGTAATCTGAATCGCCAGATTATTGCGACGAGAAATACAGTTGGCAAATACAAAACAGAAGTAATGAAGAGTCGTATCCTTGAGATTAATCCCGAGACGGAGGTGAATATCCATAATTGTTTCTTTCTGCCGGAAAATGCGGAAGAATTTCCTTTTGAAGAATATGACTATGTAGTAGATGCAGTTGATACGGTAACAGCTAAGATTGCGCTTGTAATGAAATGTAAAGAAATGGATGTGCCGATCATTAGCAGTATGGGTGCGGGAAATAAGCTGGATGCGAGCGCCTTTCGCGTAACAGATATTTATAAGACAAAGGTGTGTCCGCTTGCGAAAGTGATGCGACGTGAATTGAAGAAACGCGGCGTAAAGAAGCTGAAAGTAGTATATTCGGAAGAGGAGCCGATCCGTCCAATGGAAGATACTTCGGATAATTGTAGCACAGAGACGGTTTGTCAGGACGGTGTAGAATATAAAGCTGCAAAACGCAGATCCACTCCGGGCAGCGTGGCATTTGTACCGTCAGTGGCAGGTCTGATCATTGCAGGTGAAGTAATTAAGGACCTTGCGAGATAAGAAAGAACGACAGGGGAAGAGAGATGAGTAAATCAAAGAAAGAATTAAGTTTTGCCGAAGAAGTAGAACAGAGTCTGCGTAAAAAATTCAGAAAGAATATATGGTGCAAATTTACAAAGGCAATCAACGAATATGAACTTGTGAAACCGGGAGACAGAATTGCGGTCTGCATTTCCGGGGGGAAAGATTCTATGCTACTGGCGAAACTTTTTCAGGAACTGAAGCGTCATAATAAATTTGATTTTGAGGTGAAATTCCTTGTGATGGATCCCGGGTACAGTCCGGTCAATCGTCAGGTGATAGAAGAGAATGCGAGACGTCTGGAGATTCCGATAGAGATTTTTGAGTCAGAGATTTTTGAATCAGTTTTTAATATAGAAAAATCCCCATGTTATCTCTGTGCAAGAATGCGTCGTGGATATTTGTACAGTCATGCGCAGAAGATGGGATGTAATAAGATTGCGTTGGGACATCATTATGATGATGTGATCGAGACGATCCTTATGGGAATGCTTTATTCAGCGCAGGTGCAGACAATGATGCCGAAGCTGCATAGTACAAATTTTGAAGGAATGGAACTGATCCGACCGCTATATATGGTTCGCGAAGAAGATATCAAAGCATGGAGAGATTATAATGATCTGTATTTTCTTCAGTGTGCATGTAAGTTTACGGAAGCGTGCGCTACAAGTGAGAATAATGAAGAGAATCTTTCTAAGCGTAAAGAAATCAAAGAATTGATCGCTACATTGAAAAAAGTAAATCCATATGTGGAAGGGAATATTTTCAAGAGTGTCGAAAATGTAAATCTGGATACTGTGGTTGCATATAAGTTAAAAGGGATGAAACATCATTTCCTTGATACTTATGATCTGAAAGAAGAAATTTAGCCGATAGTTCAGATATATAGTTGAAATAGGTATAAAACAATTTAAGAAAGAGGCTTGACTTCCGTTTGTTCCCATGATACAATGTTTGGGCGAATGGAAGTAGGCTTTTTTTTTATGCCTAAAAATTGATGGCTCGCAACCATCAGCAACACGTAGGTGAATATATTAAAAGCGAGGTGGAAGTTGTGCGCACAAGAATTACTCTGGAATGTACGGAATGCAAGAACCGTAACTACAACATGACAAAGGATAAGAAGACTCATCCGGAACGCATGGAAACCAAGAAGTACTGCAGATTCTGCAAATCACACACACTGCACAAAGAGACAAAATAATTGTTGTCGAAAGGAAGTGGAATTATGGGTGAGAATACAAAAACTCAGAAGAAGAGCTGGTTCAAAGGACTTAAGACAGAGTTCAGGAAGATCGTTTGGCCAGACAAGAATACACTTGCTAAACAGACCACGGCAGTTGTTGCTGTCTCCGTAGTGCTTGGAGCGCTGATCTCAGTAGTTGATGCGCTTTTGAGATATGGAATTGACTTTTTAGTGAAGTAGTTGATCGCAGCAGAAAGGTGATTTTATGTCAGAGGCAAAATGGTACGTCGTTCATACCTATTCAGGGTATGAGAACAAAGTAAAAGCAAACATTGACAAGACAATTGAGACTCGTCATCTGGAAGACCAGATTTTGGAAGTTCGTGTTCCACTTGAGGAAGTACCTGAGATACGTAATGGAGTGGAAAAGGTCGTACAGAGAAAGATGTTTCCTGGATATGTTATGATCCACATGATCATGAATGATGACACTTGGTATGTTGTAAGAAACACAAGAGGTGTTACAGGATTTGTCGGACCTGGATCCAAGCCGGTACCGCTTGATGAGAGTGAGATGGAGAACCTTGGAATCAAACAGGATGAGGTGATCCTTGATCTTGAGATCGGTGATGTTGTAACTGTACTTAGCGGTGCATGGGAAGGAACAGTTGGAGCTGTTCAGACAATCAACGAACAGAAGAAGAGTCTGACAATCAATGTTGAGCTGTTTGGCCGAGAAACTCCGGTTGAACTTGGTTTTTCAGAAGTGAAGAAAATGGATTAAAATTGCGTGGGAGGGATGAGAATCCCGCCAATACCACAAGGAGGTAATTGAAATGGCAAAAAAAGTAGAAGGATATATCAAATTACAGATTCCTGCTGGAAAGGCAACTCCGGCACCACCGGTTGGTCCTGCACTTGGACAGCACGGTGTAAACATCGTAGAATTTACAAAACAGTTCAATGCTAGAACAGCAGATCAGGGAGATCTTATCATCCCTGTAGTAATCACTGTTTACAATGACAGAAGCTTCAGCTTCATCACAAAGACACCACCGGCAGCAGTTCTTATTAAGAAAGCTTGTAAGATTCAGTCCGGTTCTGGTGTACCGAACAAGACAAAAGTTGCTACAATCACAAAAGCTCAGGTTAGAGAAATCGCTGAAATGAAGATGCCAGACCTGAACGCAGCATCCGTAGAGGCTGCTGAGAGCATGATCGCTGGAACATGCCGTTCCATGGGTGTAGTTGTAGAAGACTAATCCGGATCATATAAAGATTATATTGTAGGATACAATCAGCCGACCTTTTCCGGTGTCCTCGGGGGAGAGAGCGCTGAGAGTTCAATTGTTTAGTAAATTCATAAAGTGGGAGGGGCAAGTTCCCGCCAATACCACAAGGAGGTTATTGTAAAATGAAACGAGGAAAAAAATATATCGAAGCTGCAAAACTGATCGAAAGAGGAAATCTCTATGATCCTGCAGAAGCAGTAGCATTAGTAAAGAAATCAGCAACAGCAAAGTTTGACGAGACAATCGAGGCTCATATCAGAACAGGTTGTGACGGACGTCACGCTGATCAGCAGATCCGTGGTGCTGTAGTTCTTCCACACGGAACAGGTAAGAAGGTTCGCATCCTTGTGTTCGCTAAGGACGCTAAGGCAGAGGAAGCAAAAGCAGCAGGCGCTGACTTTGTTGGAGGAGACGAACTGATCCCGAAGATTCAGAACGAGGGATGGCTTGACTTCGACGTTGTAGTTGCTACACCGGATATGATGGGTGTTGTTGGACGTCTTGGACGTGTACTCGGACCTAAAGGACTTATGCCAAACCCGAAGGCTGGTACAGTAACAATGGACGTTACAAAAGCTATCAACGATATCAAAGCTGGTAAGATTGAGTACAGACTGGACAAGACAAACATTATCCATGTTCCGATCGGAAAAGCATCCTTTACAGAGGAGCAGTTAGCGGACAACTTCCAGACGCTTATCGATGCAATCAACAAGGTTAGACCAGCCGCTGTTAAAGGTCAGTACCTGAAGAGTGTAACTCTTACATCTACAATGGGACCTGGCGTGAAGATTAACCCGGTTAAGCTTGCATAATAAAATGTAAAAGAGACAGTTGCGAGACTGTCATAGAGGAGGATCTGCTTTCGGCGGATCCTCTTTTGAAAAAGAAAAAATAAAAAAGATAAAAATGGGCTTGACATATAGAAAATAACATGGTATTATAGCCTAGCAACTGCCGAAGACAGTAGGTGCTGAAAAGCGTAAGTTATGAACGCCTACCGAGGAAGAATGAATTTTTACATGCGTATGAATTTGTAGAACCTCCACGTCTTTGGACCTGGAGATTTTTTTAGTTTCAGCAGAAGATTCTGCTGAGAACTTTGGCAGTACACGAATAATATAAGGAGGTGTACCGAAAAGTGGCAAAGGTTGAAGTAAAACAGCCAATCGTTGACAAGATTGCAGAAGAGATTAAAGACGCTCAGTCAGTAGTTCTCGTTGACTACCGTGGACTTACAGTTGCTCAGGATACAGAGCTTCGTAAACAGCTTAGAGAAGCTGGTGTGATCTACAAAGTTTACAAGAACACAATGATGAAGAGAGCTTTCGAGGGTACTGAATTTGCAGCCCTTGATGACTGCCTGGAAGGACCAAGCGCTATCGCTATTTCTAAAGATGACGCAACAGCACCGGCAAGAATCCTTTACAAATTTGCACAGGATGCTCCGGCACTTGAACTTAAGGGTGGTGTAGTTGAAGGAACAGCATATGATGTAGCAGGTATTTCTGAACTTGCTAAGATCCCTTCAAGAGACGAACTGCTTTCCAAGTTGCTTGGAAGCTTGCAGTCACCTATTACAAACTTTGCTCGTGTTATCAAACAGATCGCAGAGCAGGGTGGAGAAGCGGCTCCAGCAGAAGCAGCAGAGGAGACAGCAACAGACGCAGAGTAATGTGCGTCAGCTGATCTGGATACAGACAGCATATATGAGCAGATGCTCATCCAATTAATTAAGAATGAAAAGAAAAATGGAGGATATTTAAAATGGCTAAATTGACAACAGCTGAAATGATCGAAGCGATCAAAGAGTTATCAGTATTAGAGTTAAACGAGCTTGTTAAAGCTTGTGAAGAAGAGTTCGGCGTATCTGCAGCAGCAGGCGTTGTAGTTGCAGCAGCAGCTGAGGGTGCAGGAGCAGCAGAGAAAGATGAGTTCGACGTAGAACTTACATCCGCTGGAGCATCTAAAGTAAAAGTTATCAAGGCTGTTCGTGAGATCACAGGTCTTGGACTTAAAGAAGCTAAAGAGCTTGTAGACGGAGCACCGAAGGTAGTTAAAGAGGCAGTTTCCAAAGCAGAGGCTGAGGAAATCAAAACTAAACTTGAGGAGCAGGGAGCAGAGGTTACTCTTAAATAATTTTCCTGAACATAAGTTTATTATGACCGCAGAAGATGATATGCTTCTGCGGTTTTTTTAAAAGAGGCGAAAGAAATGGATGCAGTTGAACTTACAAGAGAGCTGATTAAAATTGAGAGCACAGATCCTGGAAGCTGGGAAACCAGGGTTGGGGAATATATCTGCAACTATTTGAAAGAGAGTGGAGCAGATACAGAGACTTACGAAGTAGAGCCGGGAAGAAAAATTGTAAAAGGCGTCGTGAAAGGTGCGAAAGCGCATCCGGCACTGGTGTTTATCTGTCACATGGATACGGTTGTTAAGGGCGAAGGATGGACAAAGAATGCATTCAGCGCAGAAGTTTCAGATGGGAAAATCTGGGGACGAGGAGCCTGTGATATGAAGTCAGGACTTGCAAGTGCTTTGACAGCATTTGCGGAGGTGGCAAAATTACAGAAAGAGAATGCTGAGGATATAGAAAAACTTCCGGGAACATTAGTCTTTATCGGAACTGTAGACGAGGAAGCAGATATGAAAGGGTCAGAAGCAGTAGTGCAACAAGGATGGATTCAGAAGGAAGACTGGGTTCTTGATATGGAACCGACTTCCGGAATGATTCAGATGGCTCATAAAGGGAGAACCTGGTTTGAACTGAGTGTGGAAGGCATTACTGCACATGCGAGTATGCCGGAGAAAGGCGCAGATGCAATCGCCGGAATCGCATTTATGATCGCAGAGATCCGAAAAGCGATGGGAAAAGTACCGACACATGAAGAACTTGGAAAGTCTACGGTTACATTTGGACAGATTTCCGGAGGATACAGTCCATATGTAGTATCAGATCACAGTATGGTGACGATAGATATGCGTCTTGTTCCGCCGATGAATACACAAGAGGCAGAAAAGATTGTTCGAAAAGCAATTGAAATTGGGGAAAATGCAGTTCCGGGTGTAAAGGGTTCTTATAAGATTACAGGTGACAGACCACCGGTGGAGATACACATGGAGTCAGGTCTTATGAAAGCTTTATCTGAATCAGTGAAAAAAGTTACTGGAAAAGATCTGGTTGTGTCAGCGTTCACGGGTTATACAGACACAGCAGTTGTGGCAGGCCTTTTGGGAAATCCGAATTGTATGTCTTATGGGCCGGGAAATCTTGCACAGGCTCATAAACCGGATGAGTATGTTGAAATTGCGGATATTGAGCGGTGTGTTCAGGTTTATCGTGAACTGATCTGTCTTTATGAAGATATGATATAGAAGTTATTTCTGAAAAAAAGATACTGTTCAAAAGGAAAAAGCTTAGAATAGCGGAAGATATAACATATCTTGAGAAAAAAGTCAAGAAAAATATAAAAAAACACAAGAATCATGTTGACAATAAAAAGAGCTTTGTGATATAGTAGAAAATGCGCTATTGTGGAAAGGTATGCCATATAGTGACAGAGAATACTGTCGCAAGGCTCTTTTCATTTTTATATAACTGGAACTCGTAAAAGGCAGTTTATTGCCTGCAAAAACAATAAATGAGGAGTGAAACGTCAATGGAGAAAAACAGAATTCGTCCCATCAAAACCGGAAAAAGCTTCCGCATGAGCTATTCCAGGCAGCAAGAAGTATTGGAGATGCCTAACCTCATTGAAGTTCAGAAAGATTCCTATCAGTGGTTTCTTGACAAAGGACTGAAAGAGGTATTCGATGATATTTCCCCGATCGCAGATTACAATGGTCATCTGAGTCTGGAATTTGTGGATTTTACACTCTGTGAGGAAGATGCAAAATATACGATTGATGAGTGTAAAGAACGTGATGCAACTTATGCAGCACCTCTGAAAGTCAGAGTAAGGCTTTATAATAAGGAAACTGATGAGATTAACGAGCATGAGATCTTTATGGGAGATCTTCCGCTGATGACAAAGACAGGTACTTTTGTTATCAATGGTGCTGAGCGTGTTATCGTCAGCCAGCTTGTGCGTTCCCCAGGTATTTATTACGGAATCGCACATGATAAGTTCGGTAAGAAGCTTTATTCAGCAACTGTTATCCCGAACCGTGGAGCATGGCTGGAATATGAGACTGACTCCAATGACGTTTTCTATGTACGTGTAGACCGTACAAGAAAAGTGCCGATCACAGTTCTGATCCGTGCACTTGGAGTAGGTACAAATGCAGAGATCATTGAACTCTTTGGTGAAGAGCCAAAACTTCTTGCAAGTTTTGGAAAAGATACTTCTGAGAACTACCAGGAAGGTCTGTTGGAACTCTATAAGAAGATCCGTCCGGGTGAGCCGCTGGCAGTAGACAGTGCAGAAAGCCTGATCACAAGCATGTTCTTTGATCCAAGACGTTATGATCTTGCTAAAGTTGGACGTTATAAGTTTAATAAGAAGCTTCTTCTTAAGAACCGTGTATCAGGACAGATCCTCGCTGAGGATGCTGTAAGTGCAATCACAGGTGAAGTTGTTGCTGAAAAGGGAACAAAGATTACTCGTGAGATCGCTGATATGATCCAGAATGCGGCAGTACCGTACATTTGGGTAGAGGGTGAAGAGACTTCCAGAAATATCAAGGTTCTTTCCAATATGATGGTTGACCTCCAGGCTGTTGTTGATATTGATCCGGCCGAGGTTGGTGTGACAGAGCAGGTATATTATCCGGTTCTTGCAGGAATCATTGAAGAATCTGCAGGTGATGTAGATGAGATGAAGAGACTGATCAAGAGAGATCTTCATGATCTGATTCCGAAGCACATCACAAAGGAAGATATTTTTGCATCTATCAACTACAACATGCATCTTGAGTATGGCATGGGAAATGATGATGATATCGACCATCTGGGTAACAGACGTATCCGTGCGGTTGGAGAACTTCTTCAGAACCAGTACAGAATCGGTCTGTCCAGACTGGAAAGAGTTGTTCGTGAGAGAATGACAACACAGGATCAGGATGGTATTTCACCACAGTCCCTGATCAATATTAAGCCTGTAACAGCAGCAGTGAAGGAATTCTTCGGATCTTCCCAGCTGTCACAGTTCATGGATCAGAACAACCCGCTTGGTGAGCTGACTCATAAGAGACGTCTTTCAGCGTTAGGACCTGGTGGTCTGTCAAGAGACCGTGCAGGATTCGAGGTACGAGATGTACACTATTCTCACTACGGAAGAATGTGTCCGGTAGAGACACCTGAAGGACCTAACATCGGTCTGATCAACTCTCTTGCAAGTTATGCAAGAATTAATGAGTATGGATTTATCGAGGCTCCATACCGTAAGATCAACCATGATGATCCGACTAACCCGGTAGTTACAGATGAAGTTGTATACATGACAGCGGATGAAGAAGATAATTATCATGTAGCACAGGCGAACGAGCAGTTAGATGAAGAAGGACATTTTGTACGTAAAAATGTATCTGGTCGTTACCGTGAAGAGACACAGGAATATGAAAGAAGAATGTTCGATTATATGGACGTATCTCCTAAGATGGTATTCTCTGTGGCTACAGCTTTAATCCCATTCCTTCAGAATGATGATGCGAACCGTGCCCTGATGGGATCAAACATGCAGCGTCAGGCAGTACCGCTCCTGTTTACCGAGGCTCCGGCAGTAGGAACAGGTATGGAAGAAAAAGCTGCCGTTGACTCCGGTGTATGTGTGGTCGCTGAAGAAGGCGGTACAGTAGAACGTTCTACTTCTACAGAGATTACAGTTCGTCAGGATGACGGAAAACTGAAAAAATATAAATTAACAAAATTCCAGAGAAGTAACCAGAGCAACTGTTATAACCAGAGACCAATCGTCTTCAAAGGAGACAGAGTCGAAAAAGGCGAGGTTATTGCAGATGGACCATCTACATCTAATGGTGAACTTGGACTTGGAAAGAACCCGCTGATCGGATTCATGACATGGGAAGGTTACAACTACGAGGATGCTGTTCTGCTTAGTGAAAGACTGGTGCAGGATGATGTATATACTTCTATTCATATTGAAGAATATGAAGCAGAAGCACGTGATACAAAGCTTGGACCAGAAGAGATCACACGCGACATTCCAGGTGTTGGTGATGATGCACTGAAGAATCTGGATGAAAGAGGAATCATCCGTGTCGGAGCAGAAGTCCGTGCCGGAGATATCCTGGTAGGTAAGGTTACTCCTAAGGGAGAGACAGAGCTTACAGCTGAAGAAAGACTGCTTCGTGCAATCTTCGGTGAGAAAGCCCGTGAAGTAAGAGATACTTCTCTTAAAGTACCTCATGGAGAATATGGTATTGTAGTGGATGCGAAGGTATTTACAAGAGAGAATGGTGATGAGATGTCACCTGGAGTAAACCAGTCAGTCCGTATCTATATTGCACAGAAGAGAAAAATCTCTGTCGGTGACAAGATGGCCGGACGTCATGGTAACAAGGGTGTTGTTTCCCGTGTACTTCCGGTTGAAGACATGCCATTCCTGCCGAATGGACGTCCACTGGATATCGTGCTGAATCCACTGGGTGTACCGTCACGTATGAATATCGGTCAGGTCCTGGAGATTCACCTGTCCCTGGCTGCAAAAGCACTTGGATTCAACATCGCAACTCCTGTATTTGACGGAGCGAACGAGATTGATATTATGGATACTCTTGATCTGGCAAATGATTATGTCAACTTAAGCTGGGAAGAGTTTGAAGCAAAACATAAAGAAGAACTTCTTCCGGAAGTACTGCAGTATCTGTCAGACAACAGAGAACACAGAAAACTCTGGAAAGGTGTTCCGCTTTCAAGAGATGGTAAGGTCCGCCTGCGTGACGGACGTACGGGTGAGTACTTCGACAGCCCGGTAACCATCGGACACATGCATTACCTGAAACTGCACCACCTGGTAGACGACAAGATCCATGCACGTTCTACAGGTCCTTACTCACTGGTTACACAGCAGCCATTAGGAGGAAAGGCTCAGTTCGGTGGACAGCGTTTCGGAGAGATGGAGGTATGGGCACTGGAGGCTTATGGTGCATCATACACACTGCAGGAAATCTTGACTGTGAAGTCAGATGATGTCATCGGACGTGTGAAGACTTACGAAGCAATCATCAAGGGTGAGAATATTCCTGAACCGGGAATTCCGGAATCCTTCAAGGTATTGCTCAAAGAGTTACAGTCACTCGGACTGGACGTACGTGTCTTACGTGATGACAATACAGAAGTGGAGATTATGGAAACTTCCGATATGGGAGAGACAGATTTCCGTTCTCTGATCGAGGGAGACAGAAGATATCGTAATGATGATGACGAAGACTTTGGTAAACACGGATACAGCAAACAGGAATTCCAGGGTGAAGAACTGGTTGATGTAGAAGAAGAACCAGAATCAGACGATGATTTCGATATGAATTTTGAAGAAAATGATGACTATGATTTCGGCGATTCATCTGATGATGAATAGGAAGGGGTCCAAAGTATGCCAGAAAATAATAAGGAACAAACTTATCAGCCAATGACTTTTGATGCGATCAAGATCGGTTTGGCATCACCTGAAAAGATTCTGGAATGGTCAAAAGGAGAAGTTACCAAACCAGAGACCATCAACTATAGAACTTTAAAACCTGAAAAAGACGGACTGTTCTGCGAAAAGATTTTCGGACCAAGCAAGGACTGGGAATGCCATTGTGGAAAGTACAAAAAGATCCGCTATAAAGGTGTGGTCTGCGACCGTTGTGGTGTTGAAGTAACAAAAGCAAGTGTACGTCGTGAGCGCATGGGCCATATCGCCCTTGCTGCTCCGGTATCGCACATCTGGTACTTCAAGGGAATTCCAAGCCGTATGGGACTGATTCTTGATCTGTCCCCGAGAACATTGGAAAAAGTACTGTATTTCGCTTCTTATATCGTACTGGATAAAGGTGAGTCAGATCTGATGTACAAACAGGTATTATCAGAGGCTGAATATCAGGAAGCAAGAGAAAAATGGGGAAGCACATTCCGTGTAGGAATGGGTGCAGAATCCATCAAAGAACTTCTTGAGAACATTGATCTTGAGAAAGAATATACAGAATTGACAGAAGGCTTGAAAGGTGCAACCGGACAGAAACGAGCAAGAATCGTAAAACGTCTGGAAGTAGTAGAAGCTTTCCGTGAGTCTGGAAACAAGCCAGAATGGATGATCATGACAAATATCCCGGTTATCCCACCGGATCTTCGTCCAATGGTACAGCTGGATGGCGGACGTTTTGCGACATCTGACCTGAATGATCTGTACAGAAGAATCATCAACAGAAATAACCGTCTGAGACGTCTTCTTGAATTAGGCGCACCGGACATTATTGTTAGAAATGAAAAGAGAATGCTTCAGGAAGCTGTAGATGCCCTGATCGACAACGGCCGCCGCGGACGTCCGGTAACAGGACCTGGTAACCGTGCACTGAAATCTCTTTCCGATATGCTGAAAGGTAAGTCCGGACGTTTCCGTCAGAACTTGCTTGGTAAGCGTGTTGACTATTCCGGACGTTCCGTTATCGTTGTAGGACCGGAACTTAAGATTTACCAGTGTGGTCTGCCGAAAGAAATGGCAATCGAGCTGTTCAAACCATTTGTTATGAAAGAACTGGTTCAGAACGGAACAGCACACAATATTAAAAATGCTAAGAAGATGGTAGAAAGACTTCAGCCGGAAGTATGGGATGTTCTGGAAGAAGTAATCAAAGAGCATCCGGTTATGCTGAACCGTGCCCCTACACTGCACAGACTTGGTATTCAGGCATTTGAACCGATTCTTGTAGAAGGTAAGGCTATCAAGCTTCATCCACTGGTTTGTACAGCGTTCAACGCCGATTTCGACGGAGACCAGATGGCTGTCCATCTTCCACTTTCCGTAGAAGCACAGGCAGAGTGCCGTTTCTTACTTCTGTCACCGAACAACTTACTGAAGCCGTCTGATGGTGGTCCGGTAGCCGTTCCTTCACAGGATATGGTACTTGGTATCTATTATCTGACTCAGGAGCGTCCTGGTGCCAAGGGAGAAGGCATGATCTTCAAGAGCTTCAACGAAGCACTTCTTGCTTATGAAAATGCTGCCGTAACACTTCATTCACGTGTAAAAGTACGTGTATCCAAGAAGATGGCAGATGGAACAGTGAAGACAGGAACGGTAGAATCTACAGTCGGACGTTTCATGTTTAATGAGATCATTCCACAGGATTTGGGATTTGTAGACCGTGACGTAGAAGGAAATGAATTGCTTCTGGAAGTTGATTTCCATGTAGGAAAGAAACAGCTGAAACAGATTCTTGAAAAAGTTATCAATACACATGGAGCTACTGCTACAGCAGAAGTACTCGACCATGTAAAGGCTATGGGTTACAAGCTTTCAACAAGAGCTGCCATGACCGTATCCATTTCTGACATGACGGTACCTCCGCAGAAACCGGAGATGATCAAAAATGCACAGGATACTGTAGATAAGATTACAAAGAACTTCAAACGTGGTCTCATTACAGAAGAAGAAAGATATAAAGAAGTTGTAGAGACATGGAAAGCAACTGACGATGCCCTTACAAAGGCGCTGCTTGACGGTCTTGATAAATATAACAACATTTTCATGATGGCAGATTCCGGAGCCCGTGGATCTGACAAACAGATCAAACAGCTTG
>ERZ772879.1154-NODE-1154-length-18889-cov-5.504832_pt1 | contig 18889 bp, 18 predicted proteins | sample MGYA00580582_ERZ772879 | MGnify/ENA primary metagenome ERZ772879 (study PRJEB29015, sample SAMEA2737682) | human gut metagenome | biome: human gut; feature: human-associated habitat; material: faeces | place: China | collected 2012 ... | reverse complement strand
AGTACTGGAATGCCGCTTTGCCATTCTTCTTGGACAACATTAACTTCTTGAAGCCTGCATACTTCTACTTCCGTGAAGAGGGTGAAACGGCTTTGGCTGAAGAAGCTTTGTTCAATTACACGCAATTAGCACCTAACGACCTTGAGATGGCTGAACTATACGACCAACTCAAGGAGGAAAAGGGACTATAATTTTCTAAAATTTAAAAATAATAACCGGATGGGTATTATCACTTCTTTTTAAGCGATAATACCCATCCTTTTTTTATTCCCGTTAGAATGACAACGTACATATTAAAAATAAATAGCGTACAAATACAATCAGCTATTTGTTTTGAAGGGGGATGAGTTGTTTTGCATAAGAAAACTGTTATCGGGATCACGATTGCGTTGGTATCAGCGATGACAATGCCAGTTTTAGTGGAAGCTAATACTGACACAGTGACTTATCAGACACAAGGCGTCGCACGATTTACAGGAAGTTATACGTATCCTGCTGATAGTGTGGTCAAGCCGACTGACACGCATAATCCATTCTACGGGGCAGCAAATGAACAACATGGCCAACCAGTATTGCCAAATACAGGTGCACCATCATTTGTGGAACAGTTTGGATTAGCGCTCGCGACTTTCGGGCTCGCCATCAGTCTTGCGTTCTATCGCGTGACACGAATGCATTCAAATCATTTTTCAAGCCATTCTTAACAATGTGTCTGAGCTAAATGAGGAGGAGTAATGAAGATGCGCAAGATGAAGTCGTTATTTTCCGATTCTAGTCCGGGGATTGGCGCAGTTTATAAAGTGTCGACAAACGACAAAGGTTAATTAAGAGGAGCACATAATGGGAAACAAACTGTTTGCTACCGCCTTGGTTGCCACGGTTTCTCTATTAGGCGTGTCAACTGTGACATTCGCAAGTTCATCACTACCAAGTCAGGGAACGGTGGCCTTTACGCCGTCTAACGGTGTGACGCCACCTTATAACCCAAATCATCCAAATCACCCAGTTGGACCAGTTGATCCAAAACAGCCAGAACCGGGTACGGCTGGTCCGCTGTCGTTGGATTTTGCATCGAATTTTGATTTTGGGACGCATAAGATTCAAAATGCGGATGCGAGTTATGCAGCGAAGGCGCAAAATGTGACTGACGGCGGTGACCAGCAAGAGGTACCAGATTATGTTCAGGTAACTGATGATCGTGGGACTCACGCTGGTTGGTCGTTGCGGGTTGCACAAAACGGTCAATTTAAATCAGACGATGCCAAGCGCGCTAAGGTGTTGACGGGTGCCACTGTGACTTTGAATGGGTCACATGCTATTGGGCGCATGATGACGCCTGCACCACAAACGCGTGATGAAACATTGCCGCCGGCTGGTGATCAAACCGTAGTGATGAACGCAACCAAAGGTGAGGGTGCCGGAACTTGGTTGATGCCTTGGGGTGCAGATGACATTTTGAAATCTGAAAACCAAGTCCTAGCCAATAATCAGCCAACCACTGTCTTAACGGATCCTGATGTCATTTTAAATGTGCCAGGGTCAACGCCACGAGAAGCGGTTGCGTATACAACAACATTAACGTGGACATTGAACAATGTCCCCATGTAATTTTTAAGGAGTAACACAATGAAGAAGCAATTTACATTATTTGCTGCTACAGCATTGGCAGCTATGACGGTTGTACCAACGATTGGATTCGCTGATGATTCAGCATCAAAGACCCCAATTACTTACGATTCAAAGGGAACGGTTGAGTTCGTTGCACCAACAACACCAAACAAGCCATTGGATCCAACCAACCCAGATCCAAACAAGCCACTTGACCCAAAGGACCCTGATGGTAATGATCCAAAGCCAGGTACATCCGGCCCATTGTCGCTTGATTTTGCGTCATCATTTTACTTTGGAAAGCAAGAAATCACGTCAGTTGATAAGACATACAACGCTTCAGCGCAAATGATTGGTACTGGTAAGGATGCTAAGTACGTACCAGACTACGCCCAAATCACTGATAACCGTGGAACGTTTGCTGGTTGGACCTTGTTAGTTAAGGAAACTGATTCATTCCACACGTCAAGTAACGTTGAGTTGAAGGCAACGCAAATTAAGTTTGCCGACTTGAACCACGCAACGACTAATACCCTAAAGACTGACGTCACAATGCCAAGTGCCGGCTTTACGCTTAACCCAGCTGGTGCTTCAGTAAACATCATGTCTGGTGCCAAGGCTGCTGACGGTAAGACTAACGGCACTTCAGGTACACACATTATCCGTTTTGGAAATGAAACAGCTTGAAGACTGATGACACACAAGCTAACGGCGAAAAGCGCGCTAACACAGTTGACCCATCTGTAACATTGGCTGTACCAGGTGCATCTGACAAGATGGCGCAAAAGTACACAACGACCTTGCAATGGACGCTTGGTGAGACGCCAACCACTATCGATTAGTTCAATTAATCAATAAAAAACGACCGAGACAATTGTGTCGGTCGTTTTATACATACTTAGAAGAAAGGAACAGAGGAATGGAAAATACAGCTAAGTGGACCAAGGTGTTGGGGGCCACTGTTCTGGCTATGGTGGCACCGTTGGTAATTGCAACTGGTGTTTCGGCTAATCAATTGACGTTCTCCGTCACGCCAGTTTTGCCGGATAATCAAATTGATAAGACGGACGGTTTTTTCAATCTTAAGTTGGATCAAGGCGCATCAGAAGATTTGATGTTGCATTATGCTAACAACACAAAGCAACCGATTGAAGTGTCAACGAGCGTGGGTGAAACGAAGGATGTGCCAGTCCATGTCACAATGCCAAATGCACAAGTGCCAGGTATTATCGCCGGTGGTCTAACTTTTTCTGATAAGGCCGCTGATAAGGCGAATGAATCCACAAAATCAAAAGGAACGTCGATTAAGAATATCTATTCATTCCAACTCGGTCTTTTGATGCGTGAATCAACGGATGCACCATATAAAGACCAGATGCTGTTGGAAAACGGATTGAAACTAAAGTCGGTTAAGCCAACACAAGTGAATTACCGTAATGTGATTGCGGCTAATTTGCAGAATCCGGACGGCATTTACTTGAACAACTTCGCGGTCGATGCCAAAGTGATGAAGGCGAACAAGTCGAAGGTTTTGTACGAGTCGAAAAACAACAGCATGCAAATGGCACCTAATACCAACTTTGATTACAGTGTGCCACTTGGGGATGGAACACGTATGAAGCCGGGTAAGTATAAGCTGGATTTGACAGCATATGCGGATAAGGATAATACGGGTGCGTTCAAGACGGCCATGTTTGGCGAAAAGACGGATTACCGTTATTCATGGCACTTTACCAAGACATTTACGATTGCTGGTGCGACAGCTAAGCGCTTGAATAAGCGAGATGTGACGATTAAGCCATTTAACTGGCTACTAGCGGCTGTCATCGCAGTTGTGATTGCGTTGCTATTGCTTTTGTTGTTGCTAAAGCGTCGTCGTGATAATGAAAAGATCACGATTGAAGAAATGGCTGAAAGTGCCAGTGGTGAGCAAGTTAAGATTGTTCGTGAGGTCAACCAGGCGGAATACCGCCGTTTGAAGAAGCAAGGTCACGTGATGACCATCGTTAGTCACAATGCGAAGTAAGCGCGAAAATCGAACGGATCAATTGATTAAATACGCAATTATTGGGTTAGTTTTGGTTGCCGCGGGGTTTGCCATTTGGACGTTTTTACAAAAGTCACTTGTGACAAGCAAAATCGTGAATCAGCGGGTGACTTATACTGAGCAAATGCCGAAAAGCATACCGGCAACTGAAACGATTCATGCGTTTGACGGCGGTAATCCGTTTGGAAATAATCAACAACCCCAAACGGCGATTGGTCAGGTAACCATTCCCAAAGTGGGGCTTGTTACGAATGTATTTGCAGGGTTAACAAATGCTAATCTGAGTTTTGGGGCTGTGTCATTGTTTCCTGACCGGCCGCTTCAAAACCACAATGTTGTGCTGATTGGTCATAATATGGGTGTGCGTCATCTACATTTTGGGGCGCTTCAAAATGTTTCGATTGGTGATAAGGTGTATTTACGATATTTAGGCCATAGCTACCAGTATCAGGTACGACAGAAATCAACAATCAAAGAGACGCAGATTGATCGTGTCGCAGATACGATGACATCAAAGCTAACGCTAGTCACTTGTTCAGCAGCAACCCGAACGCCTAACCGAATTTTGGTTTCGGCGGATTTGGTGAAGGCCTTACCTGCACGACAGGCGCAAATGAAAGTAGCGGGTGTTCTAAAAGAACAAAAGCAACAAATTTGCCATGACTTATGGTGGCGTAATTGGTTACCAATTATTGTGATATGTTTACTCGCGTTGATTATTATCATGCTTGTGATGCGATTTCTTTAATCTATAGCTAAAGCCAGAACTACTCACGGTTCTGGCTTTTTTGACATGATGGCGATAAAGATTTTTAAATATTAAAAATAAACAACAGCACGCAGGATAATGTACTAAAAAAGCGGGAATTCAATATCGCATATACGGTGCATATTAAACTGAAATTAAATAAATATGTATAAGGGGATTCAGGTATGAATATAATGCAAAAAGCAACTAAACATGGCCTGTCTGGCCTGTTGTTAGCAGCTACCGTGTTGGGGTCGGTAGCACCGTTAGCAGCGATAGGTACGCCGATATACGCTGATAATAGTCAACAAACAGGAAACTCCGATGAAGTGAGTGGCAAGCCAGCATTGGCTGATCAAACTGTTTTTGGTGTTCCGCAACCGGATTATAAGTCATATGAAGACTTCACCAAAGGTTTTAAGAGCCAAGGTCAAGCGTTGCCTATGGAAAAGGATAAAACAGTAAGTCTGACACAAAATAAACAACTGCAATTTGGAAGTTTAACGTTCCGACGTGCAATTGATATGTCTCATGACTTTACCTTCACTGGTAGTCTGAACATTGATCAGCCTGGAAATACTTTGGGAGATTCACTTGGATTTATTTTGGCACCAGTTGAGCCAGACCAAATTGATAACGGATCAAATGGTGGATACCTCGGTATCGGAAAGCTTGCCCATCCTGAAATGTACGGTGATAAAGGGTTTGACAATGCTTTTTATTGGGGTGCTGATTTGCACTATAACGTCGAACCTTGGGATGTGGATCCAAATTCAAACCCGGATACAAGTTTTGATGGGAAAACTGAATTTGGAGATCCGAATGTTATGAATAGTGGCAGTTACCCAGGCAAAAACTTTGTGATGTTTCGTCGTACTGATGGAAAAGGGCAATTGGATAACATCCGTAATCTAACCCCTGATGCCCATCCAGAAATTCTTTATCCGGTGCAGTTAAATAAGCACGGATCAAACGAGGTTACGTTGACGTGGACACCGGACAAAGCAGATGAGAACAAAGAAAGCGGTCCAATCTCAGGTACGCTAACAGCGACTGGTTGGGGACACACGTGGACAGAGGAAATCACAACTGCTCACGAAATGTCACTAGCCGTCAACGCTGCTACCGGTGGTGATACGTCAAATATGGGACTGACTGCCGGTGAGTTCAAGCTGACAGTTGGAACTGCAGATGTTACGTTTAATGGAGCGCCCGTATCAGATGATGACAAAGCAGCATTTAAACAACCCGATTTTGGAAAGAGCCCAAAGGAAGCAGTTGTTGGTACGCACATTACCGTAGTTGATTCTGCCGATGGTCTAGCCGCTGCTAAGAGCGATCCATTGTTTGAGTCCGCTTATGTTTATAGGGCGCCTGAAGTCGCGGGATATGGTTATGTTGGAAATGGTAAAGGCTACCAAATCTTTACTGTCACGCGCACTCCCGACCAAACATTTACGTTGAAATATAACCGTAAGTCAACCGAGCACGTGGATTACCAGTTTGCTAACCAACCAGGTGTTTACTTCAACAAGAAAGACGACTCTGGTGATGACGGGCAAACGTACACTGAGGACACACCAGCTGTTCCTGGATTCACACCTGATAAAGCGACTGTTACAGGAACCTATAGTGGTGACCACAAGGATTTGGTGACGTATTACCCAACGCCAAGTTTGCCATTGAATGCGGGCGCAAACGGTGTCGTTGATCCAACAAAGCCAGTGACACCAACCAATGGTACATCTACTAAGCAAAACTTAAATACGTCAAATGGCTTGTCGCTAGATTATGTGCCTGATTTTAATTTCGGAAAACACGAAATTGAGAGTGGCACAACGACTTATGCGGCTGATGATTTGAAGACTAATCAAGGTGATATGCCGTTGTTTGCACAGGTGACTGATGTGCGTGTTGACCCAGGCAACTGGACGCTAGACGTGAAGGCCGGTCCAATGACCAATAAGGCGACGCAGAGTGTTTTGTCAGGTGCGTACATGACGTTCGGGTCATCTGACGTCAAGACGACATCGAAGGATAACGATGTTTCTAAGGTAAAGACGAATTTTGCTGGTCAACAACTTAATTTTGATGACAAGACCGAGATGAATGTTGCGTCATCAACCAGTCCTGAACAAGCAACGTGGCTAACTCGTTTTATCAAAAAAGATCAAACGGATGCTGTAACGTTGCATGTGCCAGGCGGTGCAGCCCAAAAGGGAGATTATGAGGCTGTTTTGACTTGGACACTTGGTTCAAAGCCAGGCGACAACCAACAATAGAATATAAGTTAGAACACGCAATGCTTGTCACTGCGTGTTTTTTCATTGAAAAATCAATTTCCTGAACAGTTTGTGACCTTGAGGGCTATCGTTTTAATTCCATTGGTCTGACGTGATACAAAAGAACCATAGAGAAAAATATTTTGTATTTACGGGAGGATACATAACTATGTCACATGATTTGCTACGTCGTCACGACGCATTTGGGGATTTGTTGGATAAGATGAACGCGTCATTGATGCAAGCACCAGCGTTTGGGGCTGATGTAAAGTCAGACGTTGTTGAAAAGGACGATCACTATGAAGTGGTTGCTGACATTCCGGGTGTTGATAAGGATGACATCAAGGTTGATTATGAAGATGGCACATTGCAAATTTCAGCAACGCGTCACGAAATCAAGGATCACTCTGACAAGGATGGGAACATTCTGCAATCAGAACGCAGCTTTGGTTCAGTCGGCCGTTCTTATTACCTACCAAACGTAGACCGTGAGAAGGTTTCTGCCAAGTACAAGAACGGGGTGTTGCACATCACGTTGCCTAAGGCTGAAGTCGCTAAGAAGTCAGCAATCAAGATTGAGGATTAAAACCATATCGAAAACGTCGGTTCGTTTAGCAGACCGGCGTTTTTTGTGCTAAAATTAGAATATTATCATATTAGGAAACGAGGACACTGCCATGGATGCATTGCAATTATCACGACGATTGGCGACTGTAGCGTCATATGTTCGCGATGGTGCGCGTTTAGCAGATATTGGTTCTGACCACGCTTATTTGCCAGCAAACTTGTTGTTGAACAAGCACATTTCATTCGCGATTGCGGGTGAGGTGGCACAAGGACCACTGGACAATGTCCAAACTGAAATTAACCGTCACCGCCTTGGGGATGTTTTGGTACCCCGCTTGGCGAATGGCTTGGCTGCTGTCACGCCAGAAGATTTGATTGATACGGTCACGATTGCCGGTATGGGTGGTCGCTTGATTGCACAAATCTTGGCGGACGGTCACACAGACGGGCAACGTTACCAACGTTTGATTTTGCAACCGAACATCGATATCGATGTCGTACGTACTTGGTTGATGGATAATGATTATCAACTTGAAGACGAAACGGTTGTTGAAGATGACGGCCATTTCTATGAGGTCTTGATTGCAGTCCCTGGTCATGCCGACTACTCTGAAACAGAGTTGAAGTTCGGACCATTTAACCTGGAAAAGCGTCCTGAAGCTTGGCAAACCAAGTGGCAACGTGAATATGACCGTGTAAAGACAATCATGGCTAAGTTGGAATCAGCTAACAAGCAAGATTCAGATGCATACCGTGAGTATCAACAACAAGTAACTGAAATTAGTGAGGCGTTGGGGCTATGAAAGCAACTGAGTTAATCGCCAAGATTGAAGCTTATGCACCACGTGACCTAGCTTGGGAACGTGATCCAATCGGGCTTCAACTTGGTGATCCAAATCAAGAGATTCATACAGTAATGACGGCATTAGATGTTCGTCCAGAGGTTGTGGCAGAAGCGATTGCGAATAATGTTGATTTCATTTTTGCACACCACCCAATGATTTTCCGTCCAGCGAAGAATTTGGATTTGTCGGTGCCACAAAACAAGATGTATGCGGATTTGATTAAGCATGACATTGTCGTTTATGCGGCGCACACAAATTTGGATGCAGCAGCAGGTGGCATGAATGATTGGTTGGCAGAAGCACTTCAGCTGACTGATGTGGCACCATTAATTCCGAATGCTGATGGCAAGACAGGCCTTGGTCGTATCGGGTCACTAGCGACGCCACAAACAGTGACAGATTACGCAACGTTCGTGCGTGATTTGTTCAATGTGGCGCACGTGCGCGTGATTGCGAACGACATGAACCGTTCCATCCAACGCATTGCGGTGCTTGGTGGGGATGGCGGTAGTGAATACCCAGATGCCTTGGCAACTGGTGCTGACGCTTATGTGACAGCTGATTTTTACTACCACACGGCGCATGACGTCTTGGCCGATGATTTTGTGGTGATTGATCCGGATCACCACATGGAGGCCATTGCCAAGGATAAGCTAGTTGAACTGGTTAATGCTTGGCAAACCGAAAACAATTGGGACCTAGACCGTGTCTTCGCCTCAACTGAAAACACGGATCCATATACGTATATTTAATTTAAGGGGAATTACTATTATGTCAGAAGAACTATATCCAAACTTGGTTGACCGTTTTATCCGTTACGTGAAGGTCAACACGCGTTCAAACGAAGAGTCAACAACGGTGCCATCAGATCCTAAGGAAGTTGCTTTCTTAGCTGATTTGGCTGAAGAATTGAAGGGTCTTGGCCTAGAAAACGTGCGTACGATGGCTGACGGTTATGTCTTTGCCGAATTGGCTTCAAACATTGACGCTGATGTGCCTGCAATTGGTTTCATTTCACACGTTGATACGGCTGACTTTAACGCTGAAGGTGTTAACCCACAATTCGTTGAAAACTACGATGGTGAGTCTGACATCAAGTTGAACGACGACTACACGTTGTCACCAGCTGACTTCCCTTCATTGAAGAAGTACAAGGGTCACACGTTGATTACGACTGACGGAACGACTTTGCTTGGTGCTGACGACAAGTCTGGTGTTGCTGAAATTATTTCAGCTGCTGAATACTTGATTGCCCACCCTGAAGTAAAGCACGGTAAGGTTGTCTTTGGATTCGGACCTGACGAAGAAATCGGTATTGGTGCCGATAACTTCCACGTTAAGGAATTCGGTGCTGACTTCGCTTACACAGTCGATGGTGGCCCATTGGGTGAGTTGGAGTGGGAGACGTTCTCAGCTGCAGCTGCTAACATCAAGATTCAAGGACGTAATGTGCACCCTGGTTCTGCCAAGGACACGATGGTTAACGCCTTGCAAGTTGCAATGGACTTGCACGCTGCTTTGCCAGCCGGTGATCGTCCAGAGTTGACGGAAGGTCGTCAAGGATTCTTCCACATCTTGAAGTTGAACGGTACACCTGAAGAAGCTGAAATGTCATACATCATCCGTGACCACGACCGCATCATCTTCGAAGAGCGTAAGCAAGCCTTGCGTGACATCGTTGAAAAGATGAACGGTGAATTGGGCGTTGAGCGTATCAAGTTGGATATGTACGACCAATACTACAACATGGGTGAAGTGTTGAAGGATGACATGACGTCTGTTGATTTGGCCGAAGCCGCTATGAAGGCTTTGGACATCGAGCCAGTTATCGAACCGGTTCGTGGTGGTACTGACGGTTCAAAGATTACGTTCTTGGGCTTGCCAACACCAAACTTGTTTGCTGGTGGTGAGAACATGCACGGTCGTTTCGAGTACGTTTCAACGAAGGTGATGCACCAAGCAGTTGATACGATCTTGAAGATTGTTGAATTGAACGCAGCAAAGTAATTTTAAATAATTTCAAAAGGCTAACTAGTTAATCTAGTTAGCCTTTTTGTTACAAAAAGTATGGTAATGGTAACGCTTACATGTTACACTAATCCTATTAACTGGATTTATTTCCAGCGTATTAGGGAGCATGAATTATGGCTAAGACATTAGCAATTAACGCCGGATCTTCATCATTGAAGTTCCAACTATTGGAAATGCCGGCTGAAACAGTGATTGCCAAGGGACAAATCGAGCGTATTGGTTTGCCTGAAAGTGTATTCACGATGAAGTTTAACGGGGAAAAGACTGAAATCGTCCGTGACATCGCTGACCACAAGGAAGCAATTGAAGAAATGCTTGAGCAATTCCGTGCACAAAACGTGGCTGACAAGAGTGAAATTACAGGTGTTGGGCACCGTGTTGTGGCTGGTGGTGAATGGTTCAACAAGTCAGTTATCGTGGATGAAGAAGTGTTGCACAAGATTCACCGTTTGGCGGACTACGCACCATTGCACAATCCAGCCAATGCAACGGGAATTGAAGTATTCCAAGAGTTGTTGCCAGATGCTATTTCAGTAGCGGTCTTCGACACGGCTTTCCATCAAACGTTGCCACGAGAGAACTACTTGTACCCATTGCCATACGAGTACTACACGAAGTACGGTGCGCGTAAGTATGGTGCCCACGGAACGTCACACCGCTACGTTGCTGAACGTACGGCGGATATTTTGGGTAAGCCACTTGAAGAGTTGAAGATTATCACGCTTCACTTGGGTGCCGGTGCCTCAATCACGGCCATCAAGGATGGTAAGTCATTTGATACATCAATGGGCTTCACGCCGTTGGCTGGTTTGATGATGGCAACGCGTGCTGGTGATGTTGATCCATCATTGATTTACTACATCCAAGAACGCGAAGGCTTGTCAAACGGTGAAATGTTGAAGATTTTGAACAACAAGTCTGGTTTGCTTGGAGTTTCAACGTTGTCATCTGACATGCGTGACTTGGAAGAAGTGGCTGATACCAACGAGCACGCTAAGTTGGCATTGGATATGTTCTTGAACCGTGTCATCCGTTACTTGGGTCAATACACATTCGAAATGGGTGGCGTTGATGCCATAGTCTTCACAGCTGGTATCGGTGAGAACGCTGCAAACGTTCGTGAAGATATCATCGATCGTTTGGACTTCTTGGGTATTAAGTTGGACAAGGAAGCGAACAATGTTCGTGGTGTTGAACGTGTCATTTCAACTGATGATTCAACAGCTAAGGTATTGTTGGTACCAACGAATGAAGAGCTTGAAATTGCCCGCGATGTTGAACGTTTAAAGGCACAAGCAGGTAAGTAATCGTTAAGGTTCGCCTGTTAGACTATTGTCATTGAAACCGAAAAGGGGGAGTCTAAGATGTTTACATTGATTATCATCGCAGTCATTGGCCTCTGGTTCTACGGCAAGCACCGCATCAAGCGTGCGGTGGCCCACGTTGAGCAACAAATGCCATTTTCTGATCAAAGCATGAACGGTTCCCGCCGTGATGCCTTTGAAGGACAATTCGAAGAAATTAAAACTACGAAAATTAAGTAAGCAAATACGCCATAACGTACTCGTTATGGCGTATTATTTTTGCTATAATGGTTAGAAAGTTCTGATGTAGATGGAAAATAGATTAATCTGCGCGTATGGGACGTTTTAAGCGGTCGTCAGAGAACGGCCAAAACGATATAAGGGGACACTTCATGAAGAAATTGTTGATTGCTAACCGTGGGGAAATTGCCGTTCGTTTAATTCGAGCTGGTAAAGAATTAGGGATTAAGACGGTATCTATTTTTGCCAAGGAAGATGAGTTTGCCGTTCACCGTTTCAAGGCGGACGAATCTTATCTAGTTGGTGAAGGTAAGGCACCGATTGCCGCTTATTTGGATATTGACGATATTATTCGAATTGCTAAGGAAACTGGCGCTGATGCCATTCACCCAGGGTATGGGTTCTTGTCTGAAAACGACGAATTCGCGGCGGCTGTTGAAGCGGCTGGCATTAAGTTTGTCGGGCCACGCGTTGAACACTTGAAGATGTTTGGTGACAAGATTACGGCTAAGCAAGCCGCAATTAAGGCTGGCGTGCCAACGGTACCAGGAACTGATCACCCAGTTGAATCAATTGAAGAGGCGTTGGCTTTTGGTGCTGAGCACGGCTATCCCTTGTTTGTTAAGTCAGCAGCCGGTGGTGGTGGTCGCGGTATGCGTGTTGTTGAACACGATGATGAACTACGTGAAGCCTTTGAACGTGCTGCTTCTGAAGCCCAACAAAGCTTTGGTAAGGCTGAAATTTATCTAGAAAAGTATCTACAAGATACTAAGCACGTTGAAATTCAAATTTTGGCGGATGAACAAGGCGAAGTGATGCACTTGTTTGAGCGTGACTCATCAATTCAACGACGTCACCAAAAGATTATCGAGTTTGCACCAGCGGTTTCTGTATCCGTTGATCTGCGTCGTCGTATCCAAGATGCTGCGGTCAAGTTGATGCAAAGTGTCGATTATCAAAGTGCTGGAACCGTTGAGTTTTTGGTTGATGGGGACGATTTCTATTTCATCGAAGTTAACCCACGTGTGCAAGTAGAGCACACGGTAACCGAAGAGATTACTGGCGTGGACATTGTGAAGTCACAATTGTTGATTGCTCAAGGTTACGGCTTGCATGAAGCGCCATTAAACATTCCAGCCCAAGATAAGCTGTTGGCAGTCGGCGTGGCAATTCAATCACGTATTACGACGGAAGACCCAGCCAATAACTTCATGCCTGATACCGGTAAGATTGATTGGTACCGTTCACCAGGTGGAACTGGCATTCGTCTAGATGCTGGTAATGTGTACGCTGGTGCCACTGTGACACCATTCTTTGACTCATTGTTGGTTAAGGTTGTGGCACACGGAACTGACTTCACTGAAGCAGTTGATAAGATGCAACGCGCCTTGAACGAGTTTGCCATTCGTGGAGTTAAGACGAACATTCCATTCTTGAAGAATGTTTACGCACACCCAACGTTCCGTGCAGCTGATGCGCCAACAACGTTTGTGGACAAGCACCCAGAGTTGTTTGAAATTGCGCCAGAAAAGGAACCGGACCGTAAGTTGTTGCGCTATGTTAGTGAGACAACGGTTAACGGTTTCCCAGGAATTGATCACGATTACCAGAAGCTCTATGAGCCATTGCATTATCAAGCAAACGCTGATTTGGTGTTGCCGTCTGATTTGGTAACGGCCAAGGACATCTTGGACGCCCAAGGACCAGATGCGGTGGCACAATGGGTGAAGAACCAAGATAAGGTTTTGTTGACGGACACGACGATGCGTGACGCGCACCAATCATTGTTCGCCACACGCATGCGTACGAAGGATATGTTGGCAATTGCGGATGAAACGCAGTTGGCGATGCCGAACCTCTTCTCAAACGAGATGTGGGGTGGTGCCACATTTGATACGGCCTACCGTTTCTTGGGTGAAGATCCATGGGAGCGTCTTCGTGCGCTGCGTGAGAAGATGCCACGTACATTGATGCAGATGCTGTTCCGTGGTTCAAACGCCGTTGGTTATCAGAACTATCCAGATAACGTACTTGAAGAGTTTATTCGCTTAGCAGCGACGAACGGAATGGACGTGTTCCGTATCTTCGATAGTTTGAATTGGTTGCCACAGATGGAAAAGTCAATCCAATATGTGCGCGACAACAACAAGATTGCCGAAGTTGCGATGGCTTACACGGGTGATATTTTGGACCCAACGCGTAAGAAGTACACGCGTGATTATTACGTAAACTTCGCTAAAGAGTTGCAGAGTGCCGGTGCGCACATGATTGCGATTAAGGACATGGCGGGCTTGTTGAAGCCTGAAGCTGCTTATGAGTTGGTTAGCGCGCTGAAGGATGCGGTTGATGTGCCAATTCATCTTCACACGCACGATACAACTGGTAATGGCGTTTACACATATGCACGTGCGGTTGATGCGGGGGTGGATGTTATCGACGTCGCGATGTCAGCCTTGTCAGGAACGACATCCCAGCCATCAATGGGTGCAACCTATTACGCGTTGAGTGGTAATGCCCGTCAACCAGAATTGAACATGCCGGCCGTTGAGCACATTAACAGTTACTGGGCCCAAGTTCGACCATACTACGGTCAGTTTATGAGCAAGATGGTTGGTGCCCAAACGGACATCTTCGAAGTCGAAATGCCGGGTGGTCAATACTCTAACTTGCAACAACAAGCGCAAGCATTGCGTTTGGGTGACCGTTGGGATGACGTGAAGACGATGTACGCTACTGTTAACCAAATGTTTGGTGACATCATCAAGGTGACGCCGTCATCAAAGGTTGTTGGGGACATGGCACTGTTCATGGTTCAAAATGATTTGACGCCAGAAAAGGTGTTGGCGGAAGGTCAAACATTGGACTTTCCACAATCAGTTGTTGATTTCTTTGCAGGTGATCTTGGCCAACCGGTTGGTGGTTTCCCAGAAGATTTGCAACAAGTCGTGTTGAAGGGTCGCAAGCCATTGACGGTGCGTCCTGGTTCATTGACACCAGCGGCCGACTTTGAGGCGATGACGGCTGAAATCGAAGCGATTTTGAAGCGTAAGGCAACCCCAGAAGAGATTATTTCGTACATCTTGTACCCACAAGTGTTTAAGGATTATGTGGCCAACCAAGAAAAGTTTGGTCCAATGACGTTCTTGGATACACCAACATTCTTCCAAGGGATGCGTGTTGGTGAGCGTGTGGATATCGAAATGGGACCTGGAAAGGTTGTTATCTTCCAACTCCAAGAAATTGGTGAAGTTGATCCAGAGGGTATGCGTACGTTGTACTTTGATGTGAACGGTACGCCAATTGAGATTGATGTGCTAGACGAATCCGTCCAAGTTACAACAGTTGCCCGTCGTAAGGCAGAGCCAACGAATCCAAATGAGATTGGCGCAACAATGGCTGGTAATGTGTTGTCAGTTCACGTTGAAAATGGTCAAGCGGTGAAGCAAGGTGACGTCATGATTGTGACGGAAGCCATGAAGATGGAGACGACTGTGCAAGCGCCATTCGATGGAACGGTTAAGTTTGTCCACGTTGCTGCTGGTGAAGCAGTGGCGGGTGGTGACTTGTTGATCGAAGTTGAACCAGGCTAAGGAGAGTTCACATAAAAATCATATTCTTTGGCTAGAATGTACCTAAAGTAAGCGATGTAACATACTTTGGGGAACAGAGGGAAGGACATGTTTTTTAAGAGACGCGAACGCCTATTTCGGAACTGGTGGAACAGTGGTTTGCAGCCTGATGATGTTGAAAACGAGCTTAAAACAACGTACAACATCCATGAAAAATTGCTGATTGTAGCGAATATCGTGCTGTTTTTTCTAACAGCCGGACTATTCTACGGGGAATTGTGGCCCTACAGTGGCATCTCATTAGTTGTGCTAGTGGTTGCGATTGTATTACTCGCTATCAGGCTACTGATGCGAGCGGTCTTGTTTAACGATATCGTGCGTTACCGTGATTGGTATCATGTGCAAACACAGATTGAAAAGTTAATGAAATAACATAAAACGCAGTCAACTACTAGTTGTTGACTGCGTTTTTGCGTAAAATAGAATTACTGAAAAATGATGAGGTGAAGACATGCGACAATGGTGGCAAAGTAAATTAATTTTAGGCGTTGGCATGGTAGGCATGTTGCTATACGTCTTGCAAAGTGTGATCGCGACGATTATTTGGCCAGCGTATCGGATGGTCGCCTATCCATTGGCTATTCTCACGGCGCCTGATTCACAATATGCGACAGCATTTAAGGGATTGCAACTGATTGCTGGCTTGTTGATTGCGGTGAGTTTAGCAGCGCTATGGCGTTATTCACGCTATAAGGACTACACGGACTTGGTAAAAACGGTTCAACAGTTGATTCTGGTTTGGTTGGCTGGCGTCTTGCTAAACTTTATTTGGCCATTGAACAGTATCGTGGAGGCAGTGCTGCGACCAGCTGTATCAGCCCGTAATATCGTGTTTGGACTGTTGATCATCCTGCTTGGCTGGACAATCTGGCGCGTGGGGAGTGCTGCGCAAATACACGACATGACGACGTTGGCCAATGGCTTAAAGCTCTTTGCAATTTTGTACGTCCTATTTAATTTTTTGGAATTTGCAGTGACGTTAATTGGCTGGCAACTGTCAGGATTCTTTGATGTGTTGGCGATTGACGTCTTGGCGGTTGCCATGGGATACATCAGTTGGTACTTCATGCGTTTAGCTGAATAACCCTTTTTTCTACCATCCGTTTAACACAGTGCTACACTATAAGTGTTGAAAGAGATATGAAATGAATAAATTCAGACTAACTCTGAAGGAGGATGGAAAGATGTATTTGACAATTACTGACGCTGCAATGGAAAAGATTAACCCAATTTTGAAGGCTGAGCCAGGTCGTCGTTTGATTATGATGTATGAAGACGGGGTTTCACGTTACTCACACAACGGTGAAGTTGCCATGCAAGTTTCATTCGTGTTCGCTGTTATTCGCGGTGATCAACCTTTGGAGCCATGGTTTGACGAGACAATCGATTCAAACATCGGCCCATTGCCAATCAAGGGTTACTCAAAGGACTACATGGTGCCAAACATGGTTTTGGACGTTAAGAAGTTCGGTGGGGTTGTGTTGCGTGGTGACGCTGGTGTTATCGATGATACGCCAGAAATTCGTGACGAAACTAAGGCAACTGATTAATAAAGAATTTTAATTAAGCATCTCGCTTTTGCGGGGTGCTTTTTTGTACCCTGTGTTGAAAGTTTGATTTGGGTTCGTGGCTTACAATGTGTAAACTTGAAGTACTAGGACACATTGAAAGACGGGGATGTTCATTTGGCAAAAAAGAAAATTGTGATTGCAGGGGGCACTGGCTTTGTTGGTCAAGGTATTATCAGTGCATTATCACCAGAAAAATATGACATTCATGTGCTGACGCGCCGACACGTAACAACCGATACCGAGTCAGTAACGTACCACCAAGTTGATTATCACGTAACTGATCAGGTGTTATCGGTGATTGGGGATGCGGATTGGGTGATTGATGTGATTGGCATTCTGTTGCCGAATCCGATTAAGCATCAAACGTATGCCAATAGCAGCGTTTTACCGGCGGAATTTTTAATTGACGCTGTACGCGCCTGCCCAGAGGTTAAGTTCATGTTCGTGTCGGCCAATTACGCACCTTTCTTCATGGCACCATACATGCGTGCGAAGCAAGAAGTGGAGAATTACATGGCTTTGCGTTTGCCACAGCGAGCAACGACGCTGTATCCAGGTATTATTTATGATAGGAAACGCCAGATGAGTTATTACGTTGGTCGTATCTTGTCCAAGCTTCCCGCTAAGCGACTTAGACCAATTACGTTGGCTGACTTGGCGAAGGAAGTGACGCGCATTCTAGATGGGCAAAATAGTGGTTTGGAAAAGCGACGCTAATTATTTCGAACTTATAAATCTATAGTCTGGTATAAGGTTGGCCTGTTTCAATATAATATATACAAAGATTTTGAAACGGAGTGTAGCAATGATTAATCAACGAGCTTCAACGATAAACGTCAACCAAATGCGCGACATGCTAAGTACGTCGGGCCTAAATATCGGGGTAGAAGTCGAAGAACTCACGAAATTTGCCCGCATGTATCAAACGTACGAGTCTGCGCAACATGAGATTGCGACGAAATTAGAAAATCTTGATGCTGAGTTTCAAATGAACTATAACCATAACCCAATCCATCATTTGGAGGGACGCATGAAGGATCCGCAAAGTTTGTTTGGCAAGTTGCAACGGAAAAACTTGCCAATGACTGTGGATATTATTCCAGATAACATCTTTGATATCGCGGGCATTCGCGTCATCACGAATTATATTGATGACATTTACACGGTTGAACGTTTGTTAGTCGCCCAAGATGATGTCACTTTGTTAAAGCGCAAGGATTATGTCGAAAATCCTAAGCCAAGTGGCTATCGCAGCTTGCACTTAGTGGTTGAAATTCCCGTCTTCAGGTCGACGGGTGTTGAACGTGTACCGGTTGAGATTCAAATCAGAACAATCGGTATGGACATGTGGGCCAGCTTGGAACACAAGTTGCGCTACAAAACTGACGCAGAACGTGCTGAAGAGTTTGCTGATAACTTGATTGGTTATGCGAATGAGCTGAATCAAATTGAGCAAAATTTCCAGAATATTCATCGCGAATTATAATGAACTGCCACTTTAAATTAAAATTACATTAGAAAATATGTTGGCATTTTTTAATGTAGCAAATATACTTACTTTATCGACAACGACGAGATGAAGTAAGTCCTGAAAAAATCACAGAGAACCAACGGTTGGTGTGAGTTGGTATTTGGCAAGGGGTGAAAATGGTCTTTGAGTCAGAGTTGATGTGAGCAGATTTGCAAGCATTAACCGGGTGCGCCCGTTATCGCGCAAACGTATATCCGGCGACCGTTGACTAGTCCGGTCAGAAGGCGTACGTATGAAGCCCTTTTTGGTGATAAAAAGGGAAAACTGGGTGGTAACACGATTATGTCGTCCCAGGATGTCCATTTGGATGTCCTGGGACTTTTTTTGTGGAAAATCCAACCGACAGCATCGAATTAACGCGGGATTCGATGTGAGTTAATGAATAATGAGGGAAATAGGGATGAGTAGTAATCGAGAGAAAAATTTACAGGTGCTCTTATGCTAGATTTACGGACAGATTTTTCTCTGCCCTGTAAACTAATAGCA
>ERZ772879.1153-NODE-1153-length-18894-cov-7.999788_pt1 | contig 18894 bp, 13 predicted proteins | sample MGYA00580582_ERZ772879 | MGnify/ENA primary metagenome ERZ772879 (study PRJEB29015, sample SAMEA2737682) | human gut metagenome | biome: human gut; feature: human-associated habitat; material: faeces | place: China | collected 2012 ... | reverse complement strand
CTCGCGGCGCAGACGACGCTGCCGGTGATTGGTATTCCGGTTAAGTCCTCGACGCTCGACGGGCTGGACGCGCTGCTATCCACCGTGCAGATGCCCAGCGGGATGCCTGTGGCGACGGTTGCCATCGACGGCGCGGCGAATGCGGCGCTGCTCGCGGCGCAAATTCTTGCGGTCGAGGACGAGACCCTGGCGGAAAAGCTGCTGGCGATGCGCAAGGCGCAGCATGACGCGGTCATCGCCAAGGACGCGGCGCTGGTTGTTGAATAACACAAAACACGAACATTCTAAATCTGCAAGCATCAACTGTTGCGGCAGACAACCGTGATATAATAGGAGGAAACAGCAATGAAGAAGCTCGAACAGCTCTATGAAGGCAAGGCGAAGAAGGTTTTTGCGACGGATGATCCGAACGTCGTGCTGGTGGACTACAAGGACGACGCAACCGCGTTCAACGGCCTCAAGAAGGGCACGATTATGGGCAAGGGCGTCATCAACAACCGCGTGACGAATTTCCTGATGAAGATGCTGGAGAAGAACGGCATCCCGACGCATTACATTGAAGAAATTTCCGACCGCGAGACGCTGGTGAAGAAGGTTCACATCGTGCCGCTGGAAGTCATTGTGCGCAATATCGCCGCCGGTTCGCTGTCCAAGCGCCTCGGTCTGCCCGAAGGCACGAAGCTCAAGCAGACTGTGCTGGAGTACTGCTACAAGGACGACGAGCTGGGCGACCCGATGGTCAACGAGTACCATATTATGGCGATGGGCTGGGTCTCCAAGCCGGTGCTTGACCAGATTGCCGCCTATGCCCTGCGCATCAACGAGCTGCTGACGGCGTATTTGAAGGAAGTCAACATTGAGCTGATTGACTTCAAGCTGGAATTCGGCATCACGAATGACGGTCAGCTGGTGCTGGCGGACGAAATCAGCCCGGACACCTGCCGCTTCTGGGATACCCGCACGGGCGAAAAGCTGGATAAAGACCGCTTCCGCCGCGATTTGGGCAACGTGGAAGACGCTTACATCGAAATCCGCAAGCGCCTGATGGGCGAATAAGAATATCTGCACCCCGGATGGCAATCGACTGTCCGGGGCGCTTGTGTGGTAATCAAACACTGGTCAGCATGAAGGAGCAATGAAGATGAACAAGCTGGAGTCAGCCTGCTATCTTGCGGAGGGGGACGAAGCGCCGTTTGACAAGCTGCACGAGGAGTGCGGCGTGTTCGGCATTTACCGCGCGGATTCCGCCAACAAGAGCGTCGTCGCGGAGACGTATCATGCGCTGTATGCCTTGCAGCACCGCGGTCAGGAGAGCTGCGGCATTGTCGTCAACGATGATGGCGTGATGAAGGCACACAAGGACAACGGACTGGTGACGGAGGTGTTCACGCGCGACGCGCTGAGCAAAATCCACGAGGGCACGATGGCGGTCGGCCACTGCCGCTACGGTACAACGGGGATGCACAGCCGTTCCAATGCCCAGCCGCTGCTGATTAACCATCAAAAAGGCGCGATGGCGCTGGCACACAACGGAAATTTGACCAACGCGGCGGAGCTTCGCGAACAGCTGGAGAAGAACGGCGCGATTTTCCACTGCACGTCGGATACCGAGGTGATTGCCTACATTATCACGCAGGAGCGCCTGAAGTGCGGTTCGATTGAACAGGCGGTTTTGAATGCGATGCAGGTCATCAAGGGCGCGTATTCGCTCGTCGTCATGAGTCCGACGAAGCTGATTGCCTGCCGCGACCCGCATGGCTTCCGCCCGCTGTGCATGGGCAGAATCGGCGACGACGTGGTGTTTGCGTCGGAGAGCTGCGCGCTGGATGCCATCGGCGCGACGTTCGTGCGCGATATTGAGGCGGGCGAAGTCGTCGTCGTCAACGAAGAGGGGATTCATTCCTATAAGATGCCCGGCGCGTGCCACGACGGCATGTGCATCTTCGAGTTCATTTATTTCGCGCGTCCTGATTCCGTCATTGACGGCAGCAGCGTCCACGAGGCGCGCATCCGGGCGGGCAGCTTCCTCGCGCTTGACCATCCGGTTCAGGCGGATGTGGTCATCGGCGTGCCGGATTCCGGGCTGGATGCCGCCATTGGGTACAGCCGCACCAGCGGGATTCCCTACGGCATTGGCTTCATCAAGAACAAGTACATCGGGCGCACATTCATCCAGCCGGGTCAGAAGCAGCGGCAGGACGCGGTGCGCATCAAGCTGAACGCCATTTCCGCTACCGTCAAGGGCAAGCGCGTCGTCATGGTGGATGATTCTATCGTTCGCGGCACGACCTGCGCGCGCATTGTCCGCCTTCTGCGCGAAGCGGGCGCGACGGAAGTGCATGTACGCCTGTCCGCCCCGCCGTTCACCGACCCCTGCTTCTTCGGCACGGACGTGGACAGCAAGGAGAACCTGATTGCCGCACACCATTCGGTGGAGGAAATCGGCAAAATCATCGGTGCGGACTCCATCGGCTTTTTGTCCCTGGAGGCGTGCGACAAGCTGGCGGCGGACAGCCACTGCGGATTCTGCAAGGGCTGCTTCTGCGGCAACTACCCGGTTGATCCGCCGCTGGTGACGGAGAAAAACAAATTCGACCAGCCCATTCACGGCGGCAAGGTGCAGGACGACGACTAACGCGACGAATGCGACAAAGGAGCAGACAACCATGATGAAGAGCGAGAGCGAAAGCTACAAGGCAGCGGGTGTTGACATTACCGCCGGTTACGCGTCGGTGGAACTGATGAAGAAGCATGTCGCGCGGACGATGACGGCGGGCTGCGTCGAGGGCATCGGCGGCTTCGGCGGCCTGTTTGCGCTGGATGCGGCGGGCATGGAAGAGCCGGTGCTCGTTTCCGGCACGGATGGCGTGGGCACGAAGCTGAAAATCGCCATGCTGCTGGACAAGCATGATACCATCGGCATTGACTGCGTGGCGATGTGCGTCAACGACGTCATTTGCTGCGGCGCGAAGCCGTTGTTCTTCCTTGATTATATCGCCTGCGGCAAGAATGTGCCGGAGAAAATCGCGTCCATCGTCGCGGGCGTGGCGGAAGGCTGCGTGCAGGCGGAATCAGCGCTCATCGGCGGCGAAACGGCGGAGCATCCCGGCATGATGCCGGAGGATGATTACGACCTCGCGGGCTTCTCCGTCGGCATTGTGGACAAGAAGCGCATCATCAACCGCGAAACGGTTCGTCCGGGCGACGTGATGCTGGCGCTGCCCTCCACGGGTGTGCATTCCAACGGCTTCTCGCTCGTGCGCAAGGTGTTCGCGATTGGCAACGGCGGCGAAAACCGCAATGATCCGGAGCTGGATAAGTCCCTCTGGGAAACGCTGCTCACCCCCACGAAGATCTACGTCAAGCCCGTGCTGGCGCTGCTGAAGGAATTGCAGCCCAAGGCAATCAGCCACATCACCGGCGGCGGCTTCTATGAGAACATTCCGCGCTCCCTGCCCGAAGGCTGCTGCGCGAAAATCAAGAAGAGCGACGTGCGCGTGCTGCCGATTTTCGACCTCATTGCCCGCGAAGGCAGCGTCCCGGAGCGCGACATGTTCAACACCTTCAACATGGGCGTGGGCATGACGATTACCGTCGCCCGCGAGGATGCCGACAAGGCGCTTGACATCCTGCACCAGAACGGCGAACCCGGCGCGTATGTGCTGGGCGAAATCGTGGCGGGGGAAAAGGGCGTGGAACTGTGGTAAGAGCAGCTGTCCTCGTTTCTGGCGGCGGCACGAACCTGCAAGCCATCATCGACGCGAAACGGGCGGGCAAAATCCCGTCCGCGGAACTGGCGCTCGTCGTGGCGTCAAACGCATCCGCCTATGCGCTCACCCGCGCGGAAAATGCCGGAATCGTCCATGCCGTCCTGCGCAAGGAGAAGGGCGAAGCACCTGCTGATTACGGCGAGCGTCTGCTGACCCTGCTGCGTGAAAACGCGATTGATGTCGTTGTGCTGGCGGGCTTCCTGACGATTCTGCCGGAGAACGTCATCCGCGCGTATGACCACCGGATTTTGAACATCCATCCGAGCCTGATTCCGTCCTTCTGCGGCGATGGCTTCTATGGACTCCATGTGCACGAAGCGGCACTTAAACGCGGCGTGAAGGTCACGGGCGCGACGGTGCATTTTGTCAACGAAATTACCGACGGCGGCGATATTATCGCGCAGAAAGCCGTTGAAGTGCTGCCGGGCGACACGCCGGAAACCTTGCAGCGGCGCGTGATGGAGCAGGCGGAGTGGATTCTGCTGCCGCAGGCGCTGGAGCAGGTGGCAGGCGAAATCGCAAAAAAGCGGGAGGAAAGGCAATGAAGAAGCAGGAATTGAACGACGTGCTGAGCAATAACACCTATCCGGGGCGCGGCATCTGTCTCGGCGTGGACGAAAGCGGCGAATATGCCGTGATTGTCTACTTTATCATGGGCCGCAGCGTCAACAGCCGCAACCGCATTTTTGAGGAGACGGACGACGGCATCATCACCAAGGCGCACGACGAAAGCCTGATGACCGACCCGCATCTGATTATCTACGCGCCTGTCCGTGCGCTGCCGGGCGGCGAATATACCATCGTCACCAACGGCGACCAGACCGACACGGTCTACGACTTCATGCAGAATGGGCAGACGTTCGAGGACGCGCTGCGTACCCGCACGTTCGAGGACGACCGCCCGAACTGGACGCCCCGCATCAGCGGCTTGGTGCGCGTCGCGGACGGCAAAGCATCCTACAAGCTGTCCATCATCAAGTCCGACGACGGCGACGAGAACAGCGTCCTGCGCTATTTCTATGAGTACGCGCAGCCCAAGGCGGGCGAGGGACATTTCATCCACACCTACCAGTGCGACGGCAATCCGATTCCGTCCTTCGCGGGCGAGCCGGAGAAGGTGGCGCTGCACGGCGACATTGAGCAGCTGGCGCTGGATACATGGATGAATCTGAATGAGGACAACAAGGTGTCGCTGTACGTTTCCTATATCAGCTTGGCGGACGGCAGCAGCGATACCATCATCATCAACAAGCATGATCAGGAGGAAGAGGCATGAAAGAGCTGGAATTGAAGTACGGCTGCAACCCGAATCAGAAGCCGTCGCGGATTTATATGGAGCAGGGCGAACTGCCCCTGACCGTGCTGAACGGCAAACCCGGCTACATCAACTTCCTTGACGCGCTCAACGGCTGGCAGCTGGTCAGCGAACTCAAGCGCGCGACGGGACTGCCCGCGGCGACGTCGTTCAAGCATGTCAGCCCGGCGGGCGCGGCGGTGGGTCTGCCGCTGAATGATACCCTGCGCAAGATTTACTTCGTGGGGGAACAGGAACTGTCGCCCTTGGCGTGCGCCTATGCCCGTGCGCGCGGCGCAGACCGCATGTCCTCCTTCGGCGACTGGATTGCCCTGAGCGATGTGTGTGACGAAAGCACCGCGCGGCTGATTAAGCCCGAAGTATCCGACGGCATCATCGCTCCCGGCTACACCGACGAGGCGCTGGCGCTGCTGAAAATGAAGAAGAAGGGCAATTACAATATTGTTACGATTGACCCGGCATACCGTCCCGCGCCCATTGAGCACAAGCAGGTGTTCGGCATCACCTTCGAGCAGGGGCGCAATGAATTTGTGATTGATGAAAATCTGCTGAACGACATCGTGACCACGAATCACGACCTGCCGGAGGACGCCAAGCGCGACCTGATTGTGGCGCTGATTGTGCTCAAATACACGCAATCGAATTCCGTCTGCTACGCCAAGGACGGTCAGGCAATTGGCATCGGCGCGGGGCAGCAGAGCCGCATTCACTGCACGCGTCTGGCAGGGCAGAAGGCGGATAACTGGCTGCTGCGGCAGCATCCGCGTGTGCTGGCATTGCCGTTCGTGGAGAAAATCGCCCGTGCCGACCGCGACAACACGATTGACGTGTTCATCTCCGACGAGCCGGACGAGGTGCTGGCGGACGGCCGCTGGCAGCGCTTCTTCACCGAGCGCCCCGAACCGCTGACGAAGGAAGAAAAGCGCGCGTGGCTGAATCAGCAGACCGGCGTTGCGCTGGGCAGCGATGCGTTCTTCCCGTTTGGCGACAACATCGAGCGCGCGCACCGCTCCGGCGTGACCTACGTCGCCCAGCCCGGCGGTTCGATTCGCGATGATAACGTGATTGACGCTTGCAACCTGTACAATATGGTCATGTGCTTCACGCATATGCGCCTGTTCCACCATTGATTGCATTCAGAAAGGTCAGGGAAGCAAGATGAAGGTACTCATCGTCGGCGGCGGCGGACGCGAACACGCCATCGCGCTGAAAATCAAGGAAAACCCGGAAGTGACGGCCCTGTACGCCGCGCCCGGCAACGGCGGCATTGCGCAGATTGCGACCTGCCTGCCCTTCAAGGCGACGGACGTGGACGGCATCGTCCGCTGGGCGGCGGAGAACAAGGTGGATTTCGTCATCGTCGCGCCGGACGACCCGCTGTGCCTCGGCATGGTGGATGCGCTGGCAGCGCAGGGGATTCCCGCGTTCGGCCCGCGCAAGAATGCCGCGATTATCGAGGGCAGCAAAGTGTTCTCGAAGAACCTGATGAAGAAGTACGGCATTCCGACGGCGGCGTATGAGACGTTTGACGATTATGACGCGGCGGTCAAGTATTTGCAGACGGCGGATATGCCCATCGTCGTCAAGGCGGATGGTCTGGCGCTTGGCAAGGGCGTGCTCATCTGCCCCGACCGCGAAAGCGCCGTGGAAGCCGTCGCGTCCATGATGAAGGAAGCGAAGTTCGGCGCGTCCGGCGCGCGGGTCGTCATCGAGGAGTTCCTGACCGGCCCGGAAGTCAGCGTGCTGGCGTTCACCGACGGCAAGACGGTCAAGCCGATGGTGTCCAGCATGGATCACAAGCGCGCGCTTGACCACGACGAGGGCCTCAACACCGGCGGCATGGGCACCATTGCCCCCAACCCCTGCTACACGCCCGAACTGGCGCAGCGCTGCATGGACGAAATCTTCCTGCCGACGATTGCCGCCATGAACGCCGAGGGGCGCACTTTCACGGGCTGCCTGTATTTCGGTCTGATGATGACGCCCAAAGGCCCGAAGGTTATCGAATACAACTGCCGCTTCGGCGATCCGGAGACGCAGGTGGTGCTGCCGCTGCTGAAAAGCGACCTGCTGACCATTATGCGCGCGACGGTGGACGGCACGCTGGCGGATACACCCGTGGAATTCGCGTCTGGCGCGGCGTGCTGCGTCGTACTGGCATCCGGCGGCTACCCGGTCAGCTACAAGAGCGGCTACCTGATTTCCGGCTTGGATGAAGCGGGCAAAACCGCGACCGTCTTCCACGCGGGTACGAAGCTGGTCGATGGGCAGATTGTCACCGCGGGCGGACGCGTTCTGGGCGTCACCGCGACGGCGGATACGCTCGAAGCTGCGATTGACAAAGCGTATCAGGCGGCGGACAAAATCACCTTCACCGACATGCACATGCGCCGCGACATCGGTCAGCGCGCCTTGGCATCACGAAAGGAGAGCCATTCATGAGCGTCAAACGCATTTATGTGGAAAAGAAAGCCCCCTACGCGGTGGAGGCGAAGCAGCTCCTGTGGGAAATTCGCCATATCCTGCAAATCAAGACGGTCACGGGTCTGCGCCTGCTGAACCGCTATGATGTCGAGGGTGTCGATGATGCGCTGTACCAGAAGTGCCTGCCGGTCGTGTTCTCCGAGCCGCAGGTGGATGTGACGTACACGGAACTTCCGCATAGCGCGAAGGCGGTTTTTGCGGTGGAGTACCTGCCGGGTCAGTATGACCAGCGCGCGGCGTCCTGCGAGGAGTGCATCCAGCTGGTGGGGCAGTGCGCCCGCCCGACGGTGCGCAGTGCGCGCGTGTATCTGCTGGACGGCGATTTCACGGCGGATGAGCTGGCGCGCGTGAAGAAGCACGTCATCAACCCTGTGGAGGCGCGCGAAGCCGACTTGGGCGAAAAGGCGACGCTCCAGCAGCAGTACGACACGCCTGACCATGTGGAGACGCTGACGGGCTTCACGGCGATGAATGCCGATGAGGTGGATGCGTTCGTCAAGAAATATGGCTTGGCGATGGATGACGGTGACCTTGCATTCTGCCGGGATTATTTCGCGTCCGAGCACCGTGATCCGACGCTGACCGAAATCCGCATGATTGACACCTACTGGTCGGATCACTGCCGTCACACGACGTTCCTGACGACCCTTGACGCGGTGGATGTGCGCAAAGCGGCGGTCGAGAAGGCGTTCCAGCGATATTTGGCGGCGCGCAAAACCGTCTACGGCGACCGCGAGCGCCCCATGAACCTGATGGACATCGCGACCATCGGCGGCAAGTACCTGAAGAAAATCGGGCAGACCCCCAACATTGACGTGAGCGAGGAAATCAATGCCTGCTCCATCAAGATTGATGTGGATGTGGACGGCGTGAAAGAGCCGTGGCTGCTCATGTTCAAGAATGAGACGCACAACCACCCCACGGAGATTGAGCCCTTCGGCGGCGCGGCGACCTGCATCGGCGGCGCGATTCGCGACCCGCTGTCCGGGCGCACCTATGTCTATCAGGCGATGCGCGTTACTGGCGCGGCTGACCCGCTCGTTCCGGTCAGCCAGACCATGCCGGGAAAGCTCCCGCAGCGCACGCTGACGACAGGCGCTGCCAAAGGCTACAGCTCCTATGGCAACCAGATTGGACTGGCGACGGGGCTGGTGGATGAAATGTACCATCCGGGCTATGCCGCCAAGCGTCTGGAAATCGGCGCGGTGGTCGGCGCTGCGCCGGAGAAGAACGTCCGCCGCGAAGTGCCTGCCCCCGGCGACAAGATTGTCCTGCTTGGCGGGCGCACCGGGCGCGACGGCTGCGGCGGCGCAACGGGTTCGTCCAAGTCCCATAAGCTGGAATCCATCGAAACCTGCGGCGCGGAGGTGCAGAAGGGCAATGCCCCGACCGAACGCAAGCTCCAGCGCCTCTTCCGCAACGGCGAAGTCACCCGGCTCATCAAGCGCTGCAACGACTTCGGCGCGGGCGGCGTGTCCGTGGCAATCGGCGAACTGGCGGACGGCTTGATGATTAACTTGGACAAAGTGCCGAAGAAGTACGACGGTCTGGACGGCACGGAACTGGCGATTTCCGAATCGCAGGAGCGGATGGCGGTTGTGCTTGCGCCGGAGGATGTTGACGCGTTCTTTGCGGCGGCAAACCGCGAGAACCTTGAAGCGACCGTCGTGGCGGAAGTGACCGCCAAACCCCGTCTGCGCATGACGTGGAAGGGCGTGACGATTGTCGATTTGTCCCGCGAGTTCCTCAATTCCAACGGCGCGGAGAAGCACACGACTGTGTCTGTCCCGGATGATGATGTCAAGCCCTACGAGTTTGCGGGCGATACGGTGACGGAGAAGCTGGCGGACATGCTTGGCAACCTCAATATCTGCTCCAAGCAGGGCTTGAGCGAGCGGTTCGATTCTACCATCGGCGCGGCGACGGTCTTGATGCCTTTCGGCGGCAAATATCAGCTGACCCCGAACCAGACGATGGTTGCAAAGCTGCCGGTTCTGCACGGCACGACGGATACCGTGTCCGGCATGGCGTACGGGATGCACCCGGAAATCCTGTCGCAGTCGCCGTATGAGGGCAGCTATCTGGCGGTCATCGAAAGCGTGACGAAGCTGGTCTGCGCGGGCTTTGACTACAAGCAGACGTATTTGACCTTCCAGGAATATTTCGAGCGCATGGGCACGGATCCGACGCGCTGGGGCAAGCCGTTCGCGGCGCTGCTGGGCGCGCTGGATGCGCAGCTGGATTTGAACATCGCGGCGATTGGCGGCAAGGACTCCATGTCCGGCACGTTCGAGAAGATGGACGTTCCGCCGACGCTCTGCTCCTTCGCGATTGCCCCCGGCAAGGCGAGCGAGGTCATTTCGCCCGAATTCAAGGAAGCGGGGCACACCATCCGCCTTGTCTCCTGCGACCCGCACGACACCGCCGCGCTGACCGCGGATTATGATGCCGTTCTGTCCGCCATTCGCGCGGGCAAGGTGGTTTCCGCGTGGGCGCTGGGTCTGGGCGGTGTGGCGGAAGGCCTGTTCAAGATGGGAATTGGCAATCAGATTGGCACGCGTATCGACGATGATTACGATGGCAATCTCTTCGCGCAGCAAATCGGTGCGATGCTGCTGGAATGCACCGAAGATATCGACCTCGGCGTGAAGGTGGGCGACACCGTGCCGGAGTGGGTGCTGGAGTACGAGGGCGAGCGCATTGATTTGATCGCCATGCAGGAAATCTACGAGGGCAAGCTGGACAAGGTGTTCTCCTACCGCGGTCACACCGGCGAAACGACGGAGAAGTTCTCCTATTCGGCGGAAACCTACCCCGTGCCCGCCGTCAAGACGGTCAAGCCGCTGGCGTTCATCCCGGTTTTCCCCGGCACGAACTGCGAGTACGACACCGCGCGGGCGGTCGAGCGCGCAGGCGGCGCGGCGGAAATCCTCGTCATCAACAACCTGACGCCTGAAGCCATTACGCAGTCGATTGCCGAGGCCAGCCGCATGATTGCGCGCAGTCAGATGATCGTCCTGCCCGGCGGCTTCTCCGGCGGCGACGAACCCGACGGCTCGGCGAAATTCATCACGGCGTTCTTCCGCAATCCTGCCATGAAGGACGCGGTGCATGATTTGCTCCACCGCCGCGACGGCCTGATGCTCGGCATTTGCAACGGCTTCCAGGCGCTGATTAAGCTGGGGCTTGTGCCGTATGGCGAAATCATCGACACGTCCGATCAGTGTCCGACGCTGACGTTCAACGAAATCGGCCGTCACCAGTCGATGCTCGTCCGTACGCGCATTGCGTCGAATAAATCCCCGTGGCTGTCCCGCTGCAAGGTGGATGACATTCACACGGTCGCCATCAGCCACGGTGAGGGTCGGTTTGTCGGCCCGGAAGCGTTGATTCGTCAGCTTGCGGCGAACGGGCAGATTGCCACGCAGTATGTGGATTTGTCCGGCGCGCCGTCGATGGATATGCGTTTCAACCCCAACGCCAGCTATTTCGCTATCGAGGGCATCACCAGCCCGGACGGCCGCGTGCTGGGCAAGATGGGTCACACCGAGCGCAGCGGCGAAAATCTCTACAAGAATGTACCCGGCGACAAGTATCAGCCGCTGTTTGAGGGCGGCGTGGATTACTTCCGCCTGTAACGAATGAATCTTGTCCCTCCTGTTGCCTTTTGCCGCAAAATCTGCTATGATAGAGGGCAAACGGCGGCAGGAGGGAATCACCATGCTTTTGGCGGATTTTGATGCGTCGCGCCAAGCAGTCATCAACCCCGATATGCTCTTTTCGCCTGTGCCGGATTTGCCGGAGACGGTCGTCAGCTGCTTTTCGCACGTCACGTTCGAGCGGATGCTGAACATGGCGGCGGATGTGCGCGTGCTTGCCGAACTTGGCGACGCAAACGCGAAATACCCCATTTACCGCGGTTTGTGGCAGGGGACACCGCTGACATTTGCGCTGGCGATGGTCGGCGCGCCGTCCTGCGTGGCGATGCTGGAAGAGCTGCACGCGCTGGGTGCCAAGCGGTTCGTCGTATTCGGCAACTGCGGCGTGCTGAATCAGCAGATTCGCGACTGCGGCATCATCATCCCGACCGCCGCCGTGCGCGACGAAGGCACGAGCTTCCACTACGCGCCGCCGTCGGACGAAATTCCGGCGAATCCGAAATACCGCGGGGCGTTCGAGGCGATTCTGCGCGAAACGGGCGTGGACTTCACCGAAGGCAAAGTGTGGACGACGGACGCCTTCTACCGCGAAACCCGCGCGAAGGTGGCACTGCGCAAGGCACAGGGGTGCGTCTGCGTGGATATGGAGTGCTCGGCGCTGATGGCGCTGGCGCAGTTCCGTGGAATCGACGTGTTCGAGTTTTTCTACGCGGGCGATAACCTTGACCGCGAGCAGTGGGATCCGCGCAGCCTGTCCACCCATGCCAAGCTGGATGAAAAAGACCGTGCGGCGTATCTGGCGCTGGAATTGGCGCGGAAAATCACCCTTTGAAATGAAATCGGAGGAAAGCATTATGCCTCATGACAGCTATATCAGCCCATTTTCGACCCGCTATGCCAGCAAGGAGATGCAGTTCATCTTCTCCGAGGACAACAAGTTCCGCACTTGGCGGAAGCTGTGGATTGCGCTGGCGAAGGCGGAAAAGAAGCAGGGGCTGGACATCACTGACGAGCAGATTGCCGAGTTGGAAGCCCATGCGGAGGACATCAACTACGACGATGCGCAGCGCCGCGAGAAGGAGTGCCGCCACGACGTGATGAGCCACGTCTACGCGTACGGCTTGCAGTGCCCGAAGGCGGCGGGCATCATCCATCTGGGCGCGACGTCGTGCTATGTGGGCGACAACACCGATGTGATTATCATGCGCGAGGGCTTGCAGGTCGTGCGGCGCAAGCTGCTCAATGTCATGAACCTGCTGGCGAATTTCGCGGATAAGTACAAGAACATGCCTGCGCTGGCGTACACGCATTTGCAGCCCGCTCAATTGACGACGGTCGGCAAGCGCGCGACGCTGTGGCTGAATGAATTGTACATGGACTATTGCGAGCTGGAACACCGCCTGTCCTCCCTGGCGCTGCTGGGCAGCAAGGGCACGACGGGCACACAGGCGTCCTTCATGGAGCTGTTTGGCGGCGACAGCGCGAAAATCAAGGCGGTCGAGCAGGATATTGCCGCGGCGATGGGCTTTGACAAGGTGGTGCCGGTGTCCGGGCAGACGTACTCCCGCAAGATGGACTATCAGGTGGTTTCCGTGCTGAGCGGCATTGCGCAGTCCGCAAGCAAGTTCGCCTATGACCTGCGCCTGCTGGCAAATTTCAAGGAGATGGAGGAGCCGTTCGAGAAGAGCCAAATCGGCTCGTCTGCCATGCCCTACAAGCGCAACCCCATGCGCTGTGAGCGCATCAACGCCTTGGCGCGCTACGTCTGCGTCGATACGCTGAACACGGCAATGACGTCCTCCCTGCAATTCTTCGAGCGCACGCTGGATGACTCCGCGAACAAGCGCATTGCCGTCGCGGAGGCGTTCCTCGGTGTGGATGCGATTCTGAACATCATGATGAACGTCTGTGACGGGCTGGTGGTGTACGACAAGGTGGTGCGCGCGCGCGTGATGAACGAGCTGCCGTTTATGGCGACGGAAAACATCATGATGGACGCGGTGAAGAAGGGCGGCAATCGTCAGGAGCTGCACGAGAAGCTGCGCGTGCATTCGCAGGCGGCGGCGCGCGTGGTGAAGGAAGAGGGCGGCAAGAACGACCTCATCGACCGTATCTGCGCTGACCCGGCGTTCATGATTACCCGCGAAGAAGTGGAAGCGATTCTGCGTCCGGAGCAGTTCACGGGCCGAAGCTGCGAGCAGGTGGAAGAGTACCTGCGCGACGTGATTCGTCCGCTGCTGGCGGAAAATGCAGATTTGCTGGGCGAAAAGCAGGAATTGAGCGTCTGAACATCGAATATTTCATCTGAAGCCCTGCTTGCGGGGCGGAAACGGCGATAACGCCGATATGAATGAAAGGAACTGTTATGCCTTACATAGAAACGACCTCCAACGTGTCCATTCCCGGACGAAAAGAGCAGGTCATCAAGGATCGCATGGGCGATGCCATTGAGAAAATCCCCGGCAAGACGGAAAGTTGGCTGATGCTGTCTTTCCGCGACAATGCCGCAATGTACTTCAAGGGCACGGACGCCCCCTGCGCCATCTGCCAAGTGAAGCTCTTCGGCGGATCTGCGACGGAGGAGGATTACGCCGCGCTGACCGAGGCGCTGACGGACATCCTGCGCGAAGAACTGGACATTGACAGCGACCGCATCTATGTGACGTATGAAGAAATCGGCTTCTGGGGCTGGAACGGCGGCAATCTGTAATCATTTTCGCCCTGAAGAGGGCACGGTAATTTGGGGAAAGGGGAAAGTATGCCGTCAAAGCGGCTGCGTTTCCCTTTTTTCATGTTTTTTCCGCCCATCGGGAAGAAAGTGGCTGCTTCATTCGTTATCTGCACTGTGGGGTGTTCTGAATGTTCACGGATGCTTCACGGAAAATTTGTGAAAAGGCATTCATATTCGCGGCAATTTGTTGTATAATGGAGAAGCAGAACGCATGAAATCATTCAAGATGCTAAAGGAGGCGGAGCTGGCGTGACAACGTTCTTGCAGACGCTGGAGACCTTTTTCTGGAACGTGCTGAACCGCCCCGGTCTTTCCGATATCGCTGATATTCTCATCGTTGCCATTATTATCTATGAACTGCTGATGCTCACCCGCGACACGCGGGGCAGCGCTGTTTTGAAGGGGCTTGCCATGCTGCTGCTCATCGTCGGCATCAGCAACCTCTTCGGGCTGACGGCGCTGAACTGGCTGCTGATGAGCGTGGTGAACAACGGCGCGCTGGTGCTGGTCATCCTCTTTCAGCCGGAACTGCGCAAGGCATTGGAGCAGATTGGCCGCGGCGCGCGCATTGAGACGAAGCGGCGCGACACCGATAAAGATGAAGCGACGCGCATTATCGACGAAATCATCCGCTGCCTGCAGGATTTGAGCCGCCGCCATGTGGGGGCGCTGATTGTCTTTGAGCAGAAAACGGGCCTGCAGGACATCATCGAGAACGGCATCGGCATCGATGCGCGGATTACCTCCGGCTTGCTGGAAAACATCTTCGAGCCGAACACGCCCCTGCATGACGGCGCTGTCGTCATCCGCGGCGAACGTGTGATGAGCGCGGCGAGCATCCTCACGCTGACGGAAGCCAGCGGTATCAGCCATGACCTCGGCACGCGCCACCGCGCCGCTATCGGCGTGTCCGAAACGACGGACGCGATTGTGCTGATTGTCTCCGAGGAAACAGGCATCATTTCGATGGCGAAGGGCGGCAAGCTCACCCGCCACCTTGACGCGAAGTCGCTGCGGACGATTCTGGAGGGCATCTATGTCCGCAAGCCGCATCAGCGTCTGCTGTCCATGCTCGTGCGCCGCAAGGGAAAGGAGGGTGCCAAATGACGCAGACCCCTTCCGCAAAGCCGCAGAAGAAGCGTGACCCGCGCCTGACGATGCTGCTGGACGGCCTCAAGCGGATTTTCATCCACAATTGGCCGACAAAGCTGCTTGCGCTCCTGCTGGCCATCATTCTCTGGGGCGGGCTGATTACCCAAGACCCGACGCTCACGCGCGAAAAGCACTTCTCCAGCGTTAGCGTGTCTGTTTCGGGCGAAGAATCCGTCAAGCGCAACGGCTTCATTGTCACCAGCGATTTGACCAGCCTCCTTGGCGACGTGTCCCTTACCGCCGACGTGCCGCAGATGCAGTACGCCAACGCCAAGGCGACGAACTACAACGTCCGCATTGACCTCTCCCGCATTTCGTCGGCGGGGGAGCAGGAAATCCGCATTCTGTCCACCAATTCCAGCACTTACGGCACGGTTTCTTCGATTCAGCCGTCTACCGTGACGATTGACGTGGAGGAGTACATCACCCGCTTCCGCATCCCCGTGTCCGTGCAGACGGTCGGAAGCGCGCCGGACGGCTACTACGCGGGTGCGGCGACGCTCGACCCGCCGACGGTGACCATCAGCGGCCCGAAGTCGATGGTGGATAAAATCGTCCGCGCCGAAGTCGTGCTGGAACTGAACAACCTGCCCCAGCGCGAGGGCATGATTCGCAAGGCGCTGGCGTATACGCTGCTGGACGAGAACAACAACGCGATTGAAAGTGACCTGCTCGAAGTGACGAGCGAATCGGTGCTGCTGGACAGCGTGATTATGGAGCAGACCATGTACGCCATGAAAACGCTCGAACTCTCCCAAACCGGGCTGATTCAAGGCACGCCGAAGGAAGGCTACGAAATCAAGAAAATCAGCATGACGCCGGAGAACATCACGGTGGCGGGCTGGTCAAGCGAGATGGCGGAAATCGACGCGCTGTTTACGGATGCAACCATCGACGTGTCCGGCTTGTCCGATTCGGTCAAGCAGCGCGTCCGATTGAGCAGCGTGCCGGAACTGAAATACGTCAGCGCCACCTACGTCAACGTGACGATTGAAATCGGGCCGGTGCTGAAGTCGAAGAGTTTCACGAACCTGCCGATTCAGATTGAAGGCTTGGAAGCGGGCTACAACGCCTCCATGAGCCGCGTGAATGCCTCGGTGATGATTACCGCGCCGCAAAACTGGCTGAACGCGCTGCAAAGCCGCGATATTCGGCTGGTATGCGATGCGTCCGGGCTTGCGCCGGGGACGTACAGTCTGCCCGTGCTCTGCCGCATTGATGCGGACGAGGACGAGGAAATCTCGGTCGAGGTCGTGCCGGGAAATGTGAGCGTTACGATAACCGTAGAGTAACACTATTTCCAAATGAGAATGCGCTAAGATGCGCAGGCGAAGGCAGAAAATAGTGGAGGAGGATGACCATTGTGGGCAGTTTCATCAACGCGCTGTTCAATTTCCTGCTGGGGTGGATTCGCGGGACAGCGCAGTGGCTCTGGAACATGGTGACAAGCGACAGCCGCGGCGGTCTGCTTGGCTGGGCGATGCGCAACTGGCTGCCGCTGGTCATCCTCCTGTGCATTTTCGGCGTCGTGATGGACTTTCTGGTCTACCTGATCCGCTGGCAGCCGTACCGTGTCTGGGGAAACTTCTGGACACGCTTTCTGCCTAAGCGCGCGCGCCGCACGCCGACGGGCCGCCACCTGATTTACGCTGACGGCACAATGATCGAAGAGGAGCAGGTGGTGCAGCACAAGCCGAAGCCCGCGCCCAAGCGGGAAGGCACCGCGGCGACGCGCCGCAAGCGGGTGCTTCCTGCCCGGCGCGCACATTTCGGCACAACGCAGACGGAGCTGACCCCGCCGCCGCTGACAATTGCGCAGGACAAAAATCAATATCATGACAATATACCGGGGGGACAGGCATGACCGAGCTTCCACAGGCGTTTTTATCCCAAATGGCGGCACAGCTGAAAGGCGAAATGGCCGCCTTTTTGCGTACATATGACGAGCCGTATCAGCGCGGTCTGCGCGTGAATCCGTGGAAGCGCCCGACGCGGCTGCCGGATGACTGCGGTGAAAGAGTCCCGTGGGAGGAAAACGGGCATTACCTCGCACTGACCTCGACCGCCGGCGCGGACGTGCTGCATGAAGCGGGCGCGTGGTACTTGCAGGAGCCGAGCGCGATGCTGCCCGCCGCCGTGCTGAACGCGCAGCCGGGGGAGCATGTACTGGACTTGTGCGCCGCGCCGGGTGGAAAATCAACGCAGAGCGGCTTGCGTATGGGCGGACAGGGCGTGCTGGTGTGCAATGAACCCGTCTGGGAGCGCGCGAAAATCCTCTCGCAGAATATCGAGCGCATGGGCATCCCGAACGCCCTCGTCGTCAGCGCCTATCCTGACCAATTGGCGCAGCGCTGGTCGGAGGCATTCGACGCGATTCAGGTGGATGCCCCCTGTTCCGGCGAAGGTATGTTCCGCCGTCATCCGGAAACACGCGCGGAATGGTCGCCCGAAAGCCCCGCCGGATGCGCTAAGCGGCAGGCGGAAATCCTCGACCGCGCGGCGGAAATGCTTCGTCCCGGCGGACGCATGGTCTATTCCACCTGCACAATGAACCGCACGGAAAACGAGGATACGGTGGATGCTTTCCTGTCGCGCCACGCGGATTTCTCGCTGGAAGCCTTCTCCTTGCCCGGAGCAGATGCGCCGGACGGGATGCTGACGTGCTATCCGCACCGCATGAAAGGTGAGGGGCACTTTGTCGCCCTCCTGCGCAAGCACGGCGACGCACCCTGTAATTGGCAGAAAGCGCCAGAGAAGGTTGCGCCGAGCAAGGACGCATTGCAAGCCTTGCGCGCCTTCTGCCCGACGGCAAACGCGAATGTGATGCGCATCGGCAGCGGCAAGCCCGGACGCAGCCGCGACGAATCAGTGACGCTGAGCTTTCTGCCCGACCGTCCGGTCTGCGACGGCATTCAGGTCGTCCGCTGCGGCTTGCAATTGGGGACGGTGCAGAAGAAGCTGTTTGTGCCCGACCACGCGTGGGCGATGAGTATCTTTCCGCCGGATGTGCCGCGTGTGGAACTCACGCGGGAGGATGCGCGCCGCTATCAGGCGGGTGAGACGCTCCCGGCGGATGGAAAAGGCTGGGCACTTGCGTGCTGCGACGGCATTCCGCTCGGCTGGGGCAAAATCTCCGACGGGCAGATGAAGAACCACTATCCGAAAGGATTACGCCGCCCGCTTCGCTGATTGCAGCACGGCGGCGTTCCAAATCACGCGCACGAGGCTGCCTGCCAGCATCGCCAGCACCGCGCCGAAAATCCGCACGCTCGGCATCGGACAGAGGGCGCTCATGACCACCAGCGTCAGCGCAGAGGAAACAATGGTACCCGACATTGCGCGCCGCTGAACGCCTAAGCCTGTCACCAGCCCGAACTGCACCTGCTGGATAGCGAACAGCATCGACAGCGGGGAGAGCGCCATCAGCACACCCGTCAGCGCCGGTTCGCCATAGAGCAGCATCGAAATCGGCTGCGCGAAGAGAAACAGCACGCACGAGGACAGGCAGCCAATCAGCCCCGCCATCAGCAGCAACTGCCGCATGGTGCGTTTCAGGCGGACACGGTTGCTTTCCTGCCGGGACACGGCAGGCGCGGCGACCATGCACATGGCGCTGGTGATGACGCCGGCGCATCTTGAGCTGCGCAAGCGCGATGAACCGAAGCTTGGCGGCATCTTTGTTGATTTTGTCGGTGGGACCATGGCCCACCGGCGCAGGTTCGGCGGCGGCCGCGGCGAGGCGGTGGCAAAAGCGGTGGGAATCAAAGGTGACTATCTGCCGGA
>ERZ772879.1149-NODE-1149-length-18907-cov-3.330310_pt1 | contig 18907 bp, 15 predicted proteins | sample MGYA00580582_ERZ772879 | MGnify/ENA primary metagenome ERZ772879 (study PRJEB29015, sample SAMEA2737682) | human gut metagenome | biome: human gut; feature: human-associated habitat; material: faeces | place: China | collected 2012 ... | reverse complement strand
AAATCAGCACTCTCTGTGGATCTTCCATTTCCGGATTCAGGTTTAAAACTGCAACAGATTGCAAATTCATATACATCAAAAACACAACAGTACAGATTGCCGCAATCGCACCTGCACGAAACGTGACATGTTCACTTTTTGCCATCATATTACGCCCCGCCTGCCATGGCGATACCGATACTGTGATAAACCATATGATTCCCATTGTCACAGCATACATCACTGCTCCAAACGCATCTGTTGCACTTGCACCAGCAATGTTTCCATGATAATCTAGTAGATTTTCTGGAAGATTTGGATTCTGAATCAAATTCTCAAGCAGCTGACCTATCCCCCCCTGCGCCTTAAAAATATACGGTCCAGCAATAATTGTCGCTGCAAGAAACACCATAAACATCAATGTGTCAGTAAGAATCACTCCTTTTGATCCTGAATAAAAAGTAAAAGCTGTAAAACAAAACCATGCAAGGAACAGACAGAGCTTGTAAGGAAGCCCTGTCAATTCTTGCATTAAAATTCCTACGCCAGTGATACACGAGAGCAAATATGCTGTTAATGAAATAACGGTAATGATACCTGCAACCCTTCGATTTCTCGGATCACAATATCTTTCGCCAAAGTACTCCGGCATAGTAGTGCATTCTGATCTTCTCAAATATCGTCCAAACATAAGTGGACCGGCAATATATCCAACCGCACACATAGCATTTAATAAAACGAGCGTCGTAATATTACCAGAGTAGCACCAGCCTTGATCCCCCATAAATCCATTTACAGAAAGCATCGATGCAAATAAGGTTCCAGCAATAAGAATTGTCGGCGCATTTCTTCCACAGACATAATAGTCATTCACGTCTTTAATCGAACGACCTGCCCAAATTCCAACTACTATATAAACCAGTACGCTAACAACCACTCCTATAAAGAAAATATTCATTTGTCGTCCTCCTCATTTCTTCTCACTTTCTTTTCTTCCTTGCCAAGAACGAGAATCATAAGAATTCCTGCTACTACCAGACAGCCACCAACCGCAACCGAAAACAATATTTCTCCCATTTGTACCCTCACTCCTATTTGTATGGATTAGAAACTATTTCAGCACATTTGCAGCAATTACCATCTTCTGGATCTCAGATGTTCCCTCATAGATCTCTGTAATCTTAGCATCACGCATCATTCTTTCTACTGGATAATCTCTTGTATATCCGTATCCACCAAATAACTGTACAGCTCTCCATGTAATCTCTCTTGCTGTCTCAGAAGCAAAGAGCTTAGCCATAGCAGCCTTCTCAGAATATGGTTCTCCAGCATCCTTAGCGCAAGCAGCACTGTATACAAGATGTCTTGCAGCTTCGATTCTTGTCTTCATATCAGCAAGTGTAAATTTAGTATTCTGGAATGCTGAAATTGAACGTCCAAACTGCTCTCTAGATTTTACGTACTCAACAGCTGCATCAAAAGCTCCTTCAGCAATACCAAGTGCCTGAGCTGCAATACCAATTCTTCCTCCATCGAGTGTTGACATAGCAATCTTGAATCCCTTGTTAACTTCTCCTAAGAGGTTCTCCTTTGGAACTTTAACATTCTCAAAAATCAATTCGCATGTAGATGAACCACGAATACCCATCTTCTTCTCATGACTTCCAAAGCTAAATCCTTCCCAGCCTTTTTCTACTATAAAAGCTGAGATTCCCTTGTTTCCAAGTTCTTTATCTGTCATAGCGAATATAACATATGTATCAGCAACTTCACCATTTGTGATAAATATTTTACTTCCGTTTAAGAGATAATAGTCACCCTTATCCTCAGCAACTGTTCTCTGTCCAGCAGCATCAGATCCTGCTCCTGGCTCTGTTAAACCAAAAGCTCCAAGCTTCTCACCAGATGCAAGATCTGGAAGATATTTCTGCTTCTGCTCTTCTGTACCATATGCTTCGATTGGCCAGCAGCATAATGATGTATGAGCTGAAATTGTTACACCTGTACTAGCACATGCCTTAGATACTTCCTCTACAGCAAGTACGTATGACATATTGTCAGCACCAGCTCCGCCGTACTCTTCAGCGACTGGAATACCAAGAAGTCCTGTCTCTCCAAGCTGTGGAATTAATTCCTCAGGGAAACGCTCCTCTTCATCTAATTCAGCAGCGATTGGCTTAATAAACTGCTCTGTAAACTCAACAAACATATCTTTCATTAACTGCTGATCTTCATTTAATTTAAATTCCATAGTAATTTCCTCCTATACAAATATTTATAAATTATAAGCCCTTTGCATTCTTAATCTTCTCTGTAAGGATTGGAAGAACAACCTTCAAATCTCCAACAAGACCGTAGTCTGCAACGTTGAATATTGGAGCCTCTGGATCCTTATTGATTGCAATAATAACATCAGAACTGTTCATACCAGCAATATGCTGAATAGCTCCAGATATACCACAAGCAATGTAAATCTTTGGTCCAACAGTCTTACCAGTCTGTCCAACCTGATGTGCATGTGCAATCCATCCAGCATCAACAGCTGCTCTGGAAGCTCCTACTGTAGCACCCAATACTTCTGCAAGCTCTCTTACAGGCTCAAATCCTTCAGGTCCGCCAACACCACGACCACCTGACACGATAATTTCTGCGTTTTCAAGATCTACAAGCTCACCAGCTGTCTCGTTGATAATCTCTAATAACTCAACGCGAATCTCGTCAGCACTGATTTCAACCTTTTCTTCAATAACAGGAATATCTTTAACTTCACCTGCCTCGCTCTTCTTGAACACACCAGGTCTAACAGTTCCAAGCTGTGGTCTATGATCTGGACACATAATTGTTGCCATAAGATTTCCACCAAAAGCTGGTCTTGTCCATGCCATATTTCCTGTCTCATCATCAATATCTAATGCTGTACAGTCTGCTGTAAGTCCTGTTCCAAGTCTGCATGACATACGAGGTCCAAGGTCACGTCCGTTATTTGTTGCACCGATAAGCATAACAGAAGGTCCAAATTTCTCGATTAATTCACATACAACTTTTGTATATCCGTCTGTGTTGTAATGTTTTAACTCTGGCTGATCAACTACTATTACTTCATCAGCTTCTCTCTTCTTAACTTCTTCTACTGCCGATGCAACATTATTTCCTATTACTACTGCAACAAGCTTTCCATTCTGCTTATCTGCAAGTCTTCTTCCTGGAACAAGTAATTCAAGTCCTACGCTTTTTGCAGAACCATCATCCTCTGTCTCAATAAAAACCCAAAGGTCCTTTGTCTTTTCTACTGCCATCTCTTAATCACCTCCCTATAAAACTTTATCCTCAGTAAGGATTGCAAATAACTTATCTGCACCTTCCTCAGATGTTGGTTCCTCAATCTTTACACCTGAAGTCTTAACTTCTGGAGTAAATGTCTTTTTAACCTTTGTTGGTGAACCCTTTAATCCGATTCGCTCATCATCCATTCCAGCTTCAAGATCTGCATATGCAAGAACTGTAAGTTCTGCTTTCCTTGCAGCCATCTTAGACTTGATGCTAGGGAATCTAGGATCAAAAGATGGTTTTGTTACTGTAATCAGACATGGGTAAGATACCGCAACCTTTTCAAAGCCTGCCTCAACCTCTTTCTTGATTACAAGTCTGTCTGCTTCAGCCTCTGCTTCTACTGCATATGTTACCTGTGGAAGTCCCAAGTGCTCAGCGATTTCTGGTCCAACCTGTGCTGTATCTCCATCAATAGCCTGCTTTCCGCAAAAGATGATATCGAATTTGCCTTCAAGCTCCTCTAGCTTCTGAATAGCACAAGAGATAATATAGCTTGTAGCAAGTGTATCACTTCCACCAAATTCTCTACCACTGATTAAATATGCCTTGTCTCCTCCTACTGCGAGACACTCTCTTAATGCATTCTCTGCCTGAGGAGGTCCCATAGAAACAAGTGTAACTTTTGTTTCTGGATCATTATCTTTAATTCTAGCTGCGAGCTCTAATGCATATGCATCAAATGGATTAACGATGCTAGGCACTCCTTCTCTGATTAATGTTTTCTTAACCGGATCAATTTTAATTTCCGTTGTGTCCGGTACCTGCTTGATGCAAACAAGAATATTCTTCATTTGCGGATATCCTCCTTCATTTCTTTTTATTTATATTTCTTTAATACCTGACGGCTTGCAATAACTGTCTGAATCTCACCTGTTCCTCCAGAGATACGTGTGATTCTTAAGTCTCTGTAGATACGGCTTACGCGGCTTCCGCAGTATCCGATTCCACCCATAACCTGAAGAGCATGATCTGCAATATCATTAGCTGACTCTGAACAGAACTGCTTTGCAATAGACGCCTCTGCTCTTGTAAGACAGTTGTTATCTTTGTTCCAAGCATAGTGAAGAAGCATATTTCTCATAGCTTCAATCTTCATTGTCATTTCCATGATATGGTTCTGGATAAGCTGTAAATGTCCAATCTCCTGACCCTTTACGATTCTCTGATTTGCATATCTGCATGCATCTTCGTATGCACATAATGCCTGTCCATATGCATTAAATGCATCAATAAGACGCTCGTAATCGAATCCCTTTGAAGTAGCCATAAGACCATTTCCCTCAAAGCTGAACATATCGCTCTCTTCAATTTCAACATCATCAAACCAGATGTCATTAACATTTTCCATGTTTAATCCCATTTTCTCCATTGGCTCTTTCTTACATTCTGGAACATTTGTAGGAACAAACCATAATGTAAGCTGCTCTGGATTCTCGCTATTCTTAGCAAGTGTAAGACAATAATCATTGTCCTGTGCACCTGAAATAAAGTGCTTATGTCCATTGATATATACCTTACCATTACGACGTGTATATGTTGTAAGGATTGTATTGCTTGATAACTCTGTACCAGCAGTTGGCTCAGAGAATCCCTGTGCGAAAGCTCCATTTCCCTTGAAGAATAATGGCATAAACTTGTCAATCTGCTCTTTTGTTCCATTCTCTAAAAGAGCGTCAGCCTTTACATGATCCCAGAAAAGGTAAATTGGTGCACCACAACGTCCTAATGCTTCCATTACGAGGAACATTGTAACAGCTCCTTCTCCACCACCTGGCTCACCATCTTCGCCCTGTGCTTCCTCTGGCAAGAACATGCTGAAGCATCCAAGCTCCTTTAAGATTTCCCACCATTTCTCTGGGTGTGTATGGTTGTTATCGCAATCCTGGAAATAAGGCTCAAGATTCTCTCTTGTCATAGCCTCCTCAATTGCCTGTACCATAAGTTCCTGCTCTTCAGTAAATCTAAAATCCATTTTGTTACCTCCATTTTTTATATTTATAATTACATTGTTTAATCCAATGTCAAAACCTTGTTTATCTATTTTTCCAATCTGGTTTACGCTTCTCTAAGAAAGCTTTTGGACCTTCAACAGCATCCTCTGTTTTTTCAATATAATCCCAACAACGATTACAATATCTCTGTGCATCCTCAAATGAGCACTGTGTTGCAACATGGAAAATTTCCTTGCTGAGTTTTAATGAGATAGGTGCATTCGCAGCAATAATCTCTGCAAGCTCCATTGCCTTATCCATTACCTGTTCTCTTGGAACAACATAGTTTACAAGACCAACCTCATAAGCTCTATTTGCGTCAATAAGTTTTCCGGTAAGAACCATCTCAGAAGCAATCTTCTTTGGAATAATATTTGGAAGACGAATTAATCCACCACTTGTTGCCAAAAATCCAACCTTAACCTCTGATAATCCAAATTTTGCATTTTCAGATGCAACAATAATATCACATGCTAAAGCTATCTCTAAACCACCAGCTACTGCTGTACCATTTGCTGCACAGATGATTGGCTTAGCTGAAAGACGCTCTGTAATTCCTGCAAATCCATGCTCCATAATTGTCTGACATGTTCCATTCTCATCGTAAGCTGCTAAATCTTCTCCTGAACAGAAGCTTCTGTCACCAGTTCCTGTGATAATAATTGCCCCTACTTCAGGATTTTTCTCAGCATCATTTAAAATCTGCTCCATTAATGCTGATGTTTCTGGATCAATAGCATTGCGTCTCTCCTCACGATTAATAGTGACGACAAGAACGCCATTTTTTAGTTCGGTAAGTACTTTTTCTCCCATAGTTTTCACCTCATTTTTTTATTTTCACTGTTATCCGCATATTTTTAGATAACCATTATGTGTTCGTTCCCACTTTAACGTGGTTATTTCACCATGCCCTGGATATAACTTTATATCGTCATAGGCCAGATTTTTTATCTTTCGCAGGCTCGACATCATTTGACGTTCATTTCCACCTGCAAAATCAGTTCTACCAATGCTGCCTCGAAAAATCGTATCACCTGTAAATATCGCATCCTCTGTAATAAATAGAACAGACCCTGGCGTATGACCGGGTGTACTCATAACACTAATTTGTTCTCCAGCGATTGTGAGCTTTTGACCATCCACTATTTTTTTAATGTTGTTAAAGGCTGCAACTGTTGGAAACACCTGTCCCATATCATATTCTGTCTTTTCCTTTGGAATATCCAAGGCATGACAATATACAGGAATATCCTTCCAACGCTCCTGAATCTTAGGTACTGCCAATATGTGGTCATAATGACCATGTGTCAGTAAAACTGCATCAGGATATATGTTTTCTTTTTCTAATATAGAAATTAGTTTATCCGGCTTATCAGCAGGATCAACTATAAAACCATGTCCATGTTCACCTTCTACAATAAAGCAATTTGTGATGTACATTCCTACCGGAACATTAATGATACGCATTTTTCTCACACTCCATCAATAATCTCTAAATCATGCTGCATCCAACAACTTCATCCGCAAACAGTTTCTCAATCTTTTCTTCACTATATCCAAGTCCCAATAGAATATCTTTACTATCCTCTCCCAGAAGTGGTGCACCTCTCCAAATTGGACAAAGCTCATTATCAAAGCGTATTGGATTATTGTAGAATCTCATCTGACCAATTTTTTTCTGATCAACAACTGTTGTTGTCTGTGTAGCATTTGCATGCTCAGATGTATATGCTTCTATAAATGGAAGCACCTGTGATGCTGGCACTCCTGCATCTGTAAGAAGTTTTTCAATCTCCGCACGTTTATATGTGATTGTTACTTTCTCAAGTTCTTCTACAAGACTATCTTTATTTGCAATTCTCAATTCATTACTTGTAAATCGCAAATCATCTTTAAGATGTTTTGCACTAAGTACATCACACATTTTTTCCCAACGCTCCTGTGTATCTGCAATAATTACTGCCCAACCATCTCTGGCTTCGAAAATACCATATGGAGCTGTAAATCTGTCATAATTACCAAATCTTGACTGTGTATAAGTTCCCATACCATAATCTACAACTGTCTCTCCACAGGAAACCATAACAGTATCCATCATACCTATATCAATTCTGCAGCCCTCTCCAGTCTTCTTAGCCTGAATCAGTCCCATAAGTGCAGCATTTAGGGCATGTGTTCCCGTCAAAGTGTCACAGTTAGCATTTCCAGCCTTCATTGGCGCTCCATCCGGTTCACCATTGCTGGCAGCGAAACCACCTCTTGCAGCTGCGATTGCATCGTAGCAAGGATATTTCTTAAGTGGTCCAGTTGCTCCAAAACCACTAAGTGAAAGGAAAACTATTTTCGGATTAATTTTCTTTAACTCCTCATATCCAAGCCCAAGACGATCAATAGAACCACTCTTAAAATTCTCAAGGACAACATCTGCATCCTTTACCATATCATAGATAACCTGTTTTCCCTCCTGTGAAGACAAATCAAGTTCTATGCTCTTTTTGTTTTTATTGTAGGCAGTATAAAGAGTACTCAGTCCATTCACAAAAGGATCCCATGTCCTAGCCTGGTCACCACTTCCGTAACGTTCTACCTTCCAGACCTCAGCTCCCATATCTGCAAACTGCCATGCTACATATACACCTGCAAGCGCAATTGTAAAATCGAGTACTTTTACACTCTTCAATGGTCCCTTTCTGTTCTCTGTTCCCATATTTTACTTCTCCTTACTTCAAACCAAATTCTACCAAAACAGCGTCTGTATCTGCACCAAGCTCATGTCCGGCTTCAATGTCATCCAATTCAGTTGTGCTAGAGAATTTAGCTGGTACACCAACCTGTGTTTCTCCACCAACTGTAATCATCATACCACGTTCAGCAACCTGCTCATCCTTCATCAGCTCTGCAACTGTATTACAAGGACCTCCTGGAACCATAGCTCTACGGCAAATCTGATCCGCTTCATTAATTGTGATTGTTGCAAAATAATCTACAAGCTGTTTATCGAGTTCTCCAAAATAATGTTCCATCGAACGCACAGGATCGTGAGCATATACACTGTTCTCTCCCCAATCATCTCTTCCAGCTTCCCTTGCAAAATCAAGCCACTGCTTATCACTACCTATACTAAGTGCAAACCATCCGTCTTTACATTTAAAAGTATCAGTAGGGTTTGTAGTAGGGAATCCATTCCCAAGTCTTCTAGGCAATACATTTAATCCCTGTAAGCACTCTGCAAAAGTATCATCAAGCTCCATCATTGTATGCCATGAACTAACATCTACTTTTGTTCCCTTACCAGTTTCAAGTGAATCCAGATAAGCAGCCATCATTCCTGCTGTAAGATGCCAGCTTGCATAAATGTAAGCAAGTGGGAAACCGAATTTGGTAGGTTTCTCAGGAAAACCAGTTTTTTCAAGTAATCCACATTTTGCCATTACTATTAAATCGTAATCTGGACAATCAGCCCATGGGCCTTCATTTCCAAATGGAGTAAGTGTTCCATAAACTAATTTAGGATTAACCTCTTTCAGGTCTTCATAGCCAAGTCCAAGTTTCTTTAACTCATCCTCCTTGCTGTTTGTAACAACCATGTCGCACTTTCCTGCAAGCCTTCTTATTATTTCCTGTCCTGCCTCTGTGTTGTAATCAATAGCCATACTCTTCTTTCCACGAAGGTAATAACGAGAATAAGATCCCTCCTCATTCACAGCTATACTTCCACGGCGTCGAATGCTATCTCCTCCTTGTGGCCTCTCAACCTTCAGTACTGTTGCTCCGTAATCTGCAAACACACTTCCGATGTAAGGATTACCTTCTGTGAGATCAAGTACCGTTATTGTTTCCAACGGTTTCATATGTAGCCCCCTCTCTTATTTTTGTTTTGCTCTCAAACTATATTGTTATATTGAAACCAAATTCATGGATTTTTATGATATCTCTATTATTTCGTTATTTTGATCAAAATGCAAGTGTTTTTTTTATTTTTTTATATATTTTTACAATTTTTTTCTTGTTTTGTAGTTGACATACGCTAATTTTCATAATAAACTAAAGGCGCAAATTAATAAATTTTGTAAATTTTGAAATTGTTTGATTTTTAAAATATTGTTTTGTCATCATACAATTTTAAAACAAATCAAAACAACAAAGCAAAAGGAGTAGGTGAGCAAATGAAGATTATTGCATGTTGTAAAGTAGTACCGGACGAAGAGCAGATCAAAGTTCTTCCTAATAGAGAATTATCGCTCGAAGAAGTCCCTTTTAAAATCAGTCAGTACGATTTGAACGCCTTAGAAGCAGCAAAGAAACTTTCTGCTGAGACACAGGGTTCTGTTACTGCATTAAGTATCGGTTCAACAACAGCTCTCGATACAACAAAGATTCGTAAAGACATCCTTTCAAGAGGAGCAAATGATTTAAAACTTGTTATCAGTGATGATCACAGTTTTGAAGATTCACTTGAAGCTGCTAAGGCTCTTGCAGCTGCCATCCGTGCTCAGGAAGGTACAGAGCTCGTTCTTTGTGGAACAGGTTCTTCTGATTTCTACAATCAGGTAACTGGTGTTCAACTTGGAGCACTTCTTGAGTGGCCAACAGTAAACAATGTAACATCCATCAAACCTAATGGAGATACAGTACTTGTAGAGAGAACACTTGGGGACAGCACAGAAGTATTTGAGATTACTCTTCCAGCAGTGCTTTCTGTTTCATCAGAAATCAATGTTCCTACAGTTCCTGCAATGCGTGATATCATGCAGGCCGGTAAGAAACCAGTAGAAGTTCTTGCTCCAGACCTTTCAGATTTAGCTGCAGCAGCATCAACACTCGAGCAGCTTGCACCTGAACAGCAGGAAAGACGCCAGGAAATTATCGAGGGAGACAACGAAGAAGCAGTTGATGCTTTAGTTGCATTCCTTAAGAAAGAAGCTTTATAAGCTTAAAGGAGGTTTTTAGATATGCAATCTTATGTAATTAGCGAAAATAATTCTTTTTTAGCAGAGCTTTGTGCTGGTGCAAAAAAAGTTGCTGATAATGTTACAGCTATTGTCTTTGGTGACGCTAGTTCTGTAGTTTGTGGTGCTGACCATATTCTTACATGCCCATTAGAGGAAACTGGTTCTCCAGAAGATTATGCAAAGGCAATCGCAGAAGAAATCAAAAAAGTTGACAGTGCATGTGTACTTGTTGGCAATACAATCATCGGACGTGCTCTTGCAGGAATGCTTGGTGTTTAGCTTGACACTGCAGTATTCACAAACATTGCACAGCTCTCTCTCGAGGGAGATAAGCCTTGCTTCGACCGTACTGTATTCGGTGGAACGGCAAACAAAAAGCAGACAGTTGAAACACCTTACAGTGTATTCACAGTAAACAGTGGTATCTTTGATGCAGAAGAAGCTATTGGAACTTGTGGCGATGTTGCTCAGATTTCAGGCTCACCATCAACTAGCCTTAAGCGTATCTCAAAGGATGAGAAGCGTGAAACAGCTGTAAACCTTGTTGCAGCTAAGCGCATTGTAGACGTGGGACGTGGTCTTGCAGCTGAAGAGGATCTCGAAATGTGCCGTAAGCTTGCTTCTGTAATCAACGCTGAAGTTGGATGTTCACGCCCAATCGCTGAGAACAATAAGTGGATGCCAAAGGCATGCTACATGGGAATTACTGGTGTACAGGTTAAGCCTGACTTAATTATCTGTGCAGGTGTTTCTGGACAGGTTCAGCATATTGGTGGTATCAACAAGTCAAAGACTATCGTTGCTATTAACAAAGATAAGTCTGCTCCAATTTTCAAGAATTGTGATTTCGGACTTGTAGGTGATATGTACAAGATTATACCTCTTTTAACAGATAAATTATCTTAATGAAAGGCAAAAAATGACTGATATTGCAGGAAAACGTACACTTCCATCTCAATGGAATGAGACCGTAAAATTTTATGGTGACCAGACTTTTCTAGAATATATCTCAATTAATGATGAACACGTTACTTATAGTTATTCCAATTTTCACAAACGTGTTATACAAATTGCGAACTGGTTTCACTCACTTGGAATAAAAAAAGGTGAGCTTGTAGCTCTACACCTTCATAATTCGCCTGAATATCTGATGTGCTGGCTTGCACTCTCTCAGATTGGTGCTGTCAGTGTTCCTCTTAATGAACATTATTGCCTGCAAGAAAGCGAGTTTGTGCTTAAAAAATGCGATATTCATCGTATTATAGTAGAGCCATCTTCACTTTTTATGTATCAGTCAAATAGAAAAGAACTACAGCTTACAACCATTATCCTAGCCTGGGGAGAATGTCCATCTAAGGACATTCTCCCACTATCGGCTAGTAACTCATTTACTGACAATGAACTTGAAGTATCTTATGAAGCACTTCCTGAAGAAACTGCAGTAATTTTATTTACATCAGGAACTACCAAACATCCAAAAGGTGTAATCTACACTCATTGTAATGTAGTCTATGGTGGTATCCTTCATATGCAGCAAATCGGAATGTGTCCCGGAGATCGCTTCTTGTCTTGTATGCCATGTTATCATATGGACTTTCAGGAAATGGCAGCTATGTCAGTTATTGTAGCTGGTGGAACTCTCATCATGGTAGAACATTATAGTGCACGAAGATTCTGGAAACAGATTTGTGACACAAAAGCTAACTTCACAGATACTATGTCGATTATGAATCGTACCTTGATGTTACAGCCAGTTCAACCATTGGAAAAAGATCACTGTCTAAAGCAAGTTTATTTCTCTATGGGATTAAGTACAGAAGAAAAGGATGAATTTGAACGCCGTTTTGGGGTATCTCTTTTGAATTCGTACGGAATGACAGAGACAATTTCAGCTGTCACATGTTCTCCAATCTCAGGAGATAAAAATTGGCCATCTGTCGGAAGAGCCGCGCTATCTTACGACGTTAAAATTATTGACTGTGATGGAAACGAAGTTTCTGATGGAACAATCGGAGAAATATGTATCCACGGAGTACCAGGTCGTTCCCTCACACCTGGTTACTACAATGACGCAGAAGCAACAGAATGTCTCCTTGACAAAGAAGGCTGGCTTCACTCTGGCGACAGAGGTTATCTTGATGAAAACGGATGGCTGTTTTTCATAGATCGTTGGGGAAATATGATTAAACGTTCCGGTGAAAACATCAGCAGTCTTGAAGTAGAATGTGTTCTTACATCCAATCCTAAGATTGCAGATGCCGCTGTCATTGGAGTTCCTGATCCCATTCGCAATCAGGCAGTAAAAGCATTTATTCAGTTGGCAGATAATGAAACCATGACAATCAGTGAAGTTGAATCATACTGTAGTAAACGCCTATGTAAGTTCAAGGTTCCTACAATATGGGAATTTGTATCAGATTTCCCACGCACTGCCACAGGAAAGATTAAAAAGAAAGAATTAAAATAACTGTATTATTGTATCAGTAACTGTATTTTTTATAGCATTACATGGAGAAGGAGAAATGATATGAAATATAATTTTGATGAATACAGACTTAGAAATAACATGGAGGCTGCCAAATGGGATGCCATGGCTCCTAATACGGAGGAAGGAATTGTTCCATTGTCTGTAGCAGACATGGAATTGCTAAGTCCTCCAGAAATCATTCATGAACTTGTAAAAACCGCAGAATTTGGCATGTATGGATATACATGGTGGGGTGAACGCTATGCCAACGCAGTACAGCATTGGATGAAGTCAAGACATGATTGGGAGATTCAAAAAGATTGGATTGTCCAGTTAAATGGTGTTGTCCAAGGATTAGCTTGCGCCTGCAGAGCCTTTACAGAGCCTGGAGATTCTATTCTGTTAATGACACCTATTTATTATCCTTTCTATAAAGTCATTGAAAGAAACCAAAGAACATTAGTTGAATGTCAAGTTCAATTAAAAGATGGTCATTACGAAATTGATTTTGAAGATTTTGAAGAAAAAGCAAAAACCGCAAAAATGTTTATGCTTTGCAACCCACATAATCCATTGGGACGTGTATGGACAGAAGAAGAATTAAGAAAACTTGGTGATATTTGCAGAAAATATGATGTACTTGTTGTCAGTGATGAAATTCACTTTGACCTAATCATGCCAGGATATAAACATACCGTATACGCAAAGTTAGGTAACGATTACGCAAATAATTGTGTGATTTTAAACGCACCAAGCAAAACATTTTCACTTGCAGCATTATGCTTAGCAAATGCGTTTATTCCAAATAAAGATTTAAGAGAAAAATTTGATTTTGAGGTAAACAATTCAGGTGCTTATACCTATAGTATCTTCGGAATTCGTGCTCTAGAAGTCGGATATACAGAATGTGCTGATTGGGTAGACCAATTAAATGAACATTTATATGGAAATTATCAGTATTTCAAAAACTTTATGAAAGAGAAATACCCAGAAGTATGGGTTGCAGATTTAGAGGGAACATATCTCGTATGGTTTGATTGCAGATGTTTTGGATTAGATGGCAAAACACTTGGAGACTACCTGCAAAAAGAAGCTTCATTATATTTAGATGACGGTTATATCTTCGGTGATATCGGAGACGGATACGAACGTATTAATATTGCTTGCACAAGAGAAGTACTTGTAAATGCATTAAATCGTTTTGACAAAGCTATGCAGAAGCTAAAAAAATAATATATGTTAGAACTTTCCTATAAAGTCAAAAAGAGAAGCTATCATGTGATAGCTTCTCTTTTTGACTTTAAAACTAATTTCTAGGATCCATACCACAGTTATGAGCAAAGAAATGAGCTCCTCTTCTTAAAGCATCCTCTGCGTCATCCATAACTTTACTATAATGAATAAACGCATGAAGAGCTCCTTTATATTCGTGATATTCACATTGAATATTGTTATTGGAAAGAATCTCATATAATAACTTACTATCATCTCTTATCGGATCCAGCTCTGCTGAAACGATGAAGCAAGGTGGAACATTATGTGTTAAATCATTCATTAAAATATCAAAATATGGACAATCTACAGGTTCTACATCCTTTCCAAGATATATTCCCCAATAAAACGCCAGATCTTCTTCACTCATTCCATCCCAGCTTCCGCCATGTAAATTGCTGCTTATGCTAGCCTTTAATCCATATGCACCATAATATAAAATATTACCCTTAATTCTTGATATATCAAATCCACCATCACGCAGTTTCATTGTAACACCCATAGATAGATTTGCACCGCCAGAATCTCCAGCAAAACCGATTTTATCAGGATCTATACCATACTCATCGGCATTCTCTAAAATATACTTACATGCTTCTGTACATTCATTTAAAGCACGAGGGTAAACAACCTCTGGCGATAATGAATAATCAATTCCAACGACAATGCATCCTGAATAAGCTGCAAGCTTTCTCTGCACAAGATTATGTGTGTCATTATCACCAAGAACATATCCTCCACCATGTATAAAGAAAATAACTGGAAGTTTATCCTCTTTAACAGGACGAAGTAAACGAACTGGTACCTTACTCTCCTCAAACGGAACTTCAAAATCAAGTGTCTCTTCCATTACTGGACCGCCACTGTTCCACATCTTTCTCTCTTCTCGATAAGCCGCACGCATCTCCTCGTAAGTACCACCCTGAGTATCAAAAGCAGCTGCATACTCAGCCTGCATCTCAAGTACACGTGCCTGTTGCCAGTTTACAGCAGGTGCAACTGGTCTGTTTTTTGGATTAATTGATATTTTAAAATCCCCCACTTGTTTCTCCTTTCAATATAAATTTATATATTAATTATAGACCAATTTTGTTCAGTTGTCAAACAAACACACACTATTTAAATGATATTTATTCATTATAAATACAACTTTTCTCATTTAATTGTTTTGTAACAAAACAATTTGAAACCATTCTTCTTCCTTAAATTCAACTACTGTACAATCATTCGCATAAGTACATTCTGGAAGAATAATTATCGCATGTAACACATCATTATTGACTGGAAGTGGACACAGATGCCAGATTATTATTGATCTGGATGAGTCCCACGGAAAAGTATTGACTCATGAGCAGTCTGTAAAATCAAATGGTGTATGTCTGGCAACCAATGTCATTTAGTTAGCGTAGAAGGAATGAACCTGTGGGGGATAAAGCTGTGGAAATATCGCTCCAATTGCAATACAGGGTAAACGGGAGATTATCTTTTATGTTTTAGACACGACAAAAAGACAGATTGCGCATCTGCCTTTCGAAGAGTTATAATGATAAAGATGTTTATGCAGCGCGATATATGAAATATCGTGGTTTCCGGAAATGGGCTGTTTGAAGTCTTGGGTATTGACGGTCATTTCGGATAGGGATCAATTCTCTTTGCAGTAGGGACATCACATCATATTGGTCTTTCTCCGTGTTCAGACGGAGAAAGACTCTACAGATATGTGCAGCCATTGTAAAATTGACTTTATACTCATGCTTTGTGGCATGTGTTTCCAGCACCGTACAGTTTATCATGGTTTCCGTTATGTTATAGGCAATGAGTTTTGCCCAGATCTCCTGTTCGATGTACTGTGGTTTATAGGAATGAAAATTGCTCAGCCCTATCGTGTATTTCAGCTTTCTGAAAGAGGATTCGATGCCCCATCTTGCATTGTAAAGTTCCCTGATATGTTCTGGTGTAAACTCTTCATGTGGCAGGTTCGTAACAATGCACTCATATGTTGATTCACTGATAGGAAATCTTATAATACGAAATTTAAGTTCATAGGTGTCAGTACTACCATAATCGATGTAATCAAAAGTGGACGCCTGATCCACAAAACGTTTGTAGGTTTCAGGATTAACAGGGACTTTTTTGGAATGGATATCTTTGGTTCGGAACAGGAAAAACTGATCGTGTTCCATCACATGTGCCATGTTGTTGTAAGAACAATAGCCGCGGTCACCAATGTAAACATTCTTTTTCCCTTCGAGCACCTCATGGCGGTCAACGATATCGCAGAAAGCACCAAATTCATTTTTACAGTGAACAGACTGAATCAGGGCATCCGTATAGGTGTGGGTTGTAAGGTCATAAAAAGTATTCAAATGCATGCTGTAAACTCCTCTGATGGATTTTCCAGGGGAGTAATAATAGTCATCAGATGAGAAAGACGGAGTACTGAAATAAGTGAGGGTCGAACCATCAGCAGCGAGAAAACGGTATTTGCCGTCATTCAAAGTGCTGGGAAGAACTTCCCTGACAGATGAATTGAAATGTTTGAACACTGCTTCCAGAGCGGCAGGTTTCAGCTTATGACGCTGCTGGTTAAGGGCCGAAGTAGTAGGCATGGAAGAAGCATCCAAGCCCCAAAAGTCCAGCATTTCGACTTTTGTGGATGAAGAACCTTGCGAGACGAGAAAAGAAATAAGTTTTTGAGAAGAGATCTTTCGATTCCTCTGAAAATCAATATCCGGATGAATGGAATAATTCGAGATATTAGAACAAACATGTTCTACAGATGACATAAACAGATTTTTAATTTTTTGATGGATCATAATGGTGTGCCTCCTTGAAAAAAGTGATATATCGCTAATTCAAGGACCGCTCTCGTTACCTCTAAAAACAATCAGTAACGAGAGCGGCCGCACATTTTGATATATTTGTCAACCATTTTTACAAAAAAATGGTTAGACCCATTATTTGGAATCTAACCATTTTGGCTACAAATTGTTAACTAAATGACATTGCTTCATCTGCAATATACTTAATAATCGCAAGCAAGTCCTTATTTTTTTCCGTCCCAGTTAACCATATTCTCTAATCCGCCGTTTACCTGAGCCACCGAATTAAACTCGCCTTTGCTCATCACTATACCACAATGATATTTTTATTATATCACTCATAATCTATGGTTTATAACGATTATAACATCTCGTCAATTTTTTAAGTTTTTATTGTTGTTTTATTAATATTTTCTTAATTATCATTGTTTTCGCAAAGTTTCTGCCGTGTTTTTTACAAATTAAGCCTTCTCAATACTGTAACTTAGTACAACTTAGGCATCCAAGATCGCTAAATATCATGAGGTGACATTATGGAAAATCACGAAAAAACATTGACAGAATCCATTTCTGATGCAACGATGGAATTCGAAAGACTGCAGGCCCTTCTTTCAGAGAAGGAGGCAGAAATGAAACGAGAAGAGATTCTCAAAAAACACACAACACCTATCACTTTCCTCGAGGGACGTGGCAGGTGGACAACACGAGTAAATGGCAAACAGAAAACTCTTAAAAGCCGGAAAGAACTCGAAGACTGGATTGTATCTCAATATTCCGAGACAGCAACAGCAAAAACATTAGATGATATCGCAGAAGCATGGTTTTCAATCGATGAAAAAGAAGTACTGATCGTACTCTGGTAAAGCATAGAGGTTGGTATGAACGTTTTCTAAAGAATTCTCCTTTATTTACGAAAAACATTCAAGATATAACCATTGACGACGGCTATGAGTGGGTATCCTATTGTTTATCCATTTATCCGCACATGACCAGAAAATACTTCACAAATGTAAGAAGCGTATTAAATGGCATTATGCAGTATGCTATCGACAAACGTTTATTGACTTATAATCCGATTGCTAACATGAAACTTAGAAAAGATGTATTCTGTATCCCGGATAAAACACGTGAAGAAGATACCGTTTTCAGCACTGTGGAGAGAACCTCTGTATGTAAGTTCTCCATGAATGAAGCAGAGGCTACCGGTGAAGCGAAATATTATGCGATTGCGCTGCTTTTTGAGCTTCCGCTTAGAGATGGCGAGTTATGCGCCTTAACCTGGGGAAATATCATTAAGGATATTAAAGGCAATTCGAAGCTTGTTATTGAACGTCAGTTAGCGACTGACTGCACAAGCGGAAAAGCAAAGGGGTACCGTATCGTAAATTACGGTAAAACTCGAGCCGCATATCGTGAGATTACACTAAGCGAACGAGCCATTCAGATTCTTGCGCGTGTAAAAGATCTCAATACCCAGAAAGGCTATCCGATTACACAGTCAGACTTTATCTTTATGAGAAGTTATAATGGGATCGTCTGTGGATGTACTCAGAGATGTTTTGATTCATATCTTCGCAGATATTGTAAAAAAAACGGAATGCCAGTAATCAAGAGTCCACATGATGTACGTCGGACGGTCTGCACCAATCTGTATTTAAACGGTATGCCGCCTAAACGTATTCAAACAGTCATGGGACATGAGACATTAGAACAGACATTGGAATATATCCGCTCAACCAATGATGACCTTGAAGACAGCCAGTTCTTCAACCTGCTCAATCAGGCTACACCGGATAATGTGATTCCGATGAAAACAAAGGTTGGGTAAACATTGTTCACAAGTCCTCTCAAACATAAAAACAGTCCTAAACCCCCAATTTATAAGGATTTAAGACCGTTCCCCGATACGTGCGCGAGAAGATTCGAACTCCCGACACCTTGGTCCGTAGCCAAGTGCTCTATCCAGCTGAGCTACGCACACATATTCTATTAACTTCTTCTCATCTATTATAACACTCTTGTCAAGTGCCCTTTCGATGAATGCCGGCGACCGGAATCGAACCGGTACTGTATCGCTACAACAGGATTTTAAGT
>ERZ772879.1144-NODE-1144-length-18978-cov-5.479839_pt1 | contig 18978 bp, 19 predicted proteins | sample MGYA00580582_ERZ772879 | MGnify/ENA primary metagenome ERZ772879 (study PRJEB29015, sample SAMEA2737682) | human gut metagenome | biome: human gut; feature: human-associated habitat; material: faeces | place: China | collected 2012 ... | reverse complement strand
GTTCTTCAAAGCTGGTATGCCGCCGGACAACATTCATAAACTTTTCTGCGTTCACTATAAATTGCACTCACTATGGATTAACAGAACGCCTAAAAATAATCCATGTACTTATGAAGTAACAAATCAATAAAATTGCCAAAATTCCCACGGTTGCCACAATCTGTAACATCAATGCAGTGAATCCAATATATGCTGAAATTTCTGCTGATATGGTTTGGATAAAGTAAGCTATTACAACAGCAGCTACAATGATTGCTGTGATAATTGGAAGCCCAAACCAAACACTTAATTGTTGCAAGATAAGTTTTCCGATATGCTTTTCTTCCACCCCCAATTTTCGGAGTACAGAGAAACGATACTTATATTGTCCTGCGTCTAAAAGCTGTTGCAGGGAAAGTACCGTAAGACATATAACCATCAGTACGACAGCACCATAAATCATTGCAGTCTGTAAAATAAAGTTATTTGCTATGGAACTATTGATTTGCAGTGTGCTAAAACGCACGCCATAAATAGCCCCGGTTTCTGCCTGCTCGGGATATTTCTCTGTAAAAAGTTTTTCCAGTTTCCTTGCATTTTCATAGGAGATATTTTCCGTTGTTGTAATATATCGGTTTTTTATTACTGGCAACAGCTTTTCACAAATATTGTCTGGAAGTACATACAATACATTTGTATAGGAATTGTACGCTGTTTCTCCAATCGGATCCTCATAATAGGACTGCCCGGAAAGAGTCAATTCTCCTGCGTCAGTCATAATGCTGGTGTGTTCTTTCAAAAAGTTATCCCGTTCTTCCTCGGTGGCGATTGCTTTCCATTGTGTTGTAAATTCATCTTCCTCCAGAGAAATCTGTTCGTAACCCAGCATTTCCCGTATAGTGTTATAATCACTCAAAGAAATTGCCACAATCGGAAAATCATATTTCTGTCTGTTGTGAAAATCATCTTTCTCTGACAGATATAGATTGAACGTGCAATCATAAACTGTATCTATTTTGTGTTCTGTCAGAAACTCAGTAATGATTTCATAACTGTCTTGCGGCAGATTTTCTTCTTCATATACGTTATTATATCTTGAATATACCTGCACATCATACATAGAGCGCATATCCAAATAACCTGAAGCCCAGCCCGTCAAAATAGGGGCGGCAATAAACATGAAGATTGCAAGGACAAGGGTTATACAAATCAGCGTCATTGTTTTGCTGGTTGTATTTAGTTTTGATATAATTTGCCCGAAAAAGAACAGGTTTTCTCCCTTGTATCTATGTTCCGGCGATTTTACTTTCCATGCTACAATCAAGCTGCTGGCAAGATAAATCAATGCACAAATAAAGAAGAGTAAATCAATCAATACAAATACCAGATATTGATTCAGTATTCCACCATGTAAAGGCAGATAGTATTGATTGGTAAGAGCAGGTACGCTTGCTGCTAAAAAGACGTGCAATACAGAACAAATAAGCAGCCCATCAATCAACTTTTGAAAAGCAATTTTTTTCTTTTTCAACATCCATAATGCCGCCCAACCTAATGTAACAACAGGGAGCAAAATATTTCCCCAATACATGATTTTCACCGGGAAAACAAAGCGGGAGTCATAATAAAATCGGACATTTTGTATTCCTGAAAACAATTCCCATAAAGTAAACATTAAAAATAGAATTACTACGACAGGAATGAATCGGCTCTTTTTCAATTCTGGCTCATTTTCTTTCTCTGCGGAAAGCATATCAATAATTTTTGTTTTCTGAATGGTACGGGTATTGAAAATTCCTACCACAAAAAAACTTGCCACAAAAAATACCACTGTCAGCAAAACGGTGTCCGGGAACAATGTCCATGAGATTTCATAAGGCTTTCCATAAGCAGTAAGGAGCATTGCGGTAATGAATTGAGAACAAAATACACCGCAAAAAATACCAATCAAAATGGAAAACATACCCATAATCAGTGTTTCTGCAAAGAAAATCCTGCCAATGGTTTTTTGTTCCATTCCCATAATGGACTGGACAGCAAACTCTTTTTGCTTCCGTCTTAGCATATAATGATTGACGAACCGTATCAAAAATAACAACAGCAATGTTATCATACAGATTGCAATTTTCATTCCGTCACTTAACAGAGTAAAATCATACTCGTTGCCTATATCCGGGCTATAATAACTACTGGAAATAGACAAGAACGCATAAAACAAGGTAACACAGATTGTCATTGTGACAATGTAGACCAGATAGTCTTTTACAGACCGTTTTGCATTTCTGAAAACAAGTTTAGCATACATGGCTCTGTCCCCCTCCGATCATGGTAAGGACATTCAGAATTTTATCAAAAAAATCACTTCTGCTGTCGTTGCCCTTGCGCAGTTCCATAAAGATTTCTCCGTCTTTCAAAAAAAGAATACGGCTGGCATAGCTGGCGGTAAAAGCGTCATGGGTTACCATAAGAATTGTCGCCCTAAGCTGTTCATTGATACTTTGAATGGTAGACAGCAGCATTTGTGAGGAATGGCTGTCTAATGCTCCTGTTGGCTCATCTGCCAATAAGAGTTTCGGATTGTTGATAATTGCTCTTGCACAGGCACAACGCTGTTTTTGACCGCCCGATACCTGATAAGGATATTTGTTTAGAATATCGCTGATATTCAGCTTTCCGGCTATATCCAAAATGCGGGGTTCTACACTCCCGGCAGGGACTTTATTGATTGCTAATGCCAGTGCAATGTTTTCTGAAATTGTTAATGTATCCAGCAAATTGAAGTCTTGAAATACAAAACCTAAATTCTCTCTGCGAAAGCGGGCAAGGGATTTTGGGTTGATTTCCGTTATATCTGTTCCCTCTAAAAAAATATGCCCTGCACTTACGGTATCAATCGTAGAAATACAGTTGAGCAGCGTTGTCTTTCCAGAACCGGACGCACCCATAATTCCGAGAAATTCTCCGGCTTCCACAGAAAAACTAATATCTTTAATGGCTTTGGTAATATTCCCCTCATTGCCATAATATTTCTGGATATGCTCCAGCTTCAAAATTGTATTCATCGGATAAACCTCCTTAACTGTTCCATACCCATATTGTAAATGGAGTATATCATTTTTTGTATCAAGTTTTCTTACACAGTTCTTACAAAAATGTAAGAAGTGCAGAACCTATCAGCCCTGCACTCCGATAATAAAATCATTCATTTGAAAGATAAGTGAAATCGTTGTTCCTCTGTTTTCGGAATAAGCAGTAAGTCCTATTCCCAGTTTATCACATAGACGCTTGCAAAGATATAAGCCAATTCCAGTAGAATTTTTCCCGGTTCGCCCATTCTGACCTGTAAATCCTTTTTCAAAAATACGGGGTAAATCACTTTTAGGAATACCTATCCCATTATCGCTGATAGATAGCACAATCTTGTCATTCGTTTTTGTCGCCCCAAAGTGCAAAATAGGCTGCTCTGCATGGTATTTGATTGCATTACCGATAATCTGATTTAAGATGAACCGCACCCATTTTTCATCGGTGTAAACTTTTGTTTCTATATCGTCTATCTGAATTGACATATTGCTTTGACGCAAAAGATACTTATTATCTGCGATTGCACTATGCACAACATCGCATAAATTGACTTCACGGACAGAATAGTCTTTTTCAGCGTGTTCGCTCCGGGCATAGTAAAGCGCCTGTTCTGTATATTGATTGATATTCTCTAACTCTGCCAATACCTCTCTGGAAAAGGGAGAACGGTTATTCTCACACAGCAGCTTCATGGCTGTAATTGGTGTTTTTACTTCGTGTATCCATTGTTCAATGTATTCTTTATATTCCCTGCGTTCCCTCTGTACTTCGCCAATCCGTTCCAACATAGATTTTTCAGCCATTTTCATAATCTGGTAAAAAACCTGTTCATCAGCCCTTTCCGGCACTTGAATGATTTCCGGCAATAAATATCGTTCTTCTAATTGCTCCGTTATATTGAGCAATTTATTCAGATATTTTTTTCGTGAGAAATAAAATGTCAGCAAAGATAAAACAAGGACAATCGACCAGACCGCAAGAATAAACAGGACTGTTTGGATTGGATTATCGCTTGCAATCAGGAACAAGGCAAGGGCAAGCATACCCAGCAGATTGATTAAAATGACGGAGAGTTGATTTTTTAGATATTGTTTTCCACTCATAATGTATATCCTTGCCTGTGTTTTGTTTTAATGAAATCTACAAGTCCGATTGTTGCCAGTTTGTCACGAATACGGGTAATATTGACACTTAGGGCATTATCATCAACATAAAGCTGATTGTCCCAAAGAAAATCCACAATATCATTTCTGGAACAGATTTTTCCGGCGTTCTTAAAAAGGTAGTAGAGGATTTTCAATTCATTCTTTGTCAATTCTGCTTTCTGTCCTTTGTACTCTATCATGCTACTCTCCAAATGCAGGGTAGCTTCTTTCCACACATAAATTTCTGTTTGAGGGGAACGGTAGGCTTTCTTTAACAATGCAGCAATTTTAGCAAGAAGAATAGCGGGATTATAAGGCTTTGTGATAAACGCATCTCCACCCAGCATAATGCTGTTCAGTTCGTCCATATCTGTATTGCTGCTTGTTACAAATACAATCGGAATATCTGAAAAGGTGCGAATTTGAGAGCATATTTCAAAACCGTTATTCCACGGAAGTTTTATATCCAGAATAACCAGATGTGGCGCAGCTTCTTTTAACTGCTCTATTGTTTGGGAAAAATCCGTAACTGCAAATACTTCATATCCATTCCCAGACAAAAGAGTTTTAAGCTGTGTTTGTATCGTAAAATCATCTTCAATGATTAGTATTTTTTCCTTCATAGAGATACCTCCCTGACACTTTATTATACTGTATCAGAGAGGTTTTCTCAATCCATATTGAAGAATAGTAACGGAATAATGGGCGGTTGTCTATCAAATTCTTGTGTGTTACTTTACCGCACATGAGCATTATCACTTGTGCTGATAGTATCCAGATAATTCTTTTCTTTTCCATTTGCAGTCAGATACTCAGAGAAGGAATAAGGATATATATTCATGATGACAAAACGGCCGCCCAGTGTAGAAGCAATTTCGCTGCTGAGCATTTTGCTGATACATCATGTAGGATTTGCCGGTTCTTCTGATGCCGACAAAACAATAGTTTATATTTTCTTCCAGAGGATAGTGTCTAACGATTATTGGGTTGTTTAGGTAAATATCCTTCGGCTGTCTTGTAAAGCATAAAATACAGACGTAGTGAAAAAATATGGTCGATTCAATACATTTTACGGTCGATTCATGACAATCCGCCCATTTGGAAAGAAATTCGTTGTACATTAGAAACAGGTAATCATGTACAACGAATTTTTTACGTTAAAAGCAAAGGAGAAAAAAGAATGAAAAAGTTGAACAAATGGATAGCAGGATTGCTGTGTATGATGCTTGTCATGACCATGGTTGCAGGACTGGGTGTGACGGAAGTGAAGGCAGATGATGCGGTAATAACAGTAAGTTCGTGGACTGAGTTAAAAAATGCAATAAGAAATGATGGTAATATTCAATTAGGTAATGATATTGTGGCTGAAACGGGTGATTATAGTTTTAATGTAAACAAGAACGTGACCATTGATCTGAATGGATATAAGATTGACCGTAACTTAAATGAACAACAAGACAATGTATTTAGTGTGATAGCAGGTGGAACTTTAATCATAAAAGATACGAGTGAAGGACAAAATGGAAAAATTACTGGTGGATGGGCAAATGAAGACTATGCTGGAGGCATTAATGTCAGAGAAGGAACGTTAATATTAGAATCCGGCAATATTGTTGGAAATCGTAGCAATAGAACTTTTACAAAACGCGGTGGTGGAGTTGCAGTTTTTTATAATGGAACTTTCATCATGAGAGGAGGTAAGATTTCAGGAAATGAGGCAGGATACGGCGCGGGAGTGGTTGTTCTTGATAATTGCAATTTTGAAATGACTGGTGGAGAAATCACAGATAATATTTGTGATTTTGGTGAATATCAAAATCAGGTTGGAGCAGGTGTCTTTGCATACTAGGGAGCGGATGTAACAATCGGAGGAAGTGCAAATATTTACGGAAATAAAAATTCAAAAGATGAAAATAGTAACTTATATATTTATCGTTACAAAAGTAGTGAAAAAATTAATCTGAGCACGACTGTTCCACTGACATCGGGTGCTAAAATAGGTGTAGGTTATTATCAGCCATATGGAAAAAACGAGATACCACTTGCAGATTCAGGAAAACAATTCAAAGATGCATTTTTCACTGACGATGATAAAAACTATGAAATTACAACAAAAGATGGAGTAGATGGTATTTTTTATTCTCCAAAAAATTCTTCTGGAGGCAGTTCCACACCATCCACTTCAACATCTTACAATCTAAGGGTAGGCGGAGTTGAAGTTACCAGTGCCAATACTTCCGGCACAGGCTGGAGTTATGATAATCAGACAAATACACTGACCTTAGATGGATTTAATTATGAAGGTAATGGAAGCGGAATCGAAATCGAAACCTTACAAGACCTGAACATAATAATTAAAAATGAAAATAGAATAAAAAATATAAGCAGTTCTTACAGTAGTAGTACAAATGGATGGAGTTGCGGAATATATGTTCATGGAAATTTAACCATAACAGGAGATGGGACACTTGATGTAACAGGTGGAACAGCAGATACCAGTCATGGTATTAGTGTGCTAGGAAAACTGGAAATTGATAGTCAGGGTACAATTATTGCAAATGCACAGGCAACAGCTGGTACAAGTGGCATATATGCATATGATGGTATTGTTATTAAAAATGGTAATATTACAGCATATGCTGCAGAAGCAGCTTACAGTAGCCGTGGTATTGAATGTGATGGCGATATAACGATTAGTGGAGGAACTGTGGTAGCTAAGGCAGAAAAAGGAGAGATTTCCAGCTATGGATTAGAAAGTGGTAAAAAAATAACAATATCTCCAAATGCAGTTGTCACAGCATCTGGAGTTACCGCAGCATTAAATAAAAAACCAGAAGGATATACTGGTGAGATTGGTACAACTTTCGTAAGTAATAATACCAATCCAAATCCAACACCGACACCAGAACCAACACCAGCACCAGAACCAACACCGACACCAAGTGAACCATCAACAACGCAGGGTGAATCTACAACAACATCAACACCTGCTTCGACATCAACGGCAAGCACACAGGGCAGTCAGCAGGTTATACCAACCATTATTGAAGGTGCAGGCAGCAGCTATACGCAGGGAAGTGGAAATACAATTTATTTCCGTTCCAGTGATTCATTTGCAAACTTCCAGAAAGTTATGGTAGATAATGCAGAACTCAGTGCAGACTGCTATACGGCAACAGAAGGAAGTATCATTATCACTTTGAAACCGGAGTATTTAAGCACATTGGCAGCCGGAACACACAGTATTAGTATTGTTTCTGCAAATGGAGTTGCAACAGCAGACTTTGAAGTTCAGACAGCAGATACAACAGCAGTTTCACCGAAAACCGGAGATAACGATCAGGCAGCTTTGTGGATCACACTTCTCCTTCTTTCCTGTGGAGCATTGACCGCAGTTGGAATCAGAAAAAAAGTAAGATAAGCAAAAAATTAAAGTGAAATGAACGACAACATGAGCTATAAGAAAAACCTAGTACTCATCTGTCAATCAGCATGGTGAACTCAAAGATATTATCACTCTCTTTTTCTGTCAGGTACAGAGCATCGAGATTAGTTAAACCGATTAATTTTTTGATTTTTTCATTAACGCTTTGATTCTGAGAAATATTGATATTGGTTCCATCACCTTTGTCAACAGCCCTGAAGTCACGCATAAAATTTACAAGATCATAGGAACTGAGCTTGTTTTTGAAACATTTGATTTCCAGGATTCTTAAAAGAAACAAGCTAAGGCAGCAGATTAAAAAATGCCCTGCAAGGATATTAAATTTTCCAGTAAAATCAAGGTTTTTTAGGTATCTGCGCGATTTGAGATGTATGAGGAAATTTGAAAACATCGGAACTGTATGAAACCGATTGACATGAAAAAAAGTGTATTGTATAATCAGAATCGCTCATCGGAGGGCAACTTGTTCGTTTAGAAACAATAGCTGGATAAGATGGCAGATTGAAATATCTGCTTTTCTTATCCGGCTTTTTTTGTGTGACAGGAAATTACTGCCACAACCTATCATTTTCAGGAGGAATATATGGAAACAAACACATCATTTACAGAAGGAAAAATCTTAAAACCTTTGATCTTATTTGCATTTCCTGTCTTGCTGGCGTTATTTCTGCAGGCGATGTATGGCGCGGTAGACCTGCTCATAGTGGGAAAATTTGCTTCATCCGCAGATGTATCCGCGGTTTCGACAGGTTCTCAGATCATGACTACATTAACAAATCTGATCAGCAGTTTCGCAATGGGAACCACAATTTTGCTGGGACAGCAGATCGGAAGCGGAAAAAAAGAGGAAGGCGGACGAACCGTAGGAACAGCAATTGTCATGTTTGCGGCGATCGCAGTGGTCATGTCGATCATTATGGTTGTTTTTGCGCCTTCAATCAGTCAGATCATGAACGCGCCTGAGGAAGCATTTCAAAAGACCGTTGATTACATCAGAATTTGCGGCGGAGGTATGTTAGTCATTGTTGCCTACAATCTGATCGGCTGCATTTTCCGTGGACTGGGCGATTCTAAGACACCGCTTATCACAGTCGCGATTGCATGTGTTTTTAACATTGCGGGAGATCTGATCCTATGTGCAGGCTTTCACATGGGAACACAGGGCGCTGCGATTGCAACAGTGTTTGCGCAGATTGTGAGCGTGGTAGTTTCGTTTTTCCTGATCTGTAAAAAAGAGCTGCCTTTTACCGTAAAAAATAAAAATATTCGGATTCATAAAGTATATTTGAAGAAAATGGTTGGTTTTGGGGCGCCGATTGCATTGCAGGATCTGCTTGTGAGCATTTCATTTTTGATCATTCTGGCAATCGTAAATTCTACGGGAGTCATTGCCTCGGCAGGTGTCGGTGTCGCAGAAAAAGTGTGTGCATTTATCATGCTCATATCGTCTGCTTTCATGCAGTCCATGTCGGCATTTGTGGCACAAAACTATGGCGCAGGTCAGATTACAAGAGCCAGAAAAGCCTTGCATTACGGCATTGCCGTTTCTTTTTCCATTGGCGTGGTAATGTTTTTGATCACGTTTTTCCATGGAGATGCGCTGGCAGGAATTTTCTCCTCGGATGGGGAAGTGGTTTTTGCAGCGGCAGATTATCTCAAGGCATATGCGATCGACTGCCTGTTTACAGCTATTTTCTTCTGCTATACCGGATTTTACAATGGTATCGGTAAGACACGATTTGTCATGATCCAGGGAATCCTTGGCGCATTTTGCGTCAGAGTTCCGGTGTCTTATATTATGAGCATCCAGCCGGAAACATCGCTGTTTCATATCGGGCTGGCAACGCCGATGTCGTCAGCCTTGCAGTTGATTCTCTGCGTTGGATTCATGCTCTTTTTGAGAAAAAAGGGGATGTTAGACGATAAAAAAATTTAATCGTCTCTATTTTCTTTCCCATTGAAAATTCTGGATTGTTTTATGGTACAATGCGTTTAAACATTTGAACAAAGAAAGGAATTATATATGGATATCTTAGAGTTAATGAAGGAAAGACACAGGACATGAGGTTAAATAATGCAGTCGAAAGAGATAGAGCAGCTTGCTTCTGAGTTTGAAAAATGCCAGAGAATACTCATTGCGCTTGGCGATGAAAACAGGCTTCACATGATTCCGGAAAAGATGAATAAAACCGCATAAAGATGTGAAAAGACAGGGATTGATGACCATGATTTTGTATTGGTGATTGATTCCTGTTTTGTAATATTATGATAGGGCGAGTTTAAATTATTTCTTGACAATAGCGTTATAGAACCATATAATTACCAATGGTAATTAACAAAGGCAATTATATAGCACAATGTAAAAAAGGAACCGATAGTATGAACGAAGAAAAAATAAAGAGAATGTTGGATGCCTGCTATCTTGCAAAAAGGACGAGGGAACTGCTCCCGGAACTGCCGGAAGGAGTCACACCAGCGTATATACAGTACATGGATGTGATCCACAAGTTACAGGAGAAGAAAGAGAGAGTAAAAGTATCGGATATCAGTGACACATTAAAGCTGCCAAGACCGGGGGTTACAAGAACGGTCAAGGAGATGGAAAAAAAGGGTTATCTCACCAAATATGCATCGGAGGAAGATGGGAGAATCACATATGTTGCGATTACAGAAAAAGGTGAAGAATTGTGGGATAAGTACGATAAAAATTATTACAGCCGGCTTTTGAAATATATGGATCATATTTCCGAAGAAGAAGCGGATTGTATGATTTCGACCATAGAAAAATTTTATAAAGTCATGAGCGAAAGGAGAGTTGACATTGAATAGTTCAAAATCAGATTTTACACAGGGAAGTATTTTAGGAAAGCTGCTGCCATTTATGCTGCCAATCTTAGGCGCATTAGTATTGCAGGCGGCTTACGGTGCAGTTGACCTTCTGGTCGTTGGAAGGTTTGGAACAACATCGGGGCTTTCAGCCGTATCAACAGGAAGCCAGGTGTTAAACTTAGTCACTTTTGTTATTACGCAGTTTGCAATGGGTATCACTGTTTTGATCGCACGGTATATCGGGGAGAAAAAACCGCAGTATATTGGAGCTTTGATCGGTGGAGCAACAATTATTTTTGCAATTGTTTCTGCGGTACTTTTTGTAGTTATGATCGGGTTTGCACAGCCGATTGCAGTGCTGATGCAGGCACCACAGGAGGCTGTGGAACTGACATCGTCTTATGTGCGTATCTGCGGTGGCGGAATTTTTTTCATTGTGGCGTACAATCTGCTCGCAGCTATTTTCAGAGGCTTAGGTGACAGCAAATCTCCATTATTATTCGTTGCAGTTGCATGTGTGGTAAATATCGCAGGAGACCTGATTTTAGTGGCAGGACTGCATTTAGACGCAGCCGGAGCTGCAATCGCAACTGTAACAGCACAGGCGGTCAGCGTCGTTTTTGCATTATTTTTACTGGTAAAAAGAGAACTTCCATTTAAAATCACCAGACAGGATTTTAAGATCAACACACATTGTATAAGAGCATTAAAAGTCGGTCTGCCGCTTGCTATGCAGGAGTTCTTGACACAGATCTCATTCCTTGCACTCTGCGCATTTGTCAACCGGCTTGGACTCGCAGCTTCCTCCGGATATGGTGTTGCCTGCAAGGTCGTTAACTTCGCAATGCTGATTCCAAGTTCTCTGATGCAGTCCATGGCATCCTTTGTATCGCAGAACGTGGGTGCCGGAAACGAAAAAAGAGCGAAAAAAGCAATGTTTACCGGCATGGGCGTTGGAATTGTGATCGGCTGCATTGTATTTGCATTTGTTATGTTTAAGGGAGATCTTCTGACCGGAATCTTCACAACAGACGCAGCCGTTGTGCAGAATGGTTATGATTATCTGAAAGGGTTTGCGTTGGAAACGATCGTGACAGCCGTTCTATTCAGTATGGTCGGTTATTTCAACGGACATGATAAAACGGTCTGGGTTATGGTTCAGGGACTCGTCCAGACGCTTCTTGTGCGTCTGCCGCTGGCATATTATATGAGTATCCAGCCAGATGCGAGCCTCACCAAGATTGGTTTTGCGGCTCCGGAAGCAACGATATTCGGAATTGTGCTGAATGTGATCTTCTATCTGTGGATGAACCGGAAACGGAATAATTTATAAGCAAAAGCCCTGAAGTTGCAGCTTCAGGGCTTTTTGCGATGTAGCGTTATCATCATAACATATAATGCGTATGTTAATACTTTTTATGGTATACTTCAGATATAAATTTAGGAAAGAAAAGAGGAACCAATAAATGAAAATTGTGATTATTAACGGAAGTGCAAGAAAAGGCAATACATTAACTGCAATTAATGCATTTATAAAAGGTGCATCTGGAAAAAATGAGATCGAAGTGATTCAGCCGGACAAGTTAGATATCAGCCCATGCAAAGGATGTGGCGTCTGTCAATGTAATAAAGGCTGCGTAGATCAGGATGATACCAATCCTACAATTGACAAAATTGTGGCAGCAGACATGATCCTTTTTACAACACCAGTGTATTGGTGGGGAATGTCCGCACAGTTAAAGCTGGTTATAGACAAATGTTATTGCAGAGGATTACAGATAAAAGGGAAAAAGATTGGTGTTATTGTCGTAGGCGGATCACCGGTAGACAGTATACAATATGAACTGATTCAGAAACAGTTTGACTGCATGGCTCACTACCTGTCATGGGATATGCTTTTCCAGAAATCCTATTATGCAACTGCAAAAGATGAATTATCAAAAAATGCGGGTGCAATGGAAGACCTGGAAAAATTAGGCGCAGAGCTGGCATAGGGAAAAACCAGTCTATCATGAGATTTCAAAAGGAGAGCAGGAAAAATGACAGAAAAAGAGAAAATGACGGCAGGAAAAATTTACGATCCTTCCGATGAAGAACTTGTAAAATTAAGAACAAAAGCCCATAGATTAAGTAAAGAATATAATGAACTTCTTGAAACAGACGAGAAACGTTCCGAGATTCTGAAAGAAATGGGAATCATAGGTGATTCGTTTTACTTGCAGGGACCAGTACAGTTTGATTATGGCTGTCTGACATCTATCGGTGCAAATTCGTATGCGAACTTTAACTTTACGTGTGTGGATTGCTGTCCGGTTACAATTGGTGCAAATGTATTTATGGGACCAAATGTGTCACTTCTTACCCCGATGCATCCGCTCCGCTGGCAGGATCGCAACCAATATCAGAAACAGAATGGAACACTTACCGATAAGGAATACGCCAGACCGATTACCATTGGCGATAACTGCTGGATCGCAGGAAATGTTACAATCTGTGGTGGTGTTACGATCGGCGAGGGCTGTGTGATCGGTGCTGGAAGCGTCGTTACCAGAGATATTCCGGCAAATTCACTTGCAGTTGGTGTTCCATGCCGCGTGATCCGCGAGATTACGGAAGAAGATGCGCTGGAAAATCACCCGGAGTTGTTCTAAAAAAAATCAGCTATAATCAAAACCTATAACAAACCCAAGGAATCTTCTATAACAAAAACAATTGACAAAATAATATCAGATGATTATAATTCCCCATATAAAGTAATTCCTACATAACATATCAAATAAGTAGGAAATAAGAAAGGGGAAAATCATATGAAGACAAATACAATCGTAATGAACAAAAACCAGATGTGTTGCTGTTGTATGTGCTGTATGGATGAATACGGTTTTATTTTCATATGATTTATACACCTGAGTGTTTTGGAGAAAAGAAGAAGCAGGCAGTTGTGATAACCATATGACAACGACCTGCTTCTTTCTTTATGTGTATACTCTTTGGAATTAACGTATGAAAGTGTATAACAGAAAGGTATAAAAATGTTAGAGATCAAAAACCTTTCCAAAAGTTTTCATGAGAATAAAGTATTAGACCATATTAATTTAAAAATTGAAAAAGGCGATGTTGTCGGAATTATCAGCCCTTCCGGTACAGGAAAATCAACCTTATTAAGATGCATCAACCAGTTGGAGATCCCGGAGGAGGGGGAGGCAGTTTTTGGTGGAAAAACGGTCGATCTTTCCAAAAAACACAAAGACAGCCTGGAATTCCGTAAGATTACGGGCATGGTGTTCCAGAGATTTTATCTGTTTGAGAAAAAGACAGCGTTGGAAAATGTTAGGGAAGGTCTTATGGTTGTTCAGAAAAAGAGCAAAGCAATTGCTTTAAAAGAATTAGAGCGTGTTGGAATGGCATCATGGGAAAATCATTATCCAAAACATTTGTCCGGAGGACAGCAGCAGCGTGTCGCAATTGCCAGAGCACTTGCCCTAAAGCCGGAATTACTCCTGCTCCACGAGCCGACTTCAGCCTTAGACCCGGAGCTTATTATGGTGGCGACACCGGAAATATTTTTGCTGTCTTAGATGGAGAATTAGAAGGAGATCCGGTTATTTTTTGCGCACATATGGATGTTGTAGAACCTTGGAGCGGCAAAAAATCTGTTTTGGAAAAAGACGGAACAATACATTCTGCAGGGGATACTGTGCTTGGTGCAGATGACATCAGTGGTATTCTGGAAATCCTCTATTGTGTACAACTTGTTCTTGACAGTGGAAAACCTCATAAAAAAATTGAAATTCTGTTTACAATTGGTGAGGAATTATATGTCAAAGGTTCGGATGTTTTTGACTATTCGAAAGTAACCGCAAAACAGGCGTATGTGCTTGATCTGTCTGAAGAGACGACGTTTAATATCGGAACGATTCAGGGTGGAACAGCGACAAACATTGTGCCGGACTGCTGTGTGCTGACCGCCTATGAGACACCACTTGAGAGCAAGTCAGTGACCGATTTTCAAAAAGCCTGTGAAATCTTAGGATTTTCCGGTGGACTTACAGGTACGTTCGGTGGAAGTGATAACAACAGTTTTGCAAAAAACGGAATCGAAGGGCTTGTTTTATCGAATGGAATGTATAATGCACATTCGACACGTGAATACACAACCGTCGACGATCTTTATAAAGGAGCAGAGCTGATCGGACAGCTTATTTTATTATAAAAAGAAATTTTGGTCGTATTCTGTTGAAGATTGTTGTTTTCGCATATAGCCATCTCGTGTAAGTTATGGTAAAATAGCCACAGAGAGCGTCACGGAGGACGCAATAGTGGGAGGTAGCTCTTATGGATAAGAACAGCGAAAAAAATGTCAGGTTCCGCATAAATATTACATTGTTAATTGCGGTAGTTTTACTGGTTGCAGATTTGTATGCAATGATCAATATGCCTCAGAAATTTATTATTCTGGCGATCATTACAGCATTGTTTCTGGTTGCAATCTATTTTTTGGTAGATTCCATTTCAATTTATCTGATGGCAGAAAAGAATCGCAAAGAAGAACAGTATGATAGTATTTTTAAATCAGAAAAAGCGTCTTATCTTTTATTGAGGAAAACATTTGATGATCTGTATGAACTCATTGAAAAAGGAAACCAGTCCCGGAAAGCAAATGTGGAGGATATTATCCACGCACAGAAAGCAGTAGCAAAGGTTTCCATTGGAAGAAGTAAAGAGAATGCAGATGCACTGATGAATTCCAATGACCACATCATGGAAAAGATTTCGATGTTAGAGGCTGTTTTATCAGACAATGTTTCGCATCCGGCACCGGAAACTAATAAAAATGACAGCGCATATGCACAGAATATTTTAGACAATCAGAATAAAATATTACAGCAGCTGGAAGTTTTGCAGAATACATTGAATACGATCGGAGCTGATGCAAAGATAGCAGCAGAGTCTGCAAAACAGAACTTTTTTACCGAGGAACGTATCTTGGCAGAAGAGAATAAAATTGAAAAAGAAGAACCACAGGTTCAGGAAGCCGCAGTTGAGGAGATCCCATCGGCTGCTGGAGAAGCAACTGTGATGGAGGAGACACCGATTGAAGAAGAACCGTCCGTGATGGAGGAGACACCGGTCGAAGAGGAACCGTCCGTGATGGAGGAGACACCGATCGAAGAAGTTCCATCTGATATGGAGGAAACATCAATTGGTAAAGAAGAAGTTTCTTCTCCGGAGGAAGATTTATCCAAGTATGATGATATTATGGTAGATACTTTGACGGATTCGGATGATAATGTTCCGGTCGAGAAGATTCCATTGGAAGATGAAACCGTTGTAGATGATGAGCCGGCAATGCCTGATCTGTCAGATCCGAATAAGGTTATGACACCGGATGAGATCGCAGCGTTGATTGCAAACTTATAATAGAAGAAAGACTTCGGTGTAAAGTAAAAAATAATATTTAAGACAATAAAAAATCTGTCATACAAATGCAATTTTTGTATGGCAGATTTTTTGTGTAACAGGAAAAACGTTCCCGATCATTATTCGGCAGTGATTTTTACGATTTCTTTGATAACCGAAACAGCGGTATCCATACCTTCTACACTGATATGTTCAAACGGTCCGTGGAAACCATAGCCGCCGGTTCCGAGGTTCGGACAAGGAAGTCCCATAAAACTTAATCTGGCACCGTCTGTACCACCGCGGACTGGGCGGGAGACTGGTTCCAGACCAACGTTTTTGATTGCTTTTTTTGCAATTGCTACGACATATTCATTCTTTTCAATGACTTCCAGCATATTACTATAGGAATGCTGAATGTTCAATTTTACAGTGTCTGCGTGATATTTTCCATTCATTTTTTGCTCAATGCCACGCAGGGTATCAAGACGTTTTTCAAAAGTGGCTTTGTCATGGTCACGCACGATATAATTCACTTTGGCGTGGGCGATGTCTCCGCTAAAATCAGTCAGATGATAAAATCCCTCTCTGCCTTCGGTGTGGGCAGGAGTCTCATTTTCAGGGAGAAGAGATGCAATCTCACAGCCGACAAGGGCAGCGTTGATCATAATATCTTTTGCCTCCCCAGGGTGGACATTGACGCCATTGATCTCAAAAGAAGCACTTGCGGCATTGAAGTTTTCATAGGCAACTTCGCCCTCGTAGTCGCCGTCAACGGTGTAGGCAAATCTGGCTTTAAAATAGTCAAGGTCAAATAAATCAGCACCGCTTCCGACTTCCTCGTCCGGTGTGAAGCCGATCCAGATGTCGCCGTGAGGTATTTTTTCTGTGATGATCTGTTCCACTGCCGTCATGATCTCGGAAACCCCGGCTTTATCGTCAGCGCCGAGCAGGGTTGTTCCATCTGTAGTGATCAGTGTGCGTCCTTTTAATGTTTTAAGTGTAGGAAAATCGGATACTTTCAGATAAGCACCGCTTCCCTTTAAAAGAACATCATTGCCGTCATAATCCGGAATGATCTGTGGTTTGACATCTTTTCCAGAAAAATCAGGAGCAGTGTCCATATGGGAAATAAAACCGACAGCAGGCTTGTCAGCATATCCTTTCGTTGCCGGCAACAGTCCGTAAACATAGCAGTGATCGGTTAAAGTGACTTTCTCTAAACCGAGATCGCGCAATTCCTGTTCTAACACTTTTCCTAACTCAAACTGTCTTTCCGAAGATGGAATCTGTCGGCATTCCTCGTCAGAAGTTGTCCAGTAAGAGACATATTTTAATAATCGTTCTTCAACACGCATGTGAAACCTCCTTATAAAATGGTGCCGTATTTATTTTGATATAAAATCAAGCCGGGCACACATAGTTATAAAATACCATAAAATAGTGAAATAGGAAATATTAGAAAAGGATTTCTTGACAATTGTGTATACATCAGTTACATTCAATATTGCAGATAGCAAAATCTTTTTTTCAAATAAGTGTTATAGTACGAGTTATTTCTGCCAGATCGGCATGAAATCCTAAAAAATTGTTAGATACAGGTATTGAGGGCTTTCCGGAAACTTCGCAAAGAAAGAGAGGAAGGTTTGGGCGAGAAAGATACAACAGAAAAAATACTTGCAGATTATAATGATGTATTTGCAGACATCATAAATGGTCTGGTATTTAAAGGAGAACAGAAGGTAACACCAGAGTCCTTAGAAAATATAAGTACAAGATCTGTGTATAAAGGCAGGAAAAATAAATTGCATGAACAGGAAAGGGATATCGTCAAACTCTGGAAAGAGCGTGATATTGAATTTGCCATATATGGCATGGAAAATCAAACTTTACCGGAGAAATATATGCCGCTTCGTATATTAGGTTATGATGGTGCCTCTTATCGCAGTCAATTGCAGAAGAAAAGAAAAAGACCAGTTGCAGTATTGACAATTGTTTTATATTTTGGTACAGATAAGATGTGGGATAAACCAACGCATTTAAAGGATGTGATATACATTCCGGAGGGTTTGGGAGAGTATGTTAATGACTATAAAATCACAGTTTTTAATATTGCATGGTTGACGGAAGAAGAGATTGCAAGATTTAAAAGCGATTTTAAAATTGTAGCAAATTTCTTTGTACACAAGAGAAAGAATAAAGATTATGTATCAGATGACAAAACAGAAATTAAACATGTGGATGAAGTATTAAAATTATTATCTGCTATGACGGGGGATGAGCGTTATGAAGAAATTCTGGCAGAGAAGCAGAAAGGAGAGTACAATACTATGGATACAGTAGCAGAACATCTTGTAAATATGGGTGAGGCAAGACTAGGAAAACTTATAAATCTTTTATTGCAAAATAATAGAATAGAAGATGTAAAAAAGGCTTCTGTTGATAAAGAAGCCAGAAAGAAGTTTTACAAAGAATTTGGAATTATTGATTAATGAGGAGGGACGGTTCGCAAGGACTGTCCCTTTGAAAAATATAAAATTAAAAATATAAAAACAGTACTCGACAAAATACGAAATAATTTATAAAAAAATAGTTGCATTTCTAAAAAAAGTATTATATAATAACATTCGTCGCTGAAAGACATGCGCCACTAGCTCAGCTGGCAGAGCACCTGACTCTTAATCAGGGTGTCCAGGGTTCGAACCCCTGGTGGCGCATTACGAAGTATCGGTTTTATAGCATAGGCTATGGGGTCGGTGCTTTTTTTTTGCGTCAAAATCACGAAACCCCTTGTAATTCTTGAAAAATCTTGTCAATGTGTGACACGCTTTCACGTGATACAATTATCTGATTTGCAATATGTAAGTATCTATTTGTTGTCTTTACATCCTCATGCCCCATTAAAATCATAAGTTTATAAATATCAACAAAACCATGTTTTTCATATTGGTCAATGCAGTAGTTAGTAGCAAAATTATGTCTTAATTTGTGGGAAGAAAATTCAAAAGGAAGTTTCTGCGCAAGTTTCCACATAAAGTTCTTTACTGGCAACAGCACTTAATCGGTGCAGGACGAGTAAAACAATAGAAAGGACTT
>ERZ772879.1142-NODE-1142-length-18984-cov-2.689049_pt1 | contig 18984 bp, 18 predicted proteins | sample MGYA00580582_ERZ772879 | MGnify/ENA primary metagenome ERZ772879 (study PRJEB29015, sample SAMEA2737682) | human gut metagenome | biome: human gut; feature: human-associated habitat; material: faeces | place: China | collected 2012 ... | reverse complement strand
GGAGAGAGCGTCGACGATCTGCTTTGTTCCGTACCGCACCGAAAGACGGTCGACAGCTTTACAGCGTGCGCGATTTAGCGGAAAAGGATCTTTCGGCGGCGGTAAAGCACGTGGCGGAGCTCGGTTATTCATCGGTTGAATTTGCGGGCTTTTTCGGGCACAGCGCGGATGAAGTAAACGAAATGCTGCGTGAGAATAACTTACGTGTATCAAGCACACATTCGGGGTTTGACGACCTTGTAAATAATTATGATGAAACCGTGGCTTTTCACAAGGCAATAGGCAATAAGCTTTATATTATTCCGGGATATGATTTAGGCTCGCAGGAAAAATTGGATGTTTTTGTAAAGAAAGCCTCTGAAATTTCAAAGCGTTTGGCACAGGACGGCATAACGCTTGCCTACCATAATCACGCCCACGAATTTAAGCTTAATGCAGACGGCTCTTTAATATATGAGCAGCTGCTCTACCGCACCGATTTAAAGCTTGAAGTAGATACCTACTGGGCATTTGTGGGTATGAAGAACCCGATAGCCCTGCTTGACAGGGTGGGCGACAGGCTTGCCTGCATACATATTAAGGACGGCTCGGCAGACGGTCACGGCACACCGCTCGGAAAGGGCGAGGCACCGGTTGCGGCGGTTTACGATTATGCGGTTAAAAACAATATTCATATGGTGGTTGAAAGCGAAACCTGCAACCCCGACGGTATTACCGAGGCGAAGATATGTATAGATTACCTTCATTCGCTTGAAAACAGATAATATATCGGGAGAGGAAACCAATGAGGATATTTAACACCCTTACAAGGGAAAAGGATGAATTTAAACCGATAACCGAGGGCGAGGTTAAAATTTACGCCTGCGGACCTACGGTTTATAACTACATTCACATAGGCAACGCGCGCCCGCTTTGCGTTTTTGACGTTTTACGCCGTTATTTTGAGTGGAGAGGTTATAAGGTAAGCTTTGTTCAGAATTTTACCGATATTGACGATAAGCTTATAAAGCGCGCGAACGAGGAAGGGTCCACCGTGCCCGAAATTGCCGAGCGCTATATAAAGGAATTTTGGACTGACGCCGATGGGCTTAACGTAAAGCACGCTACGGTTAATCCGCGCGCTACCGAAAATATCGAGCAGATACAGAGCATTATTTCGGCGCTTGTGGAAAAGGGTTATGCGTATCAGTCGGGCGGGGACGTTTACTACCGCGGGCTACGGCAAGCTTTCGCACCAGCCGCTTGAAGACCTTGAGGCGGGCGCGAGAATAGATGTTACCGAGGTTAAGGAAGACCCTATGGATTTCTGCCTGTGGAAGGGCGCTAAACCCGGCGAGCCCTATTGGGATTCACCTTGGGGCAAGGGCAGACCCGGTTGGCACATTGAGTGCTCGGCTATGGCGTTCCGCTATCTCGGTAAGACAATTGATATTCACTGCGGCGGGCTTGATCTTATTTTCCCGCATCACGAAAACGAAATTGCGCAGTCAGAGGCTGCAAACGGCTGCGAATTTGCGCACTACTGGATGCACAACGGCTTTATAAATGTGGATAACCACAAAATGTCAAAGTCGCTCGGCAATTTCTTTACCGTGCGCGATGTCGCCGAAAAATACGGCTATGAGCCGATACGCTATATGATGGTATCCTGCCAGTACAGAAGCCCCATAAACTATTCTTATGAGGTAATAGAACAGGCGAAAAACTCGCTTGAAAGGCTTTACACCTGCCGCGATAATATTGATTTTGCGCTGAAAAACGCAAAAGACGGCGGTGAAGCGCCCGAATTCATAGAGAAACGCAAGCAGGAATTTATTGCCGCTATGGACGACGATCTTAATACCGCCGACGCGCTTGCTGCGATATTTATGCTTGTGCGCGATATCAATACCCTTATAGCCGAGGGAGCGGGCAAAACGGCGCTTGAAGCCTGCGCCGATATGTTCGACCAATTAACGGGCGTTTTGGGGCTTGTTTACAACCGTAAAACCGAGGCGCTTGACAGCGACATTGAGGCTTTAATAGAGCAGCGCACGGCGGCAAGAAAGGCTAAGGACTTTAAAACCGCCGATGAAATACGCGATAAGCTAAAGGCGATGGGCATTGTGCTTGAGGACACACCGCAGGGCGTTAAATGGACGAGAGCATAATAAAAAAAGAGCCGCTCGGAAACGGTTTTTTCATAAATGTATCAAAGCACCATACTTTCGGAACAGACGCGGTTTTGCTTGCCGATTTTGCGCACGCCAAAAAAGCGGACAAGCTTGTAGACCTCGGCACGGGGTGCGGAATAATTCCGTTTTTAATGCTGCGCGACGGTAATTTAAAAACCGCCGTAGGGGTAGATATAAGTGCAGAGGCAATAGGGCTTGCCGCAAAAACCGCCGAAGAAAACGGCGCCTACAGGTTTACCGCCCTAAACGCCGACCTTAACGATTTAAATGGCAGGGTGGATTTCGGGTGTCATACGCTTATCACCTGCAACCCGCCCTACAAAGCGCCGGGTGCGGGGCTTAAAAACCCCGACGGCGTTTGCGCTGCGGCGCGGCATGAGGTCGCCTGCACCTTAAGCGATATAATTTCGGTATCGGCAAGGCTGCTGCAAACCGCGGGCAGGCTTTGTATGTGCCAGCGCCCCGAAAGGCTTGCCGAAATAATGGCGGTAATGCGGGAAAACAAATTAGAGCCTAAGCGCCTGCGGCTGGTTTGCAAAAAAGTGGGCGAGGAACCGTGGCTGGTGCTTACAGAGGCGCGAAAATGCGGAAACACGGGGCTTCGCATAGAGCCCACGCTGTATGTTTACGAAAACGGCGAATATTCGCCCGAAATGATAAGAATTTACGGACCGTATAAGGAGGCGTACTTATAATAATGAGCGGAAAACTTTATGTTGTCGGTACGCCGATAGGCAATTTGGAGGATTTCAGCCCCCGCGCCGCGCGAATACTGGGGCAGGCGGATTTTATCGCCGCCGAGGACACGCGCGTTACGCTGAAGCTGCTTAATCATTTTGAAATTAAAAAGGAAATGCTCTCTTATTATGAGCATAACAAAAGCACAAAAGGAAATCTTATAATTGAGCGCATTTTAAAGGGCGAAAGCTGCGCGTTGGTATCGGACGCAGGTATGCCCGCAATATCCGACCCGGGCGAGGATCTGGTGCGGCAGGCGCATGAAAACGGCATAACGGTCGAGTCCGTTCCGGGGCCGAGCGCGCTTATAACCGCCCTTGCAATATCGGGTATGGAAAGCGGCAGATTTTGCTTTGAGGGCTTTTTATCGGTGAATAAAATAAGCCGTAAAAAGCATTTGGAGGAAATAAAAGACGAAAAACGGACTATGATTTTTTATGAGGCGCCGCATAAATTACCCGCTACGCTCCGCGACATGTCAGCTTATTTGGGGGATAGGAAGATATCCCTTGTGCGGGAGCTTACAAAAATTCACGAAACGGTTATGAATACCACTCTGTCTCAGGCGGCGGAGTATTACGGTGAAAACACGCCGCGCGGTGAATTCGTTTTAATAATTGAGGGAAAAAAGGAAGAGGAGACCGCGGGTTATTCCTTTGAGGACGCGGTCAATTTGGCAAAAAGGCTTATAAAAGACGGAAAATCAACCTCAGCCGCCGCAAAAGAGGCTGCCGAGGTTTCAAAATACAGAAAAAGCGAAATTTACAAAGAATTGATATAATCAGGTGTGGATATGGAAGAAAACAAGGATTTTTTTGATTTTGGAAGTGAAGATATTTTTTCCTCTTCGGCAGGAAATGCGAAGGAATACGAGGACATTGTAAGCAGCAGTAAAATGCGCGGAAAGCACTACGCCAAGAAAAAGCGCGGCAACGCCTTTACCAAATGGTGGCGCGGCTGTAAAAAGTGGCAGCGGGTTTCTATGATAACCGTCACCTCGCTTGTTTTGGTGGTAGCTATTGCCGTGGGTGTTCTGCGGATAGTGTTTAACTACAACTATAATAATATTACGAAAAACCCCGAGGATTTGGGCTTTGAAAGCGTTATAAACGATAAAATAGTTAATATTGCGCTTTTCGGCATTGATACACGCGAGCCGAAATCATTTAAAGGACTTTCGGACAGTATAATGATATTGAGCCTTAATACCGAAACCAAAAAGGTCAAGCTTATGTCTGTAATGAGGGATACGCTGGTGCCTATAACCTATAACGGCAAAACAACGTATGCGAAGATCAACAGCGCCTATTCAAAGGGAGGACCCGAGCTTGCCATTAAAACGCTCAATACCATATTTAAGCTTGATATTTCCGAGTATGCAACGGTAAACTTCTACGGTATGTCGGATATAATTGAGGCTGTCGGCGGAATCGATGTAGAGCTTGCAAAGGGTGAGCTTGATGTTATCGGCCGTGAAAACGGACACAGAGTAAACTACGGCCTTAATGGGTGCATTTACGAAATATGTGAGCACAAGGGGCTGGACGCAAACAAATATTACATCAGAACGGCAGGCGTGCAGCACCTCAACGGTGTTCAGGCAGTGGCGTACGCGAGAATTCGCCACGCCGCCAATATTGAGGGTACTAACGATGACTACGGCAGAACCGACCGCCAGCGCTATGTTATGGAGCAGCTTTTCAATAAGGCAATAAAGCTCGGCAAAAGCCAGTATATAAAGCTTGCAAAATCGCTTATGCCCTGCAGTGAGACATCACTTTCCTATTCCGAAATTTTAAGCCTTGCGGTTAATATCCTTTTGCAGTCGCCTACCTTTGAGCAGACACGAATACCCGATTTTTCGTATCAGATGCCGTCTAAAAGCATAAGCGGCGTGGGTTCGTGCGTTTATTACGATCTAAACTATGCCTCAAAGCTTATTCACGCATTTATTTATGACGATATAAAGCCCGAGGATTATATTGAAGCCAACGGCGTTGAGAAAAACGACTGGTACACAGGCTCTTCGGTCAAAAGGCCGTCTTCAAATTCATCAACCGTAAAAAAACCGTCGTCAAGCTCATCGCAGAATTCGTCGTCTGCCTCTTCGGATAATACGATTACCGTGCCCGAGCCGTCATCGGATACCGATTCTTCATCGTCTCTGCCGTCTGACGGGAGTAATTCAAGCTCGGAGCCGTCCGTGCCGGATAATCCGGACAGCTCCTCCGATTCGAGCGCCGTTACACCGTCGGAGGACTCAAAGCCTGACGAGAGCTCTTCGCCGGATAAAACGGAATAGGGGGAATATAAATGCCTCAGAATATATATCAGGCGGTATGGATATTTATTATTTACGCATTTTTGGGCTGGTGCTCCGAGGTTGCGTTTGCCGCAGTTAATAAGGGTAAATTTGTAAACCGCGGCTTTTTAAACGGACCTGTCTGCCCCATTTACGGCGTGGGCATGCTTATAGTGGTGCTTTGTCTTTGGAATCTTCGGGACAGACCGCTGCTGCTGTTTTTGGGCTCTGCCCTGCTTACCACCGCGCTGGAATTTGTAACAGGCTTTGTGCTTGAAAGGTTTTTCCACGATAAATGGTGGGATTATTCGGATATGCCTTTTAATATAAAGGGCTATGTCTGCCTTAAATTCACTATTCTGTGGGGCTTGGCGGCATCGTTTATAATAGGTGCGATACATCGCTTTATTTATATGCTTATTGAAAAAACGCCGTTTGTTTTGGGTGCTATATTGCTTGCGGTATTTTCGGCGGCGTTTATTGCCGACTTTACTGTAACGCTCACCGCTCTTGTAAAGCTGCCTAAAAAGCTTAAAGCTATGGCGGAGGCGGAAAGGGCGCTGCGCGCGGTGTCGGACAAAATCGGCGAGAACATAAGCGATACCACAATAGCCGCTAAAGAAAAGGGAGAGGCCTTAGCCGAGGAAAACAAGCCGCGTCTTGAAGAATTAAAGGCAGAATATGAAAAGAAGAAAAAAGAGTTTTCGGCAATGCTTGAAAGAAATTTTGTTCAAAGGCGAATTTTCAAGGCGTTCCCGAATCTTAAAAACGGGCGTTATAAAGCGATATTTGACCGCATAAGCGAATTGAAATTAAAGGTGACGGAAAAAGGCAATGAAAAAGACGGCGTGTGAAAGCTGCGCTAATTATGTTTACGATCCCGAGAGCGACATAATGTACTGTGATATGGAGCTGGATGAGGACGAAATGCAGCGTTTTTTAACCTCACAGACCTATAATTGTCCGTATTATGATTTTTATGACGAATATAAAATCGTAAGAAAACAGAATTAGGAGCGGCAATATGTTTTATTTATACTTAGTATTAAGCGCGGCGCTTATACCTGTACTTAATAATTTTTTTGAGATTTTGCGGCAGCCCTACTCGTGGTGGCTGGTGCCGGTGCTGTTTATCGCCTTCTTTTTCGGGTTTGTTATTCTGCACCTTATTGTTACCTGTATTTGGATTGCTACAGCGAATGTTAATAAGCCGCCGCGCGGCACAAAGGCGTTCAGGGTGCTTGCGAACATAACAATACCAATGCTTTTAAAGCTTGCAAGGGTAACCGTTAAAACCGAGGGTGCGGAAAAGGTGCCCGAGGGCGCACGAATGCTCTTTGTCTGCAATCACCAGCACGATTTAGATCCCGTAATGCTGCTTTCCGCATTTCCGAGCGCTGAAATCGGCTTTATAGGCAAAAAGGATATTTATAAGGATATGCCATTTATAGCAAAGGCAATGCACAGGCTTTATTGCCTGCCTATCGACCGCGAAAACGACCGTGCGGCGGCTAAAACTATTATTGAGGCTTCCCGCCTTTTAAAATCGGGCAAGGTATCGGTAGGGCTTTTCCCCGAGGGGTACACAAGCAAAACCTGTGAGCTGCTGCCTTTCAGAAACGGCGCGTTCAAGGTGGCTTACCGTGCCGAGGCGCCTATTGCGGTCTGCGTGATAAATAATACCCGCTCAATACCCAAAGAGCTTTTTTGGCGTCGAACCGAAATAAAGCTCAATGTGCTTGAGGTTATTCCGTATGAGGATTATAAGGACATGCACACCGTGGAGCTGGGCGATAAAATACACGATATGATGCTTTCCGAGCTTGAAAAATTAAGAGCATAAAAGATTCCCCTGCAGCTATTTTTTGCAGGGGAATTTCAGTCTTTTGATAAACCTAAAATTTGTATTTGCGGCGGTAACGCCGTGGTTTTCGAGCGAGCGGCATTTCCGCCCAAGGTTTTTTATGCGCCGGTTACATATTTCGGGATATCGGAATTCCTTTTAAGCTCTTCAAACGAATTGTATTCCGCAACGGCGAAGCGCGTATGAACGCAAACCGAAGCTATGAAATACGGCATGGCAAAAATAATCGGTATTACGGTGAGGGAAAGCAGGAGCCAGCCTAAGAAGCTGAAAAACAAATATATAAAATCAAGCATAGTTCTTTTATATATCACCGAGGACATATGCACCGCCTCGGCGGCATCCATATCCTCATCGGCAACCGAGAGGATTGGAGCTGCGTAATACCGCAGCATAACAAAGAAAAGCAGCACCGTCGCAACGGTTTTTAAGAAAAGCGAGAGATAATAGTCCAAAGCGGTATCGGAATATCAAGCAGATCGTAAATTTTGACTCCGCCGAATATATCGACTATAAGTGCGGGGATATAAAGAATTATACCGAAGAACACCAGCCGCAGGCAGAGCGCGGTTATAATATGCATTGCGCGGAGATATTCTGCCTTGCCCGAGAAAAAGTAAAATACCGAGAGCGGGCTGTCGTCCGCTCCGAAGAGCAGGCGCCAAAAAAATCTTATGAGCCCGTGGCAAAGCGGCAAAAGCAGCAAAAAGCCGAGAACAGCCTCGCAGATATACGCGGCAATATCGCCGCCCACAAAGCTTACGAGCGACGCTATGCCGGAAATTATTATAAATACGGAGATGACCGACATACAGGCGGCAATTGCCTTTAGCCAATTGTTTTTAAGTGCCGTTCGTGCGGTCAGCTTAACGACCGAGCTTGACGCTGTCATTATAAACACATCCTTTACCTATACTATACCGCTAAAAAATGAAGATTTAATTACAAAACTGTTAATTTGGCATATGCCGCCATAAGTTTTTTTGTGCCCACAGTGTTAAATGCCACCTCAAGCAGCATATCGCCGCCCATAGGCTTTACGGAAAGTATAAGCCCCTCGCCAAAAACCTTATGTGAGACCTTCTGACCCGCCGCGTATTTCGCGGCGCTTGTTTTAGGTGCGGCGCTTTGCTGTAAGCGTTAATATCTAAATATGATGTGCGCCCTGAGCTGTATTCGGATTTTGCGGGTGCGCGCCGATACCCCTCAAAGCTGCAAAGCTCCTCGGGAATCTCCTTTAAAAAGCGGGATGGCATATTGCGGTTGGTAGAACCGAAAAGCATACGCATATAGGCGTTTGTGACGGTAAGGGTCTTCTTTGCGCGGGTAATCGCAACATATGCAAGGCGGCGCTCCTCCTCCATTTCCTCTGCTCCCGAATAAATCGACTGATTACCGGGGAAAATGCCTTCCTCCATACCTATAAGGAAAACATTGTTAAATTCAAGACCCTTTGCGGAATGTATAGTCATAAGCACTACGCGGTCTTCCGACTCATCAAGCGAATCGATATCGCTTACAAGTGCGGTCTGCTCAAGGAAATCCGAAAGGCTCGGCTCTTGCGCGTCCTGCTCATACTGGGCTATTGTAGAGGCAAACTCCGCCACGTTTTGCAGCCGTTCCTCCTGCTTTTCGGGTTCTTCGCCGCTTTCGGTCAAATATTGGCGGTACCCTGTTTTTTCAAGAATCTCGGCAAGCAGCTCCGATACCGAAATATCCGCCGACATTTCGGTGAGCTCGTCAATAATATCGCAAAAGCTGCGTAGCCGCACCGCGGCGCGGGACAAGGCGGCGAATTCATCCGCCCGTTTTATAACCTCAAAAAGAGATATGCCGAGCTCTGCCGCTATCTGCGCGGCGTTTGACATGGTCGTCTCGCCTATTCCGCGCTTCGGCTCGTTTATAATTCTGCGCAGGCGTAAATCGTCGTTATTATTGTTTACAAGCTGCAAATAGGCAATTACATCCTTAATTTCCTTACGGTCAAAGAAGCGCAGACCGCCTATAACGCGGTAGGCAATGCCGCTGCGGGCAAAAACATTTTCAACAGAACCCGATTGCGCGTTCATTCTGTAAAGCACAGCATGATCGGAAAATTTGGCGCCGTTTTTCACATTTTCAAGAATACGGTCGGCTATGTATCTTGCTTCTCCGCGTTCGTCATCTGCTGTGAATACGCTTATTTTTTCGCCTGTGCCGTTATCTGTCCAAAGGGTCTTGCCCTTTCTGCCGCGGTTATTTTTTATAACCGCGTTTGCGGCGTCAAGAATATTTGAGGTGGAGCGGTAGTTCTGCTCAAGGCGGATGACGCGGGCATTCCCGTATTCGTCCTCAAAATTCAGTATATTTTCAATAGTAGCACCACGGAAACGGTAAATGCTCTGGTCATCGTCTCCCACAACACAGATATTGTTTTCGCCCGATGACAATAGCCTTACAAGCTCATACTGCGCGTGGTTTGTATCCTGGTATTCATCCACCATAACATAGCGAAATTTGCCCGCGCAGTAGCTGAGCGCATCACTATCGGTCTGCAAAAGCCGCACGGTGTTGAATATCATATCGTCAAAATCCATGGCGTCGGCTTCCATCAGCCGCTTTTGATATATTCTGTAAAGCTCGGCTACGGTTTTAAGGCGTAAATCGTCGCCCGCCTGCGCTTTGTATTCAGCAGGGGAGATAAGCTTTTCCTTAGCGTCGGATATTGCGGAAAGCACGCGTTTGGGCGGTAAAAACTTTTCGTCAATTTCGTGCGCCTTCATGATATGCTTCATAAGGCGGCGCTGGTCGTCGGTATCGTATATGGTAAAATGCGAGGTATAGCCTATGCTTTCGGCATAGCGCCTTAAAATTCTGCCGCAGACCGAGTGAAAGGTGCCCGCCCATATATCGCTTGCGTCTTCACCCAAGCGCGCGGCTATTCGCTCCTTTAGCTCACCCGCTGCCTTGTTTGTAAAGGTGATGGCTAAAATTTGCCACGGGCGAACCTGTCGCACCGAAAAAACGCCGTTCGGAACAAAATCCGTAACGCCGTTTAAATAGTCCTCGCCCGCCTTAATATCATCCTCGGTAACGGTGGGGCAGTAGGTGCTTCTGTATCCGTCCCCGAATTTTACGAGATTTGCAATTCGGTTGACAAGCACGGTGGTTTTTCCGCTGCCCGCGCCCGCAAGTATCAAAAGCGGGCCGTTAACGGTTGTGACCGCCTCAAACTGCATATCGTTCATATGTGTAAAATATTTTTTTATAACTTCTTTTCTTAAATTTATAAAATCCATTATTTTCTCCGGTCAGGCGGTTTCCTCGGCGGGCTTGCGTTTTTTAATGCGGTCGGGCAGAATATACGCAAATGGGAAGGCTGCGGTGCATACCGCCAAAGCCGCTATTATATCAATTACGGAATGCTGCTTTAAAAAGACGGTGGAAATGCTTATAAGCACCGTTAAAATAATAAGGACGGTCTGCCACAGGGGAGTTCGCAGGGGCTTGCAGTAAAGGGTGGTGAAATAAACCGCAAACGAGCCTATAACATGCAGCGAAGGGCAGACATTTGTATTTGTATCAAAATTATACAGTGCCTTAACAATATCCACGCAGAAATTATCCCGAACAAATTCGGTCGGGCGAAGCTCCTGCTTTGTGGGGTAAAAAATATATATAACGGTGGTAATTGTGTAGGTTATAATTATAAAATACATCAGCTTTTTAAAGGCGGGAATGTCAAAAAACAAGGTGTAAAGATGTATCCCCACCAAAAAGACAAACCAAAAATAATACGGAAAAACAAAAAATTCACAAAACGGAATTTTTGCGTCAAGGTCCGCCTCCACGGCGTGATAGTTGAGTGAAAGCCCGCGCTCGAGCAGCCAAAATACCGCGCCGTAAATCGGCCAGTAAAGCAGCAAAAGCAGGTGCTTGAATTCCGGGGAATTTAAATTGCCCGGTCGTAATTTTCTATAGTCTACCATATACACAGTCTGCATCCTTAACAATATGTTCTCTGATGATTTCGGCAGCACAGCCGGAAAATTCGTCCTTAAGCGTTTGCGACATTTTGCCGAGCATGCCCGGGATTTCGAGATAATCGCAAACCGCATCGCACAGCTTAATGGCTCCCTCGCGCATATCCGCACAGCCGTTGGAAATGAAGAATTCTATATTCCGCGTTTCGCAGCCGGGAACGGCGTCAATAAATATCATGGGCAGCCCCTTGACCGCCGCCTCGGTGGTGCTCAGTCCCCCCGGCTTTGTTAAAATCAGCTCTGCAGCATCCATATAAAGCGGCATGCGGCTTGTAAAGCCGATTACCCGCACATTTTCGGGCAGGGGATATTTTGTAAGCGAGCGGTAAAGCTTTACATTATTACCGCAGATGATCACAAGCAACGCGTCCTCGGGCAGCTGTTGCGGCAAAAGCTCGGCTAAATCCTTAATGGGGCCGCAGCCCATGCTGCCGCACATTAAAAGCGCAACGCGCTTATCCTGCGGAAGCGAAAGGGTGCGTTTTGCCTTTTGCGGCTCTGTTTTATTATAAAAATCGCGTCGTACCGGAATGCCCGAAGGGATTATGCGCGACATAGGCAGACCGTTATCGGCAAATTCCTTAATAAGCTTTTTGTGCGGAATAAAATATGCGTCCATAGCGGTTTGGTTAACGCCCGGCGAGCAGGTGTAATCGGTTGCGACGAAATATGAGCGGATATTTATTTTACGCCTTTTTTTAAGCTCGGTCATCATCATTGCCGAGAAGACATGGGTGCAGACCACAGCGTCGTATTTTTCGGTCTGCAAAAATTCATAAAGCGAATTGCAGCCCTTAATCACAAGCTCGTAAATAAGGGATTCATCTCCGTCCTTCGGGGGATGATTTTCCTCAAAACGGTAGCTTACGCCGAAAAGCTTCGGGAATTTTCTGTATATCAGAACATGCCCCTTGCTTATCAGCTTGGATTTTTCGGGCGACCAAAAGGCAAGCGCGTCCTTTATATCGCATTCGTCATTATTCGAAAGAAAATACTCTCTTATCGCTTTGGCGGCGGAGTTATGCCCTTCGCCGGTGTTGCAGGATAATATCAGCAATCGCATTGTTTCTTTATTTCTCTCCTTAACATTCTGTCACGCAGCTTTATAAGATGCGGTCTGTTATACCGCTGAATAAGAATAAACGGAATATTGCAGAATATAAATACGAGCATCAAAATAATTCCGATATAGTTTTTCCAAATGAGGTAGATGCCGAAAGAGAAAACGCAGAGCCAGCAGTGAATAAATTCCGCAACGCAGGTTTCTCTTATAAGCGCGGTGAGGCTTTCGCTTGTGGCGTCGTATGTAACGCGCTTCGGCAGCATATCCCGCATGATGCGGCTCATATCGGGCAGGCGTGTCTTCCATTTCCTGATTCCGATTTTTTCGTAAACCGCACCGCCGTTTTCCCAGTCGCGGGCGCGATAAAAAAAGCCTGTTTCACTGAAACGGCTGCAAGGCAAGGATTCGCCTATATAATGAGCAAGAACGCCTAATACGGCAACATAAACGATGCTCATCACCAATTTCATCTGATCACCCGATTTATTTAGTATTATTAATATAACATAAATTCCGTATAACCGCAACAATAAAATTAAAAAATTCACCGCCGATACGTGGTGTATCGGAAGCGGGAAAGGTTAAAAAAAGGTTACAAAATCATATAGAGGTTGACTTTGCACGGTGTTTTTTGATAAAATAATATGAATATATATAACGGAAGTGAATGTCAATGGTCAGAAGTATGACCGGCTTCGGCCGAGGCAAGCTGTGCGAAAGCGGGCTTGAGGCCACGGTGGAGCTGAAATCCGTAAATCACAGATATTTTGAATTTTCTTCACGGCTGCCGAGGGGCTGCGCCTACCTTGAAGAGCCGCTCAAAGGTTTTTGCCGCGGCAAAATTTCGCGCGGCAAGCTTGAAATATCGGTAACGGTTGAAGAAAACGGGGCTGACAGCACGCTTATTGAAATAAACGAGCCCTTTGCCGACGCATATATTTCGGCGCTGAAAAAGCTTTCGGAGCGTTACGGAATCGAAAATGATATAAAGCTGTCGTCTCTTGTGGGCGCGGCGGATATTTTCGATGTGAAAAAGCAGCAGGCGGCGGAGGAAACCGTAACCGCAGTGGTTCTCGGCGCGGCGGATGAGGCGCTCAAGAGCTTTATTGCAATGCGCGAAGCGGAGGGCATAAAGCTTGAAAGGGATGTGAGGTGCCGCGCGGAGCTGATACTGGGGAAGGTTGAATTTATTGAAAAGCAATCTCCCGAAACAGTAAAGGCGTACCGTGATAAATTGGAGCAGAGAATAAGGGAGCTGCTGTCAGACGCATCTGTCGATGAGCAGCGACTGCTTACCGAAACCGCGATATTTGCCGATAAAACGGCGGTGGATGAGGAAACGGTGCGGCTCAGAAGCCATATAAGTCAGCTGTGCGCTTTACTTGAAAGCGACGAACCCGTGGGCAGAAAGCTCGATTTTATAGTTCAGGAAATGAACAGGGAAGCAAATACCATAGGCTCAAAGGCGCAGGATATTGAAATTGCGCACACGGTGGTTGATATCAAAGCCGAAATAGAAAAGATAAGAGAACAGATACAGAATATTGAATAGACAATATAAACGGACAAATTTTCCGCTATGGGAAGCATTGTGACCTGATTGTATTGTCTGGCGTGGCAGGTTCGAGTCCTGTCACACTAGGCAAACGAGAATAATCCGAATCCGCCCAAAACGGCGTATTTTCGGCGTATTTTCATTTGTCGTCTTTATAAGGCGAAAGCCTTATCGCATCCTCCGCATAAAAATCCACACGAAAATTGCACTCGTTATGGGTCGCTGATTTTTTGAGTAGCGGATTTTTTGCAGAGCAAGGCACAAAACGCAGTTAATCCTAACGGATTAACGAGTATTTTAACGCGGCAATGCGAGAAATCCACGCTCAAAAAACGGGTTCGGATTATTCTCGTTTGCCTAAACGAGGATATGGCGAAGCTGACAGACGGGCATATCACGGACAGCTTTTTCCGTCCCGATCTCCCTGTATGGGTACTGCAATATTCCGTTGAAGGCGTCAATCCCGAAAACCAAGCCGCAACCGCCGCTCTTGTCCTGCGAGAGGAGCCGACTAAAACACGGGTACTGTGGGAGGAAAAGAGCGGCATGGCTACGCTGAAAGACGGCTTCCGGTTATCCGGCTGGATAAAAACCGGCGACACACTTACCGTATATTTTTTCGGTGAGCGTCCGAAGGACGGTATCGCATGGTCACTTTATGAAAACGGCGCGTGTAAAAAGAAAATTGACGGCAATATTACATTGAAATATTCGGAACAGATGACCTTCCGGGATTTTGTCTTCAAGGAATACGACAATAGCTCCGGCATATCGGAGAGTGATTGGTATAATGCGCAGGTCGCGTTTCTGAACAACGGTTCAAAGAACTGGATGTACGGCGGAATTTACACCGAAAGATCAGCCTTTTCACTGATGCGGTGGTACGAGTATACACTGACGCTGGAACCGGGAGAGATTTTGACAAACACGGTAACAGCCCCGCTGTATCCGGCAATTAACGCAGGCTACACACCGAGTATTTATACCTACACCTATCTGCTCTCTCCCGCAAAGACATGGGCGCAGTTCGGAGAGCTGAAAATCGTGGTAAACACACCGTATTACATGATCGAAAACAGTCAGGGCGGCTTTTCCGAGACGGAAAAGGGCTATGAGCTGACCCTGCCCGGTTTGCCGAAAAAAGAGCTGACCTTCACATTGTCGGAAGCAGAGCATCCAAAGCCTCCAAAGCTATCGATTCCGTTCAATCCGATCTTCCTGCTTGCAGGCTTTCTGCTGATCGGCGGAGGCGTGATTGCCGTTGTGCTGATTATTAAAAGGAAAAAGAGCCGTGGGAAAGAGCAGTCCTGAAAAAAGCGACGCAAGCCCGATTTGCGGCAGAGCTCCGCTTCGCGGGTGTCCGGCGCATTTTCTTCTGACAGCGGCTGCCTGTTCTTTTATGTATTCACGCAAAGCACAAGACTTTTTTCGGCATTGATCAATCTTTTATGTACCGCAGGATTTTTGTTCCGATCCTGCTTCTTATATTGATGAAAACAGGTGAGCGAAAATGTTAAAACGAAAAGTTTCTGCCATATGGGTCTTAATTCTTGCCGTAATAACCGTGTTTGCTTGTGCTTTTGCTGCGGTCACCTATATCCGCTGCGTCAGGCATATGTCAACACCGAAAGCAAAAGAGATCGGAAAGTTCCGTTTTTTGAATGCCGAAAGCGATGCCGAGGGCGTAAGCTTTGAGATTATCAATGCCCGTGAGGTCGGTTCGGATTGCGTTCTGGATCTGCGGTGGGTAAACCGCTCCGGAAAGACTATTGAATACGGTGCGTCGTATGAACTGTTCCGACGGGAAAACGGCAAATGGGTAAAGATAGAACCGGAGCCTGAGCTTATATTTCCGTCTATAGGTTATAGTATAAACAGCGGTTTCACCGCCGAGCTTTCATATACGATACCATCTCAGTATAAGTTAAGCCCTGACGAGAGATATCGCTTTCAGGCAACATTTCGATTTCAGCGCGGTTCTGAGCTTTCCGAAAAGATGATAAACAGTCTTGAGTTTGAAGCGGAAGGGGAGATTGACTCCAACGGCATATATCGGTCTGAAGTCTGTTCGGGAATATCTGTCGATTGAAAACAGATGAACAAAAACATACGCCCTCGGAAACCGGATGTTACGGAATCCGAGGGCGTTTTCCTGCTCTTGCTTAATCGGCTTTTTCAGCCGCTTTGATTCTGCGGTACATATCCTGCATCTGTCGGTCGATTTCCGCTATCTTTTCGGCGCAGTCAAACATTTCTTCGTTAATGCCTCCCGGCAGCTTGGTTTTGTCTACCTTATACCGGATATCGTGCTCAAGGCTTGCCCAGAAATCCATGGCAATCGTGCGCAGCTGGATCTCCGCTACCACATACTCCGTTCTGTCGGAAAGGTATACCGGGATACGGGTGTCGAGATGCAGGGAACGGTAGCCGTTGTAATTCGGCTCCTTGATATAGTCCTGCTTTTTGAGTATCTCAACATCCTTCTGCCGTTCAAAAATTTCGGCAACACGGTACACATCGTCTATATAGTTACAGACAACGCGCACACCGGCAATATCGTTGATATTTTCTTTAGCCGAGGCAATGTTATAAGGCATACCTTTCTTTGTAAGCTTTGCCATGATGCTCTGCGCGGATTTTACCCGGCTTTCGATATGATGAATGGGATTGCGTGAATACTGTATGTTGAATTCGCTGTTCAGTATTTCAAATTTCAGAGCCAGCTGCTTTACGGCTGACTCATATATGTTACGCATGACAAGAAATTCCTGTGTACTCTCAAATGAGCCGGCTTGTGTTTTATCCATTATAAGAACCGTCCGATCTGTATTACTTTATCCTAAAACAGGGCCTACAATAAACAAGTATATTATACCATATATTTGTGACTTTTTCTACTGTTTTTGTTTTAACAGCCCTTTTTGGGAAAAACACGGTTTTTGAAGAAAAGCGGTAAGATATTTCTTGCAGAAAAAAATCCGGCGATACTGTTCCGTCGGATTCCCCACAACATTATAATTATAACACACAATAAAGTAATTAGTCAATACATACAAAACAAAAAGAAAAGGTTTGTATATAAGCATAAAACCGAAAGTCGGAATTCGTATATCCTGCCGATTGTTTTTTTGAGGAAAATATGCTATTCTATAGATGCAAGGAGAAAGAGGTGATTCCAATGACCTGAGTACCCGCTCCTTTATATAAAGCATTAAGGGAGAAAAGTCTCGGCACCGAAAGACGGCATAACGCCTGACAGGTCAAGCCGCTTCATAAGGTAAGTCCATCGCACTGCGGTGTTTATATATATAGCGCGGCAAAGATTTGCAGGACGCAGAAAGGTGCCGCCAAACAAGGAAAGAGAGGTACAAGAAAAGATGTTGGATATCAAGAGTGAGGGATAGCCCTTGATTGCTGAGATGAAAAGCAATCAAGGGCTGTCTTTTTGCAATATGAGATGTTGAGCGAGAGATAACGGAAGAAATCCGAGCTGAAAGAATTCAGCAATGTCTGTCATAGCGCCAGCTCCTTGAGCAGGTCTTTAATCTGCGCTGCACCGCTGTATAACACGGTTTTATCTCCGGATCGGACAGCAAGCGTAGGCGCCTGCTTAAGCCCCAAGGCCGTCGCCTCCTCAATATATTCATCTACATTCCGTTCCGTATATAAAAGTCCGGATTTCTCCAAAAGCGGCTTAACGGCGCGGCAGTTAGGGCAGGTGGTTGCGGTATACAAAATATATCTGTCCGCATCGCAAACCGACGAAATTTTATTCTCCGGTTCAGCTTCGTTCTTTATCTCGCCGATATGATAGGTTTTTCTGTCCCTGAACTCCTGACTTTTACCGTCATTCCAGTTCTGTACCGGGCGGTAGTAACCGGTGATACGGCTGTAGACCTCGGTCTGACCGCCGCACTCGGGGCAGGTAAAGTGCTCGCCCGCGATGTAACCGTGATCCTTGCACACGGAGTAGGTCGGGGAGATCGTGTAATAGGGCAGCTTGTAGTTCTCGGCTATCTTGCGCACGAGAGAAGCCGTCGAGGTCCAGTCGGGCAGCTTCTCGCCCAAGAAGGCATGGAACACGGTGCCGGACGTGTACAGCGTCTGCAGCTCATCCTGCACGTCCAACGCGCTGAAGATGTCGTCGGTGAAGCCCACCGGCAGATGCGACGAGTTCGTGTAGTACGGCTTGCCCTGCTCGTTGGCCGTGATGATGTCGGGGAACTGCTCCTTGTCGTGCTTGGCGAAGCGGTACGTGGTGCTCTCGGCCGGCGTGGCCTCGAGGTTGTACAGGTCGCCGTACTGCTCCTGGTAGTCGGCCAAACGGGCGCGCATGTGGTTGAGCACGTCCTTCGTGAACGCCTGCGCCGGCTCCTGCGTCATGTCAGCGCGCAGCCACTGCGCGTTCAGGCACGCCTCGTTCATGCCCACCAGGCCGATCGTGGAGAAGTGGTTCTCGAACGTGCCCAGGTAGCGCTTGGTGTACGGGTACAAGCCCGCATCCAGCAGGCGCGTGACCACTTCGCGCTTCGTGTGCAGCGAGCGCGCGGAAACGTCCATGAGATAGTCGAGTCGACGGTAGAAGTCGGCTTCGTCGGCGGACAGATAGGCCAGGCGCGGCATGTTGATGGTGACCACGCCGATGGAGCCCGTGGACTCGCCGCTGCCGAAGAAACCGCCCGACTTCTTGCGCAGCTCGCGCAGGTCGAGGCGCAGGCGGCAGCACATGGAGCGCACGTCGGACGGTTCCATGTCGGAGTTGATGTAGTTGGAGAAGTACGGAGTGCCGTACTTCGAGGTCATTTCGAACAGCAGCCGGTTGTTCTCGGTTTCGCTCCAGTCGAAGTCGCGCGTGATGGAGTAGGTGGGGATTGGGTACTGGAAGCCGCGACCGTTCGCATCGCCTTCGATCATGATCTCGATGAAGGCCTTGTTCACCATATCCATTTCGACCTTGCAGTCGCCGTAGGTGAAGTCCATCTCCTTGCCGCCCACGATGGCCGGCTGATCGCGCAGGTCGGCCGGGCACACCCAGTCCAGCGTGATGTTGCTGAACGGCGCCTGCGTGCCCCAGCGCGAAGGCGTGTTCACGCCGAACACGAACGACTCGTTCGGCGCGCTGGCCATCAGCACGAAGGCCGAAGTGCTTGACCAGGACCGCAACCCGGTTCCCGGCCTGTACGCCGGCGGCACCATCGCCAACGCGGAGCTTTTCTACATGCGGTATGCCGTGAGCGGCGCCTCGATGTGCATGGGCACCGTGACG
>ERZ772879.1132-NODE-1132-length-19105-cov-22.143517_pt1 | contig 19105 bp, 16 predicted proteins | sample MGYA00580582_ERZ772879 | MGnify/ENA primary metagenome ERZ772879 (study PRJEB29015, sample SAMEA2737682) | human gut metagenome | biome: human gut; feature: human-associated habitat; material: faeces | place: China | collected 2012 ... | reverse complement strand
AAACAAGAAAATCAGCATTCAGCATACGGTTGTGACCGCAAAGGTCAACGGAACGCTAACAGAAATCGCACGAGATAAGACAAAAACAAAGTCGAGCTGCCGGACACTTCCCCTAATCCCTGCCTGTGAGCAGATGCTCAATAAAATGAAAAAGGAGCAGGAGCAGAATCGGAAGGTCTGCGGCAAAAGCTATTGCACCGATTATCTTGACTATATCTATGTAGACCCGATGGGAAAACGGATTCGGCCCGATTTCCTGAGCCAACATTTCCCGGATTTTCTGGTCGCACACCAGATGAAGCGTATCCGCTTTCACGATCTGCGCCATAGCTGCGCCAGTCTGCTCTATGCCAATGGCGTGAGCCTGAAGGAGATTCAGGAGTGGCTGGGGCACAGCGACATCAGCACGACAAGCAACATTTATACACATCTGGATTTCTCCAGTAAGGTATCTTCGGCGAATGCAATCGTCAATATCTTCCCAGAAAACGCCAAAGTATAAAAAATGGGCAAAAAAGAAAAACAGCCTAAAATCTTTCGTTCCTAAGCTGTTTTATGATGAAGTGCCGATGGTGGGACTCGAACCCACATGGTTTCCCGAACGATTTTGAGTCGTTTGCGTCTGCCATTCCGCCACATCGGCTTATATTCAATTTTGGGACATTAGTACCGGTTTCTGGAGATTGGAGGGATGTTCAGGAGGGATGTAAGAAATCTCGCTCCGACAAACCCTCAAAACCCAACGTACACTCGTGAATTTCTCGCACAGACACGGAAAATCACGAAGGGGATTTTGAGTCGTTTGCGTCTGCCATTCCGCCACATCGGCTTATATTCAATTTTGGGACATTAGTACCGGTTTCTGGAGATTGGAGGGATGTTCAGGAGGGATGTAAGAAATCTCGCTCCGACAAACCCTCAAAACCCAACGTACACTCGTGAATTTCTCGCACAGACACGGAAAATCACGAAGGGGATTTTGAGTCCCCCTCGTCTGCCATTCCGACACACCGGCTGATTCCATACAGAACAGTAATATTATAATCTATTTTTGCCGCAAAATCAAGCCGGAAAAATATTTTTTTCCAAAACGGCCCGATCTCTGGTCAGCTTCGGTTTTTTCGTGTATACTGAATGCACCATTCCGGGGAGAGTTCCCCAATCATAAGGAGGATCTATGGATTCACTGCTTTCTGCTCCTGCGACAGCTGCACAGCGCCAGCGGGACCGCTTGCTGGGCGCGCTGATCGGGCTGGCGCGCGCCACCGTCAATGAACCGAAGACCGAAGACACCGACCACGTTCTGGCCGCCGGGCTGCGGCAGGCGGCCAGGGCAGATGCCGCCGAGGACGCTCTGCGCCGGATGCAGGACATCGTCGAGACCGAGAAGCACCGGGTCGCACCCAACTGCGCCACCTGCACCATGCGCTGCGGCAACACCGACAACTACGACCTGGCCCGGCTGTGGGATGCACCGGAGGAGCTTCGCACCCTGAAGCTGCGGCTCCTGGCTGCGCTGTTCACACTTGCCCAGCGGCGCAGCACCGACCGCATCCGGAAGGAGATCTGTGACGATCTATTTGTCCTTGCGGAAGATTGGGATTCTTCGCTGCTTTCCCCCATCGTCCGCCGTGCCGAAGAGCTATGCAAAGAGTAATTCTTTTTCAGATTCTTACGCAGATTCTTGCTGAAATCAGACCTATTTTCGAAAAACCTCTTTACAAATGATTCCGAAGTCACTATTATATAATTATATGTGACCGTTTGAAATCGATTCTTTTCATTGGGGTCATCCAGCGCTGTGTACAGCGCAGATATTTTTGAGAAAGAAGGTTGAATCCATGTCTGAGAAAAAAAACGTTGTCTCCACCGCCGCAGACGCTCCTGCTGTGGAAAAGACTGCGCGTAAGACGGCCAAAGCGGACAAGGCCGCCAAAACCACTGCCAAGACCGGCAAAACGGCGCATCGCGGCCGTCCGCCGCTGGCACCGGAAGTCTACGTTGAGCATGGCGGCAAACAGTACAACATCACCGACCTGGTAGACCGTGCCAAGGCCGATTACCGCCTGACCCACAAGGTCGGCGTCCAGTCCTGCAAGGTGTATATCAAGCCCGAAGAGGAAGCTGCTTACTACGTCGTGAACAAAGTCAGCGGCAAGCTCCCTCTCTGAGCGGCTGTGTCCCATCCGTTCCCACAACTGTGATGGCTCCACTGTGAAACAGCAAAGCGGCATCGGAACTGCATCCGGTGCCGCTTTTGTGTTTGCTTTTTTTACAGCTTACAGCGCGTACAGCTCTGTGTATTTTCGGGTCAGGTAATCAAGGTACACCTGCGGGTCAAGGGTGCCGCAGGCATTCCGGACCACATCGGCCGGTTCCAGCAGCTGGCCGTACTGGTGCACATGCTCCCGCAGCCAGCCGGTCACGCCGGAGAGGTCGCCCTTTGCCACCTGCCCGAACACATCGAACGCCTGCTCCATCCTGCGGAGCATCTGCGCACCGTAGGCATTGCCCAGCGCGTACGACGGGAAGTAGCCGAAGGAGCCGCCGGACCAGTGGCTGTCCTGCAGGCAGCCCTCCCGGTCATTGGGGACCTCCACGCCCAGATATTCCCGATACAGGCGGGCCCACTCGGCCGGGACTTCCTCTGCCCGCAGCGTACCGCCGATGAGCTGTTTTTCAATCTCGTACCGCACCATGATATGCAGGCAGTAGGTCAGCTCGTCCGACTCGGTGCGGATGAGGCTCGGCTCCACCTTGTTCACGGCCCGGTAGAACTGCTCGGCGCTCACCCCGCCCAGCTGCTCCGGGAAGAACACCTGCACCCTGGGGTAGAGGACCTCAAGGAACGCGCGGGAACGCCCGATGAGGTTCTCGTAAAAGCGGGACTGGCTCTCGTGGACGCCCATGCTGACGCCGCCGGCCAGGCAGGTATACTGCAAGTCATCCCGGATACCCAGCTCGTACAGCGCATGGCCGCCCTCGTGGAGGACGGAGTACATCGACGAGGCCACGTTGTGCAGGTCGTAATGGGTGGTGATGCGGACATCCTTGTTGTTGAACTCCAGCGTGAAGGGATGCTCGGTCTCGCCAAGGCCGCAGTGGCCGCGGTCGATGCCCATGACCTCCATGATGTAGTCGGCAAAGGCCTTCTGCCGCTCCACCGGATATTCCAGATGCAGGAAGCTGTCATCGACCGGGGGCTTCACGCCGATGGCCCGGACAAGCGGCACGATGCCGTCCCGCAGCGTCTCAAAGAAGGCGTCCAGCTGCCGGGTGTCCACCCCGCGCTCATACTCGTTCAGCAAGGCGTCGTAGGGAGCCTTGGCTGCATCGTAGTAGCCCGCAAATTTCCGGTTGTAATCCACAAGCTCCTGCAAAACGGGGCAGAACGAAGCAAAATCATCGTTCTCCTTGGCCTTGTGCCACACATCGCTGGCGCGGTTGGTCAGCTCGGTGTAGGCCATATACTCGTCCGCCGGGATGCGGGCCAGTTTCCCGCTCTCGCGGCGCAGCAGCTCCACCTCGCGCTTGTGGAGAGCATCGAGTGAGCCGGACGCCGCAGCCAGTTCGTCCAGCAGGCGCTTCGTCTCCGGGTCGGTCAACAGCTTCTGGTGCTCTCCGGCCAGGATGCCGAGAGCCACGCCCCGGCCCTCGGCGGTATTCTTCGGGGCCACTGTCACGGCGTCCAGATAGAGGGAATTCTCCGCACAGGCATAGGCATAGAGTTTCTTTTGCAATGCGTCAAGGCGGGCCAGTTGTTCTGTTTGTTCCATAGGGCTTCTCCTTTTTTCATTCTTCCGTCGGGAAGGCGGGATTTTTCCAGAAAAATCTGCGCCGGGCCTGCGGGTCCGGGTCCGGGATCTCGAACTCATACCGCTCGGTCGCATTGATGACCGTCGTGCGGCCGCGGCTGCATACGCGGGGCAGCTTTGCATCATAATTCAGGTGGATATGGCCGTGTACGAACCACCTGGGCTGGTACTCTTCCAGCAGCTCGTTGAAGCAGTCGAACCCCTTGTGGGCCTTGTCGAAGCCATCGTTCAGACCGCCTGCCGGGGCATGGGTCAGCAGCAGGTCGATGCCGCCCGCGCGGTGGGCCTTGAACCAGAGCTTCCGCACCCGGCGGCGCATCTCCCACTCGGTGTACTGGTAGGCATCCTCGTCCCGGTTGTAGCGGATGCAGCCGCCCAGCCCCATGATGCGCAGCCCTTTCCAGACGTAGACCTCATCGTCCACGCAGATGCAGCCGCCCGGCTCGCCGTGGCGGTAGCTGCCGTCATGGTTGCCGTGTACGTATAAGATCGGGGCCGAGGTAAAATTCGTCAGATATTCCAGGTATTTCTTGGGCAGGTCGCCGCAGGAAAGGATCAGGTCGATCCCCTGCAGCCGCTCCCGTGTGCAGTAATCCCACAGTGCTTTGGAGGGGGTATCCGAAATCGCAAGTATCTTCACGTCCGCAATGCTCCATTCTGTTGAATTTTTTGCTCGTTACAGCGGCATCCCTTTCAGGCTGCCCAGACCATTGATCTCCATCAGGCCGCGCGTTTTGACGTCGAGGTCTTCGTACAGCGGCAGTGCGCCTTCCACGCATTCGCCCAGCCAGTCCATTTCCATCAGCTCTTTGGGCGTGTAGGTATCCCCCTGTGGCACCATTTTCACATGCCCCCGCGCATACAGCCCGCCCGACGGGAAGATGGCCAGCTCATGCTTGCGCAGGTTCTCCTCGATGATGTTCAGCAGCTGGCGGGTGCCGCCGGCCAGCTCTTCATAATAGTCCACCCGCTCGGCATCGCTCTGCAGGCCCCACCAGTAGTTGACTGCCTTGCCGCTGGCCTCGCTGCCCCAGGTGCCATTGAAGACCGAACGGATGATGCCGATGTAGAAGGTCTCCCACTTCCACACCGGCAGCGCCACCGGCTTCAGGCTGCCGTCCGGCAGGCGGCGGCAGAGGCCGAAGTCGCGGTTGCTGTCCGCCGGTTCATTGCTGCTGCGGGCGTAGAGCAGGGTGATATCCTCCCGGTCGGAGAAATCCAGCGGCTGGCCCTCCACCGGCACACAGGCCCAGCGGAGCACCACATGGCCGTCCGGCCGGACGGCCCGCATCCCGCGCGCAAAGGCGTTGACCGCCGCCGGGATGCCGTACACCGGGTTCGCGGCCACATAGCCCACCCGGTCTGTCTTGGAGAGGATACCCGCCAGCATCCCCAGCAGGTAGTTCACCTCAAAGGTGCGCGGGTAGTAGGTGCGCACCAGCGGGTGCGGGGTGTTCAGGCAGCAGTTCAGGATCTTGGTCTTCGGGTGCTGGGCTGCCACCTTCAGGCAGGCAGGCCGCATCCGGATGCTGGTGGTGAACACCACATCCGCATTGTCGTGGGCCACTTCTTCCAGGATCTGTTCCGCATCCACCTCCGGGGACACGTTTTCCCGGTTGGTGATGACGAGCCGGTCGCCAAATTCTGCCTTGAGGGCCTCGATGCCCTTTTCGTGGCCGCGCACCCAGGCGCTCGTTTTGGCGTTGTATTCGTGCAGGAAGACCACCTTGAGCTGGCTGGGCTTCTGGCTGAAGATATTCAGCTTGCTCAGCAGCGGCTCGCTGGCGGGGTTCGGCTCCAGCGAGAGCGTCACCGCGTGAGGCTCGGTCAGGATCCTGATCTCATCCCACAGCTTGGAGAGGTTCTCCCGCACCTGCGCCGGGGTGGACTGGCAGGCGTCCGAATAGCGGTAGACCGAAAGGTAGACCAGCAGGGCGTCACCCGGCGTCAGGTCCAGCGCCGAACCACCCAGCGCATAGAACTGCTGGCTGAACATGGTGTAGAGCGACGAAAAATTCAGCCGGTCGTCGTCCGTCCAGGCTTCGCCCGACGCCTTGCAGACCAAAGTCTGCAATTTTGCATAGCCGCCCAGTTTGGAGAAGCGCACGTTGTTCACCTTGGACAGCTTGTAAAAATCGAGAAATTCGTAGTAGATCTTATTTTCCAGCGTATCGTTCCGGGCCGGGATGAGCCGGGTCACGGTGCCGGGGACGGTGACAGCCTCATAATATTTGAGAACGGACACCCGCTTGTTGCCCTCCTGCACATAGAACCGGTTCAGGTATTCGTAGGCGATGATGGGGGTATGGATGCCCTCTTCCAGATGGGCATCGCAGAGGTTCGACCACTTGGCGGCGAACTCGGTGTCATCATCCAGCAGGGGCATGAAGTTGGCGGCAAACGCCGTGTGGCGGCCGCTGGTCTTGGTGCCCACGATGCTCTCGGCAGGGATGTCCACCAGCCCCAGCGGCTCCTGCGCCACGATGTCCACACCGTTCAGGATCTCATCCAGGACTTTCAGATAAGGCGACTGCCCCCGCGCGACGCAGGCACGGTATGCACGCTGGCCCGCACGCAGCGCATTTCTGTAATCTTCTAGCATAGCAAGACTCCTTCCAGGGAAATGAAGGGTTTCTTCCACTCTTTGGAGCATACACGGCTCCAAACACAGTATACCATGAAATTTGGGTTTGTGGGAGATTTTCTCCCCCGAAGGAGTTGATTTCAGTCAAATTTTCAGGTACGATAGAAAGGAAGAGCGTATTTTGAGAGGTAACGACTATGCAAACGGAACAGCTTCCCCGTCTGGAAGCAGGCGAATACCCCGGCGGCATCTGGTATTATGAGCCCCACACCTACCTGCCCTACCGCTATGTGCTGGGCCGGGTGGGCAGACACCCGCTGGTCTGCATCGGCATCAACCCCAGCACCGCGCAGCCCGGCGCACTGGACCCCACCCTGAAAAGCGTGGAACGGCTGGCCAATGCCAACGGCTTCGACAGCTGGATCATGTTCAACGTCTACCCCCAGCGTGCCACCGACCCCAATGACATGGACAAGGTCCCCGACCGCGCCCTCTGCGACGAGAACCTGCGCTGGCTCCGGGCCGTGCTGGCCGAGACCGAGCCGACCATGTGGGCGGCCTGGGGCACCCTGATCGAAAAGCGGGATTACCTGCCCGGCCTGATGCGGGAGATGGTGGCCCTGACCCGTGAGCGGGAGATCCCGTGGGTCACCTTCGGCAAACGGAGCAAGAAGGGCCATCCCCACCACCCGCTCTACCTGCGCAAGGATTCCACCCCGGAGCCGTTCGATGTGGAAGAATATCTCGACACCTGTTTCTGACCAAGGGAGGCCTGCACCATGACACCGGAACGTTATCAGAAGATCCTGCACTGGCTGAACGCCCACCCGGCGGCAAAGCGGCTCGTCATCCTGCTGAACCACTGGCTCCCGGCGGTGCCGTTCGTCTGCTACCCGGTGCTGCTGGTGCTGCTGAACCTTCAGTGGTTCCGGCTGCTGCGGGGCGGGCTGGAGCAGACCGCCCTCGATTTTATGCCGTGCATCGCCCGTGCCATTCTGGTGCCGGCGTTCGTCTTTCTGGGCGGCACCCTGCTGCGCAAAAAGCTCAACTTTCCCCGCCCGTATGAGCAGCCCGGCTTCACCCCGCTGGTGGAAAAGGAGACCCGCGGCCAGTCCTTCCCTTCCCGCCACGCGCTGAGCGCGGCCGTGCTGGCGGCCGTGTGGCTCTCTTTTTATCCGGCGGTCGGCGGCGTCATGGTCGCTGTCACCGTGGCCATCTGTGTGCTGCGGGTGCTGGCCGGGGTGCATTTCCCGCGCGACGTCATCGCCGGTGCCCTTCTCGGTTTTTCGCTTGGCATCGTCGGAATGCGGCTGCTCTGAGAGCTGCTCGACCCGCCCGGCCGAAAAATTTCAAAAAAATCCACTTTTTTGCTTGACAGAACCCGATGGGTATGGTATTATACTTCTCGCAGCCCGCCTCCGACGGTGGCCCGCCCAAGATAAGGAACCCAATGGGATAACAACGTGCGCCCGTAGCTCAGGTGGATAGAGCAACTGCCTTCTAAGCAGTGGGCCGGGGGTTCGAGTCCCTTCGGGCGCATTATGTGGTGCCTTTAGCGTAGTCGGTTAACGCGCCAGATTGTGGATCTGGAGACCGTGGGTTCGAGTCCCACAAGGCACCCTCTCATCAAAAAGACCAAGAATCAAATGATTCTTGGTCTTTTTTCTTTTGTGTTTCTCTGTGGGACTCGAACAGCACGGCCCCGCCAGCGGCGGGGTAACAAACAGCCCGGTGGGCTGTTTGTTAGTGCGCGGGTCCTGGACCATTAGGAATGTCTACCGTGGTCCCACGTTGGGTGCCTTGTGGGACTCGAACAGCACGGCCCCGCCAGCGGCGGGGTAACAAACAGCCCAGTGGGCTGTTTGTTAGTGCGCGGGTCCTAGACCACTAGGAATGTCTACTGTGGCCCCACGTTGGGTGCCTTGTGGGACTCGAACAGCACGGCCCCGCGTTTCTCTGCTTCCACCGTTCCAAAACGACCCCAGCCGCAGCACAGAAGCCCCCACTTCTGCGCTGCGGCTGTTTTTTTTCAGCTGTTGAGCTGTTTCATGATCTCCCCGACTTCTTTGCTGTTGTAGCCTTCCTTCAGCAGCTCCGTCCGGATGGCGGCATCGCTCCGGCCCTGGCTGCGCAGGCGGGCGGCGGTGTAGGGCACTGCCGTGCTGCCCAGCACACCGCTCTTGCCCACGTTCAGGTTCCCGCTGCCCGGACCCGACGTGCCCGAAGCCCCCGCTGCTGCCGCTTTCTGGGCCGCTGCCGCGCTGGCTTTCTGGGCCTGCTGGTCCGCCTTGGACTGCTTGAGGGCCCATTCGCCCTTGGCGATGTTCAGTTTTTCGCTGGTCACCTGATTATTGAACTGCTGCTGGCGGAGCTTGTCCTGATACTGCTGCTGCGCAAAGTCGTTGTCGTACTTCTGCTGCGCCTGCGCGTTCTGGACCTGCTTTTCCTGCATCTGCTGGTTCCAGGCCGTATCCGCACGGTCTGCCTCATAGGCATGGTTGTTCGCGTAGATGTTGTACCCGGTGTTCACGAGCGACCCCGCCAGCGAGCCGAGGCCCGTGGTGCCGGAGAGCGCGATCTGCACCGCGTCGCCGATGAGGCCCAGCACCGTGACCGCATTGTTGAACCGCTGCTGCTTCTGGGCAGCGGCCTCCTGTTCCTGCGCGGCGTAGTTGCCATACAGGGTGTCCAGACGGCTCAGGTAGTCCTGATACTGGCCGTAGTCCTGCTGATAGGCCGTGTTGTAGGCGTTGCCCAGCTGTTCCAGCCGGGTGTAATAGTCCGAAAGTTTCTGCTGATACAGCCCCTGCGCGTTCTGCTCCTGCGTGTTGAGCTGGTCCAGCCGGGAGACCAGCGCATCGCCGCCGCTGTCGTAGGTGTCCAGCGCCAGCTGATACAGCGTCGGGATGGCCTGATTCAACGCCCCGATCTGCTGCTGGTAGGCCTGCTGGGCCACGCTGGCCGCATAGCTGGAGCCGTAGCCGCCCGTCAGCGCAGCGGCCTGTGCGGCAGCATCGGCGCTGGCGTTGTGGGCGTTCTGGGTGTACGCCTGCGCATACTGCTGGTACAGCGGGTCCTGCGCGTAGTTGTAGTGGAACGCTCTCCGCGCGTTCAGGTCGTTCAGGGTGCGGTCGATCTGGTCCTGATACCGGCTCTGGTAGTTGCCGGGGGCAGCGCTCTGCTGCGCTTTCAGGGCCGCTTCCGCTTCTGTCACCCGCTCAGAGGGCTGATACCCCGCCGACGCCAGTGCATCCTGCACCTCCTGGCGGCTGTTCAGCCCCTCGGTGGAGTAGTTCTTTTTCTTGTCGCTTGCCATAGAGTCTCCTTTCTCACTGCAGTTTCCGCAGCTTGGCCCCCAGCTCGTCCGAGACGTTCTCCACGTCCAGATTGCTCAGAACGTATTGCAGCTGCTCCTGCATCTGGTAGAGGTAGTTCCGCAGTGCGCGGGCATCCTCCGGGTCCATCTTCTCACTCAACTTCGGCAGGCCCAGCTTGCTCAGGCCCGAAATGCTTGCCATCCTGTCATGCCTCCTGTTCCATCAGTCTGCCCCGCGCCGTCGCAAGGGTGCGCGCCAGACTGCGCAGGGTGATCTGCCCTTTGCCGGTCAGCCGCAGCCGGAACATGCCGCAGCGGCGGGGCGCAAGGTGCAGGTCGAGCCGCTTCTGCTTCCCGGCCACGGCCCATTCTGCCAGCTTCTCCCAGGGGCCGTCGTCGTAGCAGATTGCCAGCTCCACATTGCTGGCGCATACGGCATCCATCTGGAGCGTCAGCCGGGAGAGATACCGGTCCTCGGCCTCGTCCATCCCGAACGCACCCGTGATGAGTTCAAAGTCCACCGTCTCCTCCACGCCCTCGGTGGTCTTCCAGTCCCGTTCACGGCTGGGGTCAGCGGCCCAGATGTCGTGTCCATCCCAGAGGTAGAGCTGCCCGCCGGTGCTGGCCATGGCGTAGGAGCAGCCGTCTTCCTCCTGCCAGAGTCCCCGCTCGGTGTCGTAGACGAGGAGCCGCTCTTCGAGCGCGTCTCCTTCCCGGCCGCTGTCCCGCGCCAGATAGAGGTAATAGCGGCCATCCAGCGCACCGCCCACCGCCGTCTGCACGTTGGAGAGCCGGGCCGTGTTCAGTTTTTCGGACACCTTGGTGGGGATGCTCCCATCCCAGGCCATCACACCGTCCGGCGAGAGATAGTAAAGTGTCTCGTTCAGCACGCAGAGGCTGCTGGCCGCGTTCCGGGCCACCCCACGGCAGCGCAGGGAACTGAGCTGGAAATCCGACGGCTTGGAGCCGTAAAGCTTGTGCAGGGCGTTCTCCTTGAAGAACAGCACCGACCCCAGGCAGGTGGCCGCGCCGGTAAACGGCCCGTCGCTGCCCACCGTGACCGCATAGCTGTCCTCTGCGATGCCGCGGTAGGAGAACCAGTTGGTGGGGTCGCCCAGCTTGCAGCCGTAGATGACGTTCTCATTCTGCGCGCAGCCCCACAGCCGGTTGTCGCACTCGGTCAGATAGTCCAGGTCCGGCACCCGGCGTTCCAGCCGGAAGGCATCGGTGTTCCCTTCCATCGTCGCGCCTTTGCCGTCGATGCCGGTCCAGCGGAGCATCTCCCGGCCCTTGGTCAGGGTCCCGTAAAAATAATCACCGCCCGGCTCGGCCTGCACCTGTACCCAGTCGTCGCCGCACGCCGTGACGATGCGGTCTCCTTTCAGCTCCTTCCAGTGCAGATCATCGCCGTCCTCCACGCCGCTCACCGTCACGGTATCCCAGACGGCAAAATTCTTCCCGATGCCGCCCGCCTCGATCCGGCACCACTTCAGCTCGATGGCCGACCAGTTGCCCGAAGCCTCGTTGTAGACTTCCAGCACGCTCTCGCTGCTGTACGGCTTCTGGATGTTGTTCACCTTGAGGAACAGCTGCCCGTCCGCCGGATTTTCCGGCTCCTTTGTGCCCTTGCCGGAAACGGTATAGGTCTTGCCGGACGCATCGCAGGGGGTCAGCACCACATCGGCACCGCCGCTGTCCCACACGGCGCCGAGCTTCGTCACCGAACGGTCCCGCGTGTCAAAGGCGATCTTGTCCGGGAAGATGATGACCTTGGTGCCCATGCCCACCATCTTCTTTTTGCTGTCCGCCACCGCGTTCCAGAAAAACTCGGCCTCCTGCGGGGTCTCATCCGAGTTGTAGATGAGGTTCTTCCCCGCCGCTACCAACAGGCCGTTCAGGTGATAGATGCCGTTCATCTGCACGACGCTCCGCAGCCTGCGGCGGGGGATGCGGGTGCTCAGTGCCGGGAAGTCCCGGCTGCTGAAATTTTTGCTGCTGCCCGCCTCGGCCTCGGTACAGCTGTACGTCTCGTTCAGGCCGCCAAAGGCCCGCAGCAGGGTGCGGCTGGTCGCTGCCGCCGCACGGCTCGTTCCGCTCATCGCGTCCACCTCCTCACCAGCGCCACTGCGCCCGGCAGCGGGGCGGGTGCTTCTGCCGCAGCCAGACAGCCAGTTCGCTCAGCAGGCCGCTGCACTGAGCCTGCTCCCCGGCATAGCGGTCGGTCTCGCCCAGAGCCGCATCGATGCGGGCGCACAGAATGTGCGGATACAGCGCATCAAAGGGCACCGGCACCAGCAGTACCGTGTCATCGGGCAGCGCCTCCCCGCTCCACGCGAGGTCGGCCCCTGCGGCGGCGTATTCGTCGGCCCTGCTCTTCTCAAACAGCTGCTGGCGCAGCAGCGCATCTTCTTCGCAGAGCCAGCGGCGGCAGGTCTCGTCCGAGATCTTGCACCCCGGCCGCAGCTCCCGTGCGCGCGCCAATGCCTGTTCTACCGTCATTGCAAAACTCCTTTCGTTTTTGAAAAAAGCCCGGCAGGGCGATGTTCCCGGCCGGGCCGCTGTTTTCTCAGGTCACTGGGCCGCGTTTTCAGCTGCCGCGATGCGGGCAGCCGTCCGCTCGTCCTGCATCTGGCTGTGTTCCAGCACCTCCGCTACTTCGGGCGGGACCTCCACCTCCACGCCCCGGCGGATCTTGTAGTTCACGCCGTTGACGCTGACGAACAGGTCCTCCTTATAGCGGCTGTTGTCCTTGAACAGCTTGATGCGCACTGCCTTTTTCTCGCTCATAGAAACTCCTTTCTGCCCTCCGTCGCAGGGCCCGCCTGTTTTTGTGTCTTGCGTTTTTCTCGTCCCGCAGGGCCAGAACCAGCCCGCCAAAGGAGCGGGTCAGTTCGCCGCCGCATTGGCCGAGTAGCTGGACACGCTCTCGATGCGGATCATATACTGCTCCACCAGACGCTCGGCGGCGCGCATCCCCTTCCAGCCCACGGAAGCGCGCTGGTTCAGCGGGTCGTCGCCATAGCCAAGCTGCTTGACGATGTGCTCCAGACCGCCGCCTTCCAGCTCGGTGACGCCATAGGCGTGGGCACCCAGCACCAGCGTACCGAACACGGCCAGACCGGTCGGGCAGGTGGCGTCCTTCCAGATCTTGGCCTCGCTGGTCTCGATGAAGCGGATGTTGCCCAGCTTGCCGATCTCGCCGCGGAACATGGCCTCCGGGTCGGCATACTTATGCACCTCGATGAACTCCCGGCTGGTCTTCAGGTCGTAGGCGGCATAGGGGTGGATGATGGCGATGTAGCTGTCACCGATGGGGTCGGCGTTCATCGCGCCCAGCTGGGCTGCCGCCTGGAAGAACAGCTTCGGGGTCAGGGTGCAGGTCTTGTCCAGACCGGCGCGGCTGGTCACGGCCGTCTCGGTGCCGTCGGCACTCTGCTTGGGCGCATAGAGAACGTTGGTGCCGCCCGCCAGCACATCGCGGGTGATGCTGTCCATGGTGCGGCCCGCCTGGCTGGCCAGCACACGGGTGGCCTGCACGACGTTGTTGTCGATGGCGGTCATCTGCAGCACATCGGTCAGCGGGGTCCAGCCGCCGTACTGGTGCAAATCGCTGGTGATGGTGGTCACGTTCAGGGTCTGGCCGTTGGGGGTCACACCCTCGGTCAGCGGGGTGGTGGCCTTGGGCAGGCTGTCGTACTTGCGGAACTCGATGGTCTTGCCGCCGTTCTGGGGCACCGGGTAGTAATCCGCAAACTGGTCGTGGACGAGGCGCGGCTCGGCCTGGTCGATGAGGCGCTTCTCATAGAAGGTCTTCATCTCGGCGGTCATGGTGCCGGAGGTATTGTTCAGCGCGGCGGAAGGGTCGGCGAACAGCTGGAGGTCGAACTTCATTGCAGTGTCGTTCATACGGTTTTCCTTTCTTTCTTGCGGTGTAATATACGGACTTCTTTGATTCGCGCTCCCCTGCCAGAGGAGCTGCGTTCAGAACGTGATGACTTCCCCATGGAGGGCCTTGCGTTCCAGCGCTTCCCGCTGGGCGCGGGTCATGCGGGAAACATCTGCCCCGGTCACGGCGGCGCTGCCGGGGCGGGTGCCGTTCTCTGCCGGGCGGGAAGCCCGCTGCCGGATGCGCTCTACGACGCCCTGCTCTACGGCGTGGGCGGTCTGGCGCAGCGCGTCCTCGTAGTGGGCCAGACGGTAGGCGTCCCGCATCCGCATGCCGGGCAGCTGCATCAGGCGGCGCATCTCGGGGTCTGCCAGCTCCTTTTGCAGGGAAAATTCCGGCACTGCCCGGCGCATCATGGCCTCCTCGGCAGCCCAGCGCCGGTGCAGGGCATCCACAGCCTGGCTTCCCGGGAAACGTTTTGGCAGCGCAGGGCGGGGCGGTTCCTGTTCCTGCCCTTCTTCCGCCTTGACCGGTTCGGTCTCTTTCACCTCCTTCTCCCCCTCCGGGGCGGTCGTCTCCTGCTTTGCGTCCGCTTTCTCACCGGGCTTCAGGGTACCCGATGCCACAGCCTGCTGCTCCTGGGCCGCGCTCAGGGCAGGGGCAGCCGCTTCGCCGCCGTCAGCAAACAGCTGCAGGTCCATCATCTCCTGCTTGCCCCGGGCACTCCGGTCGGCAAAGCGTACATTGTCCGGGTAGCGCTCGGCCAGCAGGGCAAAGCCCGCCTTGGCCAGCTCAAAGGCACCCTGCACCCATGCGGCACAGGGTGCGTCGGCCTGCACGGCCAGACGCGGCCCGTCCGGTTCCTCCCAGGCGTCGGCACGGGCATTTTCTTCCCCGGCCAGCAGGTACACCAGTGCCTGCATCAGGGTGCTTGCCCCGGCGCACACGATGTCCTGCCCGGCAGGGGCAAAGCCTGCATGTCCGGCAGCCTCCAGTCGGCAGCTCAGGCCCTCGGGGCCATCCAGTTCGCTGTAACATACTTTCATCATTCTTGTTTCACCTCCTTACAGTTTCACGTTCATGGCGCGGGCCGCAGCGGCCACCGGCAGACTGCCAGGCAGCACCGCACCACCGGTGCTGGTCTGCGGCGGGACCGCCTGCTGCAGCTGTGCCAGCTTCTGGGCCAGTGTGCCGTTCTGCCGCACCCGCTGGCGCACCTTCTCGATGCCCTCAAAGTCCATCATTTCCAGCGCCGCCAAGGCCGCGTCGGCATTGGCGGGGTCGAAAAAGCCCAGCTGATAGCACTCCTTTGCCGTCTCGTTCTGGCTCAGGCGGCTGAAGGTGCTCTTCTTGGCCGCGCTGACCACGATGTCAAAAATGGGCTCCCGGCTGCCCAGCTCCACGCCGCCTACTTCGCGCACCGGCTGCGGGCGCAGGGCTGCCGCCGAGAAGGGCAGAAACTGGTTCTCACCGCTGGGCCCCACGATGCGGAAGATGCGCTGTTCATCATAGAACTGCCGCATCAGCTCGATCATCAGGCAGCACTGGCGGGAGAAGGCCCGGTAGGCACTCTTGAGCATATCACGGCTCAGTTTGCTTCCGGCTTCCTGCAGGGCCGCAATGGCACTGGCTGCCGTCACACCGCCGGTGGTGCCGCCCTGGGTCATGTCGCGGTTGCCGCTGATCTCCTTCAGCTCCTCGATGCGGCTCTGACGGTAGCTCAGACTGCTGCCCTGCAGACCGGCCGTCTGCAGCGGGCGGAAGCTGTCGTCGTTCAGACGGCCCACCACATGCACGATGTCCCGGCTCAGGTCGGCCAGCTCTTCTTCGTTGACCCCGGCGGTGTCGCTGAGCACATAGCGCTGCCGGGCCGACAGCAGCACGTTCTCGTCCATGGCATGGTTCATCTGGTCGATGGCGGTCTGGCAATCCTTCATCACGTCGATGTAGCCAAAACCCGCCGGGCTGTCCTCTTCCATGAACAGCGGATCGAATACGAAGGGGTACTGCCCGTGGTCGTACAGGCCCCGCTGTGCCAGTGCCGGGTCGTTCTGGCTGGCGTACAGCACCACCCCGTTGCAGAACTTGCAGTAGTGCAGCACCATGCGGCCGCTTTCGTCCGGGCGCTTATAGTACCAGTCCACCACCACACTGCGGGAAGCGGTGTCCGCGCCGTCCTCGTGGATGTAGCGGGGCACATCCAGCACCCCGGCGGTGTGGCCTGCCAGCTGTGGGTAGCGGGCCGTGAGCTGTGCGGTGTCCTCCAGGCTCAGGCTGAAAAAATCCGGTGAGTCCTGGATGTCCGCTACGCCCGGCTCCCAGTAGAGCATCAGCAAGTTCATGGCCCGCACCGCAATATCCCCCACGCCGCCCCGGGCTGCCGGGTCCCAGAACACACCGGTGACCCCGGTGCCCTGCTTGAGCTTGCGCCACCAGCAGTCGCTGTACACCTGCTCGTAATCTGCCTGTTCCAGCACCACCGGCAGCACGCTGGAAAGTGCCCGCGCGGTTGCCTCATCGTCCGCTGCACGGGGCAGCACATTGGGTTCCGGGTAGTTGTCCATGGCATCGGCGTGCTTGTTGGCGATGCTGTTGAACAGCCATCCACTGCTGGGCTGCGCCTTGCCGGGCATCATGGGGTTCTGGTAGTTCTTCCAGTGCCCCATGCGGAACCACAGTTCGTTGTCCACCAGGCGCCTGTCCAGTGCCGCCTTGCCGGCCTTGTAACGCTGCAGGGTCTGTGTGGCCACAGCCACCTCCGCCGCACCCACCGGCATCGCTTCGTTCTGATAATCGTCCATCGTTCTTCTCCTTCAGATCCTGTAAAATCTTGCCTGCCGGTGCAGGTCCAGCGGGTCATCCGGCGGCGGCAGGGCCGTGCGCCGGGCCGGCGGGCTGATGGGGTTTTCCATCAGCACATACCGGCACTCATCATAAATGTGGTCCTCCTGCCGGGTGTCGATATCCTCCACGTTGCTCTCGTCGTACACGAGGTTCGGCAGCGTGCGGATGAAGTGTTTGCAGGTATTGAACACCTGCAGCATCGGGCGGCCGTCGGCGTCAAAGTTGAGCCGGTAGTGGAACTGCATCTTTCCCGCAAGGCGGGTGTGGTCGCCGGGCTTCCAGTGCAGGAAGTTGGGGCTCCGCTCCATCATGGCCGCGATGCTCTCGCCCCGGCTCTCATCAAAGATGGCCGGGTCGGCAACGCCATGGATCACCCGCCCCCGCAGCACGGGGTCGTTCTGCTCCGCCTCCCGGATGCGCCGGGCCTGTTCCACCGGGTCAATGCGCAGGCCCTCGTTGGGGCGGCCGGTGCAGCCGTACAGCTCCTTGATGCGGTAGAGCCGCCCCTCTTCATCGGCCGCATACCACCCCACCGAGAACGGCTTGGAAAACCCGAAATCGAACCCCCGGTAGATCTGCCAGTGCTTCGGGATGGCAAACGGGGCAATGACGTGGGTCCAGCGCTGATCCTGATAGTGGGCCGGGTCGTTGCGCCACTCGGTGAACACCTGGCCGGAAAAGCTGTCCCAGCTGCCATAGAGCAGCGCCTGCTTTTCCGCTTCCGGCATGGCAGCCAGGCTGGCCAGATAACCGGGATCGTTCTGCAGCAGAGCCGGGTTGTCGAAAATGCTGGAAGGGATGAACACCCTTGCCCGCTGCAGCTTCTGTTCGGTGCCGTCCGGCCTCCGCACCGTGTATTCCTCCACGATGGGCGTGCCGGGTGGGGCCGGGGTGATGAACCGCGCCTTCACCCACCCGTGGCCGATGCCGCCGGGGTTGGTGGTGGCCCGCATGTACACCCGGGTGCCCGGCCCGGTGGGGCGGTTGCGGCTCATCATGTAGCTGTACTCTTCCCATTCAAAATGGGTCAGCTCATCAAAGCCGATGAAGTCGTAGGCCTTGCCCTGGTAATTGGTGCGGTCCTTGGTATACTGCATGGAGCCAAAGTAGATCTTGGCCCCGCTGGGGAAGTTCCACACATGGGCCGTGGCGTTGTACTGCGCCTGCGGAAAGGCCCGGCGGTAGTACATCTGGCTTTTGTCCACCAGATCCGACAACTGCGGGTATGTTTTTCGCAGGATCAACGCTCTGTAATGTGGAATATCCACCTGACGCAGTGCCTCGATGACCAATGCATCGCTTTTTCCGCCGCCGGCCGCGCCGCCGTACAGTGCTTCCGGCTCCGGCCTTCGCATGAACTCGGCCTGCCGGGGCTGGGGCCGCCACACCACCGGGGTCCGGTGTTCCTCTGTGTTCATGGTTCTTCCTCCTCCACCTGCGGCAGCAGCACCACACCGCTCTCCGTTCCTTCCGCCTGCACGCCCTGGTCGTTCAGCGACCGCGCCACCGCAGCCAGATCCTTCAGCACCGCCGTGGCCTCCTTCAGGCCCTTCATGGTGCCTGGGTCCTCTGCCCCGCTGCGGCGGTTTTCCCGCTGCCGGGCGTTCAGTTCCCGCACCTGCTGTGCCAGAAGCGTGCTCAGGATGTCGGTGGCCCGGCTCAGGCTGTCCAGCCCCTTGGACGTTTTCCTCTGCCCCATGGTTCGTGTTGGTTCCTCCTTTCTGCCCGGCGGCTCCGGGCTATGGCAACAGCTTACCACGCCTCGTGCTGCCGCAACAGTGTGTGCTTTTTCAGGGCCATTTCGTATTTTTAAACACGATTTTTTCAAATCGTATAATTTTGAGTCTTAAAAAACTCCGTTCTATCGCATCTTTCAGAAAAAGCTGTTTTTTCTCCCAGAAATCCGTTTGCAGTAATTCCGTCCGGAGCGCAAAAAAACTGCGGGGCGCGCTGCCCGGCAGCGGTTTGCCGGAAAGTCCCCACAGTTGAAAAGTTTTTTCAGTTCTCCCGGTAATTTCCGGGAGCTGCACGGTTTTTGTCCGGAAGGGTCGAACCGTGTCATGCAACATTTTGTAATCTTTTTGAAAGAAATCCGACCCTGCTCCGACCGATTTATCCGGAAGTTGCACGTTTATGAAAAATTGTGCTTGTTACGGAAATTATTTTGTCCTTTGAAAATTCCTTTTGTTGAAACAGCACAAAAGAAATCTCAGATTCTTGTGGACTTGTTCTCTTGCAGACCGCTTCGCAGGCGGTTATAATACAAGCAGGAAATCCAGGTGTGTGCAATAAATGCGCCTGTGAAATTGCTATGATACGAATGAAGGAGAACACAATTATGAAAATGATTTCTCGTCGTGACTTCCTGAAGGCTTCTGCTGTCGTGGGCGCAACCGCTGCCATGACCGCATGTGGCGGTTCCTCCAGCTCTACTGCTGCTTCCACTGCTTCTTCCGCTGCTGCTTCCAGCACCGCTGCTTCTGCTGCCGGCTCTGCCAACATCGGTGTCTGCATCTATCAGTTCGCTGATAACTTCATGACCCTGTACCGCACCGATCTGGAAGAGTACCTGAAGGATATGGGCTACGCCGTCACCATCGTCGATGGCAAGAACGACCAGAACACCCAGACCGAGCAGATCAACACCTTCCTGCAGCAGG
>ERZ772879.1130-NODE-1130-length-19146-cov-3.066104_pt1 | contig 19146 bp, 18 predicted proteins | sample MGYA00580582_ERZ772879 | MGnify/ENA primary metagenome ERZ772879 (study PRJEB29015, sample SAMEA2737682) | human gut metagenome | biome: human gut; feature: human-associated habitat; material: faeces | place: China | collected 2012 ... | reverse complement strand
ACTGTGATGTCATTCTGGACGAAGCTGGCAAGATGAATAAGCTTGTCAGACAGTTACTTGATCTGAATGAGCTTGAATTTGGAGTGGACAGGGTTCATCCTGTGGTATTTGACATAGATGCACTCATAAAGAATGTAGTGGATTCATCATCCATTCTGGTGGAGCAGAACCATGCGGAAGTTGAGCTGGCGGATGAGCTGAATGATGTGTGCAACGTATATGCAGATGAGTTCATGATAGAGCAGGTATTCACCAATTATTTTACAAATGCACTTCATTACTGCAACGATGGAGGCAAGGTCAGAGTGTGGACGGCGAATAAGGACTATGATCAGCCGAGAAGGACTGAGGATGGACTCGTCACAGGCAACTTGAGAGTATTTGTATATGATGAGGGACCGAACATTCCTGACGATGAGCTTGATAAGGTATTCATTAAGTTCTATAAGGTGGACAAGGCGAGGACGAGAGAGTATGGTGGAAGCGGTATTGGACTTTCTATAGTTGCGGCGTCCATGGCGGCTCACAACAAGAACTATGGTGTTTACAATGTGGAGAATGGAGTGGTATTCTACTTCGACCTTGATATCATACAGCAGGATGATGGCGAACCGGAAATGATACCGGAGAATAGCGCAGATAACACGTCAGAACAATAAATACTTTGCAAGGAGGAAACTTTTAGGCTATAATTCTAAGGGTTTCCTTTTTCTGTTGGATTCTGGCATCTGCAAATATATTTATAAAATGGGAGAAGATTATGTCATATAGTGCAAAAAACATTGAGGTGTTAAAGGGACTTGAGCCGGTAAGACTGAGACCGGGAATGTACATCGGCAACACAGGGCGAAGCGGACTGAACCACCTCATACAGGAGCTTATAGACAACTCGGTGGATGAGCATCTGGCGGGGTATTGTAACAATATATGGGTGAGCATCAACGAGGATGGCTCGGCAACCGTGTCTGACGATGGACGAGGCGTTCCTGTCGATATACATGAGCAGGAGGGAATTCCTGCGGAGCGTGTTGTATACACAGTGTTGCATGCAGGTGGCAAGTTTAACAGCTCCACCTACAAGATAAGCGGCGGACTTCACGGAGTAGGTTCTGCAGTTGTAAATGCACTGTCTAACAAGCTTATAGTAGATGTTGCCAGGGATGGCTACCTCTATCACGATACATACGAGAAGGGAATACCGACAACTGAACTTGTTGATGGTATGCTTCCAAAGACAAAACTCAAGGAAAAGAGAACAGGTACGACGGTAACACTCTATCCTGATGATACAATATTTGAGACAGTAAAGTTCAAGGCGGACGCCATCAAGCAGAGGATTAAAGAGACAGCATATCTGAATCCGAATCTTACGATCACATTCCAGAACAAGAGGGATGGCGAGGAGCCTATAGTGTTCCATCAGCCAGGGGGACTTGCAGCATTTGTTGAGGATATATCCCAGGGACTCACACATACATCACCGGTTGTCGCCATATCGGGGGAGAAGGACGGAATCGCCGCAGATATAGTATTTCTGATGACGGAGGACGGCGAGGAGAATATCATAGGATTTACCAACAATATCACAAATCCTGAAGGTGGAACCCATGTGACAGGATTCAAGTCAGCATTTGCCAAGCTTATCAATAATTATGCGAGAAATGAGCTTGGAACTCTGAAAGAGAAGGATTCCAATCTGACAGGTGCAGATATAAGATCTGGCATGCAGGCTATCATATCCGTGAAGCATCCGGATCCTCAGTTCGAGGGACAGACTAAGACAAAGCTTTCCAACACGGACGTGTCAAAGGCCGTCGACGATATCGTGAAGGAACAGCTCACAGTTTATTTTGACAGAAATTATGATGTGCTGAAGGATATAGTGGACAGGGCGGTGGCTCTCTCCAAGAGAAAGGCGCTTGAGAAGTCCAAGATCAATATAAACAAGTTTTCATTTGAGGGAAATGGCAAGCTTGCAAAGCAGGAGTCCTCAGATTCGTCTAAATGCGAGATATTCATAGTCGAGGGAGATTCGGCGGGAGGCTCAGCCAAGACCGCGAGAAACAGAAAGTATCAGGCAATACTTCCACTTAGAGGTAAGATACTCAACGTGGAGAAGAAGCCTGTTGCAAAGGTGCTTGAGAATGCCGAGATCAAAGCACTCATCAATGCATTTGGCTGTGGCTTCATGCAGGGCTACGGCAATGATTTCGATATAAGCAAGCTGAATTACGACAAGATAATCATCATGACTGATGCCGATGTGGATGGTGCCCACATAGCGACACTTCTGCTTACATTCTTCTATAGATTTTATCCTGACCTTATCAGCGAGGGACATATATACATAGCTATTCCGCCTCTCTACAGAGTTGGCGAGGGCAAGAACATCAAATATCTGTACTCAGATGATGAGCTTGCAAAGTACAGAAAGACACACACGAACAAGTTCACGATCCAGAGATACAAGGGACTCGGTGAGATGGATGCAGACCAGCTCTATGAGACGACCATGAACCCTGAGACAAGACTTTTAAAGCAGGTATCAGTGAACAGCCGTGTTGAGGCAAATCAGCTCACACAGACGCTCATGGGAACTGAGGTTGCGCCTAGAAGAGAGTACATAGAGACACACAGTGCGGATGCGGTGCTAGATATATAAAAGTGATATTTGGAAATGCTTAGCAGCGCGTTTTCACAGTTTGTATTATGAAAGGGATAGATCATGTCGGAAAAGATATTAAATGTAGATTATGAGAGCGAGATGGGACAGTCCTATGTGGATTATTCCATGTCGGTTATAACAGAGAGAGCGCTCCCTGATGTAAGGGATGGATTAAAGCCTGTCCAGAGAAGGATACTTTACTCACTGGATGGTCTTGCAGGCTCCGACAAGCCACACAGAAAATGTGCGAGAATAGTCGGAGATACAATGGGTAAATATCATCCACATGGAGATAGTTCCATATATGAAGGACTTGTAAATATGGCACAGAACTGGAAACTGCCGATACCACTTGTTGACCCACACGGCAACTTTGGCGCGGTGGACGGTTCCGGTGCGGCTGCCATGCGATACACTGAGGCGCGTATATCTAAGTACACAGAGGATGTGTGCATGAAGGATCTTCCAAGGATCAGTTCATACCAAACTTTGACGGAACGGAGACAGAGCCGACTTTCCTGCCTTTCCAGGTGCCAAATATCCTGGTGAGCGGTTCAACCGGTATAGCAGTAGGTATGGCGACAAATATTCCTACACACAATCTCGGTGAGGTTATAGATGCCACAGTTGCATATCTGAATGATCCTGAGATACAGCTTGAGGATCTGCTTGCGCTCATGCCGGGACCGGATTTTGCCACAGGTGGAATCATCAATGCAACACCTGAGGAGTTGTATAATGTGTATGCCACAGGACTTGGCAAGATCAAGGTGCGCGGTAAGGTAGAGGTCAGGGATATCGGATACGGAAGAAAGAGTATCTGTGTCACAGAGCTTCCATATACAATGATCGGAGGCACTGCCAAGTTCCTTGATACTGTCGCAGAGCTTGTCAGAAACAGAGAGCTTCCAGCGGTCGTGGATATCGCGGACAGAGGAGACAAGAACGGTGAATGCCTGTGTATAGATGTGAAGAAGGGAACTTCTGACGAGGAGATACAGAACATCATCAATATATTATATAAGAAGGCAGCCCTTGAGGATACATTTGGCGTGAATATCAACTGCATCAACAACGGCAAGCCGGAGGTCATGGGACTCAAGAAGATACTGAAGGTATACACAGATTTCAAGTACGGTCTGTATGACACGAAGTACAGAAAGCTTCTTGCCCAGCAGGAGGAGATCAGGGAGATCAAGATGGGACTTCTCACAGCGGTTGACTGCATAGACCTGATCATAGAGATACTCCGCGGAAGTACAAAGGTTGCAGATGCAAAGGCGTGTCTCATGCACGGCGATACATCGAATATCAAGTTCAGATTCAAGGGCTCAGAGGCGGACGCAAAGTTCCTGTGCTTCACAGAGAAGCAGGCGGATGCAATACTTGCCATGAGACTTCAGAAGCTCATTGGTCTGGAGATCAATGCCTTAAAGAAAGAGCTGGCAGACGCTGAGAAGCTTATCAAGAAGTACACAAGGCTTATGGAGTCCAGGGATGCCATGAAGCAGCAGATGATAGATGACATGCTTGAGATCAAGGCAAAGTATGCCATACCTAGAAGGACTCAGATCCATAACTATGGAACTGTTGTTGTGAAGAAGGCTGAGGTCGTGGCTACAGATGTGGCTGTACTTCTCGACAGATTCTATTACATCAAAGTTGTAGATGCAAATGTATACGAGAAGAACATCGACCAGATCACGAAGGATTACAGATTTGCGGTTAAGTGTCAGAATCTTGACAGGATAGCGGTATTTGCTGACAATAATCAGGTGTATACGATCAAGGTTGCAGACATCATTAAGCTTCAGGCGAAGAAGAACACCAGCAAGAAGGGCGGCGGAAGCCTCATAGGACGTCTTGCCGACAAGGGAATCCAGGTGTTCGAGTTCTGCAACATGAATGGTGACGAGAATATCCTGTTCATGGACTGCATAGAGCATTTTGTGACTGACAAGCTGCTGTTCGTCAGTAAGCAGGGTCTTGCCAAGGTTGTTGACGGCTCCGCATTTGACACCACAAGGCGTGCTGCAAATGCTTCAAAAGTCGGTGATGATATCATATATATCGGCAAAATCTCCGAGGGCGACTTCATAATCGCACAGTCAGAGAAGGGCTATTACATAAGAGTTGACGCAGCGGAGATTCCTGAGAAGGGCAAGGGCGCAGCGGGAGTCAAGCTCATCAACTTAGAGGGTGACGATGTCCTTGAGTCGGTATTTGTGGGAAGCACAAAGGATACCTTCAAGGTTGGAGATAACGAGATAATCTTTACCAGAGTTAAGCCGGGCAAGCGCGGCGGCAAGGGAAGCAAGCTGAGGTTCTAAAGAATTACATGCGAGAGCAGAATATCTATTATAACATAGGCATAAGATAATACAGGTACTTGACGTACAGTTTTCTGTACAGTACAATATAAGTACAGAAAACCGTACATGAATTTGAGGAGGTGTTCTTATGTTAGCTGTTAATTATACAAACTTACGCGACAATATGAAAAAGTATATGGATAAAGTTACAGATGATTATGAAACCATGATTGTAACCCGTAAGGATAATAAAAATGTTGTTATGCTTTCAGAAGAGGCATATAACAATCTGATGGAAAATGTATATGTGATGGGAAACAAAGCAAACTATGACTGGCTTATGGAGTCAAAGACCCAGCTTGAGAAAGGAAATTTTGCTGTTCATGATCTGACGGAGGTATCTGCCGATGAATAAAGTCTTTACTGATAATGGATGGAAAGACTATGTCTATTGGCAGACGGAGGACAGAAAGACACTAAAGAAAATAAATAGTCTGATAGAAGATATATGCAGAAATGGAAATGAAGGCATTGGGAAACCCGAACCATTAACTGGAAATCTGACTGGCTTCTGGAGTAGACGAATAAATGATAAAGACAGAATAATATACAAGATTGACGATACTAATGTATATATTCTTGCTTGCAAATATCATTATAGCGACAGATAGACTAAGTGAGATATGGCCTATGACAACATTAAGAAAGAGTAGAATAATGGAAAAGACTCGATATGAAAGGACAAAACAGATGATTTCAATTTTGGATTACGATGCAGGTAACATAAAAAGTGTTGAGAAGGCAGTTCAGTATCTCGGCGAGGATGCTGTCATTACAAGGGACAGAGATGTGATTATGGCGAGTGACAAGGTTATACTTCCGGGAGTTGGAAGTTTCGGAGACGCCATGAATAAGATCAGGGAGTATGGTCTTGAGAACGTCATCTATGATGTTGTGGATGCAGACAAGCCATTCCTCGGAATATGCCTTGGTCTTCAGCTCCTCTTCAAGACCAGCGAGGAGTCACCGGAGGCAACAGGACTTGGGATCCTGGACGGTGAGATACTCCGTATACCGGATGCGCCGGGACTTAAGATACCGCAGATAGGATGGAATAATCTTGAGATAAATCCGAAGGCAAGACTTTTCAAGGGGCTTCCTGAGAACCCATATGTATACTTTGTTCATTCATATTATCTGAAGGCGAAGAATCCAGATGATGTGGCAGCATCTACATTCTATTCAACTCAGATTCATGCCTCTGTGGAGCGCGGCAATGTATTTGCATGTCAGTTCCATCCTGAGAAGAGCTCAGAAGTTGGACTTAAGATACTGAAGAATTTTATCGACCTGGAGGTGTAGAGCATGCATACAAAGAGAATAATACCATGTCTTGATGTCAAGAACGGAAGAGTTGTAAAGGGTGTGAATTTCGTAAATCTTATAGATGCCGGGGATCCGGTTGCGGTTGGTGCAGCCTATGACAAGGCGGGAGCTGATGAGCTTGTATTCCTTGACATAACAGCTTCCTCAGATCAGAGAAATATTGTGGTTGATATGGTAAGGCGTGTGGCTGAGACTATATTTATTCCGTTTACAGTGGGCGGCGGAATCAGAACAGTTGATGATTTCAAGGCGATACTCAGAGAGGGTGCGGACAAGATATCCGTGAACTCAGCAGCTATAGATAACCCTACACTCATAGCAGATGCAGCGGATAAGTTTGGAAGTCAGTGCGTTGTACTTGCCATTGATGCAAAGAGACGTGATGACGGTTCCGGCTGGAATATATACAAGCATGGCGGACGTATCGACTGCGGAATAGATGCTGTTGAGTGGGCTATGAAAGCTGCAGAACTCGGAGCAGGAGAGATATTGCTTACCAGCATGGACTGCGATGGAACAAAGGCTGGATATGACATAGAGCTTACCAGAACCATAGCAGACAACGTGAACATTCCGGTCATAGCTTCAGGCGGCGCGGGAACAAAGGATCATTTCTATGATGCCCTGACAGAGGGCGGTGCGGACGCAGCACTTGCGGCATCTCTGTTCCATTATAAAGAGCTTGAGATAGGAGATCTGAAGAAATATCTCCAGGACAAGGGAATTCCTATGAGACTGTAGCGATTTCTATATCAATCTTACGACACAGAATGATCGGAATGGATACCTATTCAGAGATTATTTTCCTAAAAATATATATGATAGAAGAAATAAAGATACAAAATTTTCCTAAGACAAGGTTAAATCATCAAAAAGGGAGAAATATGAGGTAAATATTTGATGATTTATCCCTTTTTGATCGAAAAAGGCTTGTTTAGGAAAATTTTGTATCTTTTGCTTTTTAATATGACTTATTAGGAAAAATTACTGTTCGATATATGTTGCATTTCCGTCAGCGGCGGTGCCGGATGTATCTGAAAGGTCATCATCCAGGTAAGGATTGCCTGTGTCAACACCCTCAGCATGCAGGGCGTCATTAAGCCATGGGTCGCTGTAGTCTTCAACGTTCATGTTGTTAAATACATATTTCCCATTCTTGTCAAAGAAGAGCTCTGCCCATCCGCAGCTCTCAGGTGTACCTCCTATGAGGATGACGCTGTGTGAGCCGTCCGCATTCTTGATCTCATGACGGAAATATTTGTCAGGACCGCACTGGTCGGTGATATCTTTTTTGGTATCTCCGAGAACAAGGTAGAGACGACCATTTTCAACTTTTGTGTACCCATTGACATCATCTGTAGATATGGTGAACTGTATGGAGTTTCCCTCGCTGTTTTCCTCGTATGTCACCTCGGTGCCATTTGCCAGGTGGAATGTCTGCTTAATGTAGTCGATGGCAGCCGAGACAGTGGTCCTTGTCGCCGGGATGCACAGAAGAACTGCGCACACGGCAGCGGCGATGGCGGCATATTTGCCGACGCGGGCGAGTCTGTGACCAGATCTGCCGGTTTGAGCCTGTTCGGCAAGCTTTGCCCTGAGATCGTCTTTGTCATCCTGGGGCATGGTCACATTGTCCATGGTAGCTTTGTATAATTCGTTTATATCTTTATTATTCATGATCTATTCCTCCTTTAAAAATTCTTTTAGCTGATCCCTTCCGCGGGATATCCGCATGGAGACTGCTGAGACTGACAAATGAAGCATCTTAGCGATCTCCTTGAATGAATACCCCTCGTAGTAGTGCAGATACAGAGCCGTGCGGTATGTATCGGGCAGCCTGTTTATGGCTGCAAACATTGACTGTTCCTCCATATTGAAGCCACTTGTGAGATCATCGTTTGCCAGCTCTTCATAGCTGCTGTTCAGTCTGTTTGCCGCTGATTTCAAATGGTTTCTGCACATATTTGCGGTCATGGTGAGAATATAGGACTTCTCACAGCCCCTTGATATGTGAGGACTTTTTTCTATAAGCTTGGTATATACATTCTGGACAATGTCCTCGGAATCCGCTATATTGCCAAGAAAACTCATGGCCAGACGGAATGCATTGTCCGAGTAATTGTCATATAGTTCAAGCAGTTGCTGCTGCTTCAAGTGTCATCACCTCCGTGGTTTGTATGTATGAGAGAATCAGGAATCTTGTTCCTTCTCAATTGAGTTCTCATATATAAAACAAATCAAAATATCAAAATAGCACATGGATACGAAAATTTCTATCCCAAAAATCAATATTGAAAATTGCTTCGTAATTTGTACGGGACAAAAATGTACCAGATGTACAATAAGACCTGACATGAGATATTGATTTTACAAAAAAGGAGGACTGCGTATGAGCAAGGCGAAAAGGAAAGATCCGTATCTGAGCGGTCTATTGCAGAAGCTTGCTGAGACCGATAAGAAGATTTCTTTTACACGGCTGAGGTCAGAAGATCTGGATGGCGAGAGTAGGTAAGCAATATACGAATTCATAGAAAAGTATAGTGGCAGGGTTGGCGTGCGCTGGCTTTTGAACGAGTTTGGGCTGTCGCCAAGTGTGTACTATAATTACCTGCACAGTAAAAGAGATGGGTGCAAGGCACAGAAAGATCAGATTTTAGATGAGATCCGTTCTATATATGAAGAGCATAATGGCACCGACGGATACAGAAAAATGCATTATTATCTGCTTCAGAGGGGTTATAATATCAGCCTTGAGACAACGAGAAAGTATATGAACCAGGAACTTGGATTGTGTTCGGTGGTTGGTGCCAGACATCCTCCGTATGAAAAGCGCATGCCTTTTCACATTTGTCCGGATATTTTAAAGGGTAATTTCAAGGCGGGCCGGGTAAATGAGAAGTGGAGCATAGATTTTACATTCATCGCACTTGAAAATGGAAGTATACGGTTCAACTGTGCCATTATGGATCTGTATGACAGGAGTATTGTAGCATCTCTGTGTGGCACTGAAATGACCTCGAAACTTGCTATAAAGACTTTGAAAAAGGCTCTGTCCACAGATGAAGGAATAGATCCACGGCGGCTGATCCTTCACTCTGATCAGGGAAATGAATTTACATCGGAGGAATTCACGACATATTGTCTGGAGAGAGGTATCCGTCAGAGTATGAGCCCTCCGGGGCATCCCTACAGCAATGCACCCATGGAAAGGTATTTCAGCACGTTAAAGAGCGAGCTGATCAACCGAAAAAGCTATGGTAATGAGAGAAATCTGTACGATGCAGTAGATGATTTTGTGGAGAATTACTATAATACGACGCGGCCACATACTTACAACAATAATAAGCCTCCATATGAGGTGAGATATAAGCAGGCATAGATCAAAACACGATATTGATAACAGGCAGGTCATTATATTATACTTAAATCTGTTGACAGATAGGCTATTGATTGGGGGATGAAATATGATACTCAGTGCCAGTAGAAGAACGGACATACCGACATTTTACTCGGAATGGTTTTTTAATAGAATAAAGGAAGGATTTCTGTATGTGAGGAATCCTATGAATGCGCATCAGATAAGCAGGATAGACCTCTCACCTGAGGTGGTTGACTGCATTGTGTTCTGGACAAAGAATCCCATACCGATGCTTCCAAGGCTTCCGGAACTGGATGCGTACAAATACTATTTCCAGTTCACTCTGACAGGTTACGGCAAGGATATGGAGACGAATCTGCCTGATAAAAAGGCACAGCTCATTCCTGCATTTCAGGAGCTTGCCGGAAAGATAGGGAAAAAACGGGTCATCTGGAGATATGACCCGATAGTATTCACGAAGAAATATACGCCGGATTACCACATAAGGGCATTTACACAGATTGCGGAGGCGTTAGATGGCTGCACTGAGAAATGCGTCATCAGCTTCGTCGATATATATGCCAAGAACAGGAAAAATATGCAGGTTGTGGACAGCTATGAGATGAGTCACGACGATCTGGAAGCATTTGCAAAGGCGATAGCGGACATTGCAAGATCACATGGAATGTCGATGGCTACTTGTGCAGAGGTGGTGGATCTGGAGAAGTGCGGAATTGAACACAACTGCTGCATAGACAAGAAGCTCATAGAGGAGATTATAGGCTGTGACATAAAGGTGGCAAAGGATAAGTCCCAGCGCCCTGAGTGCGGCTGCATGGAGAGCGTGGAGATTGGCTCATACAACACCTGTCTGAATGGATGCAAATACTGTTATGCGAATTACTCGCCGGATGCGGTGAAGGCCAACTGCAAATGTTATGATCCCGCGTCACCGCTTCTCTGCGGTTCGGTCGGTGAGTACGACAAGATCACAGAACGAAAAGTGAAGTCACTGAAGCAGACTCAGCTCAGCTTCAGATTTGACGGTCAGGAATAACAGAACGGATAAATATAATTAGGAGGCGTAGATAATTGAGGATATCTGAAAAGGAATGGGAAAACATTGATTTCAGAAAAAGAAATACAGACAGCTCAAGGCGGCGCTTGATGAGGCTGTCACAGGAAGAGATAATAAAGTATCTGCATTTGTATTGTGCGAAGACGGAAGATACAGCACGGAAGCTCTCGACAGGTTGGTAGATGAGCTGATAAAGTCCATGGATGAGTACGGAAACAGACACAACATGTGGTTAAAGGCTCTGGGGGATGAGAATGAGGCAGGAATGCCTGAGAAGTTCCGGGAATTTGTGTCGGACTATCTGTATTGTATCATTCGTCTCATGATAAGTAATATGGATTGGGTAGAGAAGGTGCTCACATGGCCGTTTGAGGATTCTTTTCAGCAGATATTGTCACATGCCGTGGAGGTGAGAAGGCTTGCAATAAAGTCTGATGTGGCAAAGTTCTGTGAGCTGTGGGGTGAGTCGTATTACTGTGGCAGGGGAGACGGCAGTCTGTTCGATATATTTACACTGGCGTACGAGTCGCTTAAGGATGTCGATATCAGCACAACTTTGACTCCTGAGATGAGGTCTATGGTAGAAAAATTGTGCGGGGAACAGAATGCTGCATACGAGGAGTATCTCAAAGAGGCAGAAGAGGATGTGATGTCTGATGTGGAGATAGATGCGGCTTTGAGTGAACTTGATGAGGATGAAGAATATAATCAATACATGGATGAGATGCTTGAGCGCACAGAAAATAGCGAGAATGAGTTTAAGAGAACATTTATCGATGCGGAGGTGTATTGTCAGCGCTATATCAGGCTCAGGGAGATCTTCTATATGGAGCTTGACGGTGACGAGATGAAGCATGCCATGGCTGAGTTCGATGATCTTGTTGAGGGAATGATCGACGTATTCCTGTGCAGGCGTGGAATGTCATTGTATGTCGATGTTAAGGAGTTTGTCAGATCATATACCTGCATAAAGAAGCAGATAGACAGGATAAAAGAGCTTCGTTGGGAGGTGTAGTCTGTGGCTGGATTCAGAGATGATTTTTACTGTAGGGTAGGCCGCGATTATCACGAGCACATGGAGAGTTCGTTCATATATGGATATGTCAGGAGAGAGCGTGAGCAGAACCTCCGGCTTAGAATAAAGGAAGAATTATTCTGCCTTGCAGACACTCCCCTCAGCAAGGGAAGGTACACAAGATTTCTCGTAAGAGCGCTGCTCACAGACAGGAATCTTGTGGCGGGGCTGGATGGAATCATGTCTCTTCGAGAGCTGGTGGAAAAAACCTCGGTGGGTGAGGACTCCATGGAAAACATGGAAAATGGCAGCATCCGTGAGAAGCTTATAGGATTGTCAGAGAGTCTTGACAGGCATCCGGTGCTTGATATAGATGTGGATGTGCTTAGAGCGGTCACAAATGAGATTCTAGTCTCATTTGAATTTGAAGGGGAGAAGAAGAATCCGTATGTTCAGCTCACTTCGCTTTATATGGATCTGTATCACGGAGTTCTGGACAGTTCCGATTATATAAAAGGTCTGCTGGATTTCTTTTCCATGAACAGCAAATACATACCGGGAAAGGCTGATATGGCAGTCCTGCAAGAAAATGCGTTGGCCGTGTGGGGAAAAGACGTTTTTATCGGAGTCAGAAAGTCGGTTGACAAGCTTGCCAGACTGGCGCAGTTTGCGGAGAGTGATGATGTTTTATTTGCCAGGTTTGCTGATTCTCTGATGGAGAGAAATTATGCAGCAGAGCTTACCGAGAGGATTCAGGATGAAATTCTCAAGGTGGAGGTCAATACACTTTTGTATGACGCCGGATTCTCTTCCGATAATGAAACCTACAGACCTCCCAGAAAAAAAGAGAAAAGTATGGAGATACTGGATGCGTATTTCAAGTATGCGGGAGGAAATCCATTTGGCGGACATGATGAATCGGCTATCCCAGGGGACTATCTCACATGGAATGAATACTATGATGCATGCGATGATCTGAAGGATACACTGAACGCAAACAGGAATGACAGAGGGCACCACGATGTGTTCTTGCCAATGTGGCTTGACAGGGAGATCGGCGGTGGTGTGTTCCTGATCGGCAGAAACCGGTTTGAGGAGTCTGCGGGAGTGCGGATAGACAGTAACTGTGAACTCGGCGTGGTGTATTTCCTTGGAGTGGAGGAGGGCCGTGCGTTTGAGTTTTCTGCATTTCAGTCAAGCAGCTATGACAGAGATGCCTTTCCGGGTATGGAGGAGGCTGTCAGTTGGTTTCAGAATTATGATTACAGGGAGGATGCCCTTGAGGAATACAGAAACTGCAACAGTGATGCACCGGTCGGATGTCCTGATGTGTTCCTGAAATTTTTCGGACATACGGCGGCTGAAGAGATACATGAAGATTTGGTAAGTGATGAGGATATAGCTGAGACTTTGGCGGAATTCGACAGGGGGGTGCAGGAAGACAGAAAGAGAGCTGCATTTCACTCGGTTATGAAGAAAAAACATAGGAGTCTGTAAGTTAGGACGGGTGATAAGGAGGAATGATCGTGGATTGGTTTGAGAGACAAAGACTCAATGAGGTCAGCGAAAATAAGAAAAAATACCATGATCTCATGGACGAATTTGAAAAGATCATAAGCGGGAGGTCTCACTCGATCGTCCCATATGTAACAGATGAGAACGGAAAGTTCAGTGAGTCTAAAACGCAGACCTTCATAGGTGAGTTTTTAGAACTGATGGATATATATGCCGGTAAAAACATGCTCTGGTTTGGCAGGATAGTTGATGAGAAAGCCCTGCCCGGGCAGAAGAGCTTTTGCAGATATATGAGACTGTATTTGTACCTGGCTGTCCGCATGTCTCTGCTCAAGCTTGACTGGCTGGAGAATAAGATTGAGACGCTTCCCGACGAGTCATTTAACACAATACTTGCAGGATGCAGGAATTTCAATTCTGGGCAGGACAAGGATAATCTGCTCCTGGAATATGAGTGTGATGGTTTTCTGTCGGATTCAGGAGTCATCTCGTGGGGCATTGAGGTGTATTACTGGCTAAGTGACAGCACAGAGGACACATGGATGACACCGGACATGAAAAGAAGGATGGAAGACGCATTTGAGCAGCTTGAGGCTGAGAACGGGGATGTTCGGAGTTCAAATGAATCTCCTGCTGATATTATGGACTGTGATTATGGTATAGGTGGAGATGAAGAAGAATATGAATTCTTTATGGAAGGATGCGGTACCCCATTGAAGGAGAAGCCATTTTTCCATGATCTTGAGCCGTGGAAATATCTTCACGAACATGTGGCGGATGCGGAGACATTCTGCGCACGGTTCAGGGAGTTTATGGCGCTTCTCTATTCAGATGAGGTGCCGTATAGCTATCTGTCCATCATGACAAAGGTGGTCGAAGGGGCTCTTGATATGTATCTATGTAAGCACAACATATCAATATATGGCAATGCATATGACATGGCAGATGCGGTTATCTACATCAGGAAGGCGATGGAGAAGACGGATATGTTGTACAGAATGGAGAGAACATACGGTCCCGATTCTCTGTATTAGACAGAGACAGGATTTTATTATCAGTACAGTAATGGAAGCAGCAGTAGAAAGGACATAAGATAATCATGGCAAATATAGTTAATTTGAAGGAATACCTACGAAGAGTGTTCAAGGATTTAAAGGAATATACTGACGGACTCAGCCCGGAGGAGCTGGAGGAATTTCATGAAAAATGCCGCAATCTGTTCAAAAACGGCGAGGGGGATTACAGTGACAGGTATCTTCTTGCCTACTACGTAATGGAATATGCCAGAGCATATGGATTTGAATTCTCCCGTGCTTATACAGATATACTTGCCAGAATCCTAAAGAGTAAAAAAGAGGTATCGTCGGTGAGCTTTGGATGTGGAACCGGTATAGATTACTGGGGAATGTCTCATGCTGCCAGAGTTATACTGCGAAATGATAAGGTATCACTCAGCTATACAGGAATCGACCCTGCGAACTGGGCATACAAGATATCCGATTCACCGGATATGCCTGCCGGGGATCAGGTAGATATAAACAGTATTCATGATCCTGCCGGCGGGGATGGGTGCAGGTGTTCGGACTTTGGTGAGTATCTAAGTCTTATGGAGAGTGACAGATCAAGGAAACTCCCGGATATATATTTCTTCCCACATTCACTGAAGGAGGTGTGTCTGCACACTGTGCCAGATGGTGGTGTAGAGCAGTACAGGTACAATGCATATCAGTCCATGGCCCGTTTTTCGGGACTGATCGGAAGCAGACTGGAAAAAGGCGAGACTTTGTATATAGCGGTTACATATAGGAGAAAGCCACAGGGACTTGAGCATTATCATGCATATGATACGAGATATGCGACATATCTTGTTGACTGCCTGACCCGCAGGGAACTCAAGGTGAGTCAGTTAAAACCTGGGCATATTACAAGGCCTGGATATCAGGATATGGAAATCATAAATGACACTGAGGAGAATAAAAAATATTACTTCAGATACGAACAGAATCATTTCTATACAGGAAAAAGGTGTGCCGACGGAGAGAAGCTTGAACTGTGGCAGATGGGAAATGATGACTTTGGTTCATTTGACAAGCTGTTTTATGGGGAAGACAATTCACCGGCTATCACGGATGTACAGACATGGATCGATGTGGTCGGACGGAATCTGCATTCCATGGACAATGTTGCAAATATGTGCTATCAGGTGTTTAAGATCAGAGCAAATGAGCACGATGATGCCGCTATACAGAACGCTTACTTATATGGAAATGAAAGTGTAGATATGGTGGAAAAAGCACTAAGGACATTTGAATTTCCTATAGAGAAGGATAGATTGTCACTCAGGGCGATGGTTTATAATCTACATAAACATCTTGAGTCACAGGATATGCATGAGCAGATAACCGATAAGGTGATCATCAACATGGAATCGATTGCAAATGGGCTTATAGATGACGGGCTGCTTCAGGCTGACATTGACGATGACTGCGTAACCTATAATGAGACAGTGCTTGGTAATCAAATGGGAGTTTATGTGTACAAGGACAGAAACGGCAGAAATGCTGTGGGGCTTGACTCATTTGCCCAGCAGTCGGTGGTTGCCAATCTGGTAAGTGGAGGGTATCTCAAGGTCAGATCAGACGGGGATGAGAGCCGTTCGTAGAATTTACGAGACAAAAAAATATCGTGTGTATACTCTAAGCATGAAAACAAGACATTTGCTGATACTTCGGAGAAAGAAAGGAGTTTACACATGGATATAACAAATATGAAAGAACTTTATGCAGAACTTATCAAGGCGGCAGGAAGAGGGTTCAGGAACAGGAGTATAACCAATCCGGCGGTCGTCTTCACCCAAAAGGCAAAGGCTGGGGTCTATGACTCTATGACAGATGAAGAGTATTATGAGGAGCTCGATAAGGTTGAAGAGCTGAACAGGGTTTGGCAGCACAAAACCAGCAAAACGGTCGGAGAATTGCTGCTCACAGCTCTGGAAAACCTGAACATCCGAGACGAGGATGTGGAGGACATTTCGGCTACGCTCATGTGTGCATACAGCAAGACTGACCAGGAGAGTATTCCGTGTGACTCAGATGCGAGTGGCCGGGTAAGTGACATAATATTTGGCGATCATCACGACAGGAGGACTGGTGGTGAGGCTGAGGAAATAGAGGAGAATATCCTTTATGAAGATGAGATTCCGTCAGAAGCATCAGGACAGGTGAGTCATATACTGAGTTCACCTGCCAGGATATACGAGTATCTGGACAGTAAGGTGTATGGGCAGAAGGATGCAAAGCGTGCCGCTGCCATGCTTCTGTGGAACCATGTGAATGGCAGGAGACAGAATGTCCTCTTTGCAGGTCCGACCGGCTGTGGTAAGACAGAGATATTCAGGCAGCTCGCAAAGCTATATCCGAACATAGTGATCCACAATGCCACCTCGCTTACAGGTACGGGCTGGAAGGGCAATACCAAGGTCAGAAACCTGTTTGACGGTGTGGATCAGAATAAGATGAGTCACCTGATCATTGTCCTTGATGAGGCTGACAAGATGTTCGAGGATGCGGACGACAGGCATTACAGTTACATAGTCCAGAATGAACTGCTGAAGGTTCTGGAGGGGGACATGGTTCATTTTGATGGCAATCCGTCGAACAGTGAACCAGCTCTTGATATAGATACATCAAATGTAAGTTTTGTGTTCCTGGGTTCCTTCGATTCCATGGTCAGAGCGAAGGATGTGGCTGTGAATAAGAGCAGGGCTATAGGTTTTGGTGCAGTATCGTCTGACGAGTCATTTGACGGATACAGGAGTACATTCACTCAGGAAGATCTGGTGCAGTACGCAAATGTCAGAAGCGAGGTCGCCGGTCGTATAGGCACTATAGTTCAGCTAAATGAGATGACAGAGGATGATTTCTACGCCATCTTAAATGCCAAAGGGATCAGTCCGGTCGATAAGATTGCGGACTATTACGGAGTGCGGCTGAAGATGTCAGCGAATGCAAAGCACAAGCTGGCGAAGCAGGCGGCCGAAAACAGAATGGGAGTGCGATTTATCCGCTCACAGCTACAGAGAAAGCTTGATGATGAGCTTTTTGAGGACTGTAACAGGACGGAGTACACCATTGCTTAGATAAATATAATCAGATATCAGCGGGAGAACTGCAATGCAAATTATGCATTGTGGTTCTTTTTTTGTCTGGACGTTTGCCTGCCGTTGAAAAAACGGAAGAAATATAACTGGTGATATGATTTGTTTACAGGTTAGGTATTTGATTGCAGGAGGTAAAAATATATGCTGTATTGTTTAGAAGCGTTTCTTTTTTGTTTTATTGTCATGTATGCATTTGGCCGAGAGAAGCTGGTAATGCTGTGGAAGATTGTGAAGATCACAGCATTGGTAATTGTAGTAATATTTTTTGTGAGAATGTATATTCAGAACCGGCGTATCCACTCTGAAGCTGTCGCAACCGTGACAGAGGTGACAAATGACGATATGATGGGTGGATACAGCCAGAAACTCACATTGGAATATACCTATGACGGCAAAAAGTATGTCATTGAAGATCTGCAGACAATAAATCTGCAGGCTGAAAAGGGAGATATGTACACGGTGCATTTCAGCTACCGCACCCCTGATAAGCTAAAATTCATACAGCCGGATGATAAAGTTAAAAATAAAAGAAAATAGCATTGCCTGGCAAAATTCTCCGTTTTTTATACGGAATATCTATGTTGAAAGATTATACTTCGTACGTGAGCTTGAGAGTTAGAGGAATATTGCGGAGGTGTAAAAGAGTATGGATGATACAGAGATTAAAATGTACGAAAAAAACTGGGTGAAAATTGCAATATGTCTTGCCAGGATGTACGGAGTAGGTGAATGTCTCAGACCATTGCCAAATATTCCGTTGGACGAGATGGCAGATATAGTGATTGAATGGACGGATGAGTATATAAAGTCCGGGTGGAATCTGAGTAATGGGGGTGATATAGTAGACTTCTTTGAAATGAAAATAAAAATCTGGACTATGGATATTTAAAATAGTTCCAAGATTAGTTATGAAAATGCATGCAATGTAAATACTCAACATATTGACTATGATGTAGCTTGTGCTGTATAATAAGAAAATAACTGTGTGTATTGCATATCCATATAGTACATCAATTATTTTAGTGTGAGGGATACCGTAAATACGGTGCAATATACGAAGGAGGGAATGTAATATGAAAAAGAGTGAGACAGGTTTTATAACCAGAATTGTAACTTTGATTATGGTATGTGTGATGGCATTATCACTGATACCTAATGTTTCGGCAAATGCAACAACAACCAGTAAGAGCACAGCGTATAAGTCGACCAAGACTATGACGTGCTATCTGGCAGGAAGAGAGAGAAAGACTATCACCATGCCGGCTGATATTGCAAAGATAAGCTTTGGAAGCCAGAGCGCGGTGAAGATGAGAAAAGCATCATCACGCAAGGTGGTTGTGTCAGGAATCCGTAACGGAAAAACAAAGTTTACGGTGATCACAAAGGACAAGAGACGTATAGTATGTAACGTAGTCAGAACTACAAAATTTACAATGGGTCCGTCTAAAAAGCGTGTAATAAACACCAACATAAAGCTCAAGTATGTGAAGAGCTCTAATAAAAAGCTTGCGACAGTAAAGCTTGCAAAGAACAAGAAATCCTTTACTGTTACCACTAAGAAGAAGGGTACAGTAAAGATCACAGTCAGATATTCAAACAATAAAGTAGAGACACTTCGTTTAGTAGTGGCTCATCAGCATACATGGAAGACAGTTGTA
>ERZ772879.1123-NODE-1123-length-19216-cov-7.134440_pt1 | contig 19216 bp, 20 predicted proteins | sample MGYA00580582_ERZ772879 | MGnify/ENA primary metagenome ERZ772879 (study PRJEB29015, sample SAMEA2737682) | human gut metagenome | biome: human gut; feature: human-associated habitat; material: faeces | place: China | collected 2012 ... | reverse complement strand
AATAGAGTATGGTACTACTAGAGGTATTACAACTGAAATGCCTCATAGATAATTAAATCTTCTTGAAGTGGCTTGTAGAAAGGTATACAAGGATATAAAGTAGAATACTATAATTTTTATTTTAGAAATAGCAGTATACAATAAACTTTCCCAGAAAATAAGGCTTTAGAGATGTTTTGTAAAATTTATACATTTACCTAAAAAATAATATAACTTGCTTTTTGCTTCTTTTTGGCAAGAGGTTTTTTAATTTAGTGAAACAGAGTGAAGCTAAATTGAAAAAGATGGTCATCAAAAAGAAGAATATATCTAAATAAAATTTAAATTATTACTAACGCCCTTCGGTTGTTTTTACTTTTTGTACTGAACCGTTTGATTTATTCGGCACAAGGCACTCATAAATCTGCACTACTGCCAGCAAAAAGTAAAACAAAAACTGGCTTATTGTGAATTTAAAATTTATAACCCCATTTCAAAAAGTATATATAAATAATTAAATAATAAATATAATAGTATTTCTGAAATGGGGTTTTTACTAATAATCAAATAAACTATAATAGGAGGTACTAATGAGTACAAAGACAAATGCCAATGCTCATGCAATAATCAGTAACATGAACAAGTTTAAAATTGGAGATGGATATACATATAAGGATATATGTATGATATGCAAAATTAAAGAATATAAGAGTGGTAGCAACTCTAGGAATAAACAAATGGGTACATTTAATGAGTTATTCAATATTGAAGAAAGTAAGAGAGGTAAAGCAGTTATATATACAATAATATCTAAAAAAGAAATTACAGATAATAAATTAGATGTTTTAGTATCAGAGAGTCGAGGAAGATCAGAAGGATCTAGAAATAATTACGATGGAATATTTAAAGATAATTTGGTTAATTCTTTTATATACTTCTGTTTTAAATTAGCAGAACAACGAGGAATATTTAAAGATGAAAATGTAGATGATTTCTGTATAACAACAAGTAAACATAATATGATGTGTGAAATTGGAATAAGAAATAGATATAATACATATATTGCAGTAAATCAACCGTATAATTTCTGTAATCAATTAGGGGTTGAAAGAATTATATTTAATTTTGCTATGACAAAGATTAATAATAATACAAGTAAGGCATTTGATAGGGTTATTTCAAGTGCAGTAAAGTTAGGATTAGTTATTCAAGAGAATAACATGAGTGTTGTTAGATACAAGCCTTTAGAGGTTAAAGATGATATAGTAGTGGATTGGATTAAAACAAAAACGATAAAAGACTTTGCTAAGAAGAATGAAAGAATAGACATAGAATTGATGAGACAAAAATTCGCAAAAGATATGAATTTTAAAACAGTTGGAGCCTTATATTCAACAAATGATAAAGAATTAATATCAAAATTTCATTCAAGGATTAATGAGTACACTGTTGCAAAATATGGAATACTAGAAAGTTATCGAGTGATGGAGCTGCATATGAAGAAAAGTGTTGTAAGTAATTATCTTCAAAAATTTGATAATATAACACTTCAAGAATTAATTGAAGTAGGAAATCAGAAATTTATTGAGAAGCAATATAAGAACTTTAAAAATATGTATGAGAACTATTTTAAAAAAGGTTATAATACTAAAAATGCTTGTGTACAAGGAATGAAAAACTATTTAGAACAAGCAGATAAAATAATATATTATTTGTTGGATATAAATTCAAATAAACTTGACTTTATAATAGGTGGAGATTTAACAGTAGACATGGTAAGTGGAGAAATAATTGAAAGAGAAGAAGAAGGGTCTTTTGAAAATTTTAAACTTGAGCTTAAAGAAAATTCTTATGTGGAGGCAAAAGTAAACTAAATAATTTATATAACTGAATAGAATTTTATTGATACAGATATGAAAAAAATTATTTTTTATAAATTTTTGATATAAAATTACAAAAAACACTTTACATATTTTTATTTGTTATATAAAATTAATTCATAAAAATAAATAAAAAAAGCCCACAACTCTTATATATCAGCCTAGGAAACTGATGTATAAGCCAAACTTATGATGTGCTAGGAACACAAGATAAGCCGTTAGTGAACTTTATTCATATCATTTTTGATATGGTTATTATAATAAGTATTTAAAAAAAATGCAATAGTAAATTTTAGATGTTTATATATAAATAAGTTTTTAACAGTCTAGTGTTTAAGCACTAGGCTTTTTTTGTTGTTTAAAAATTAAATACTGAAAAATCCTGTATGGTAAGTGGTTAAGGAATAACACTATAAAAAACTACTCGGCTCACCACCGAGGATAGCGCCGTTAGATGGGGAGGTGCTATTTTTAGACAAACTATTAAAGTTAGTTTTTAGTAGTGGAGTGCCTGTCCTGGTGGAGTTTGCATTAGCTCCTAGGGGTGTGTAGAAAGTTACATGGTAGTATGCTCGATAATACCAGACCTAAACGAGATTGATTTACATAGTGGTTGGAAGCCACGGGATAAATGCGACACGGATACCTCAATGGCTCCAAGCCATAATATCATGCTTGCTTATCCCCTTTGCAATTAGTATTTTATATCATATTAGTTGCAAGGGGGGGAGCGAGCCGTTTCCTAATTCACCAAACCATAATTGATGTTGACTTAAAAGTCAACTAAGAAATATGAAAATTTAGTGCGAGCGATGGGGGTTATAAGAATATGAGTAAAAAGAAAAAACAAAAGTATTATGCTATTAAAGAAGGTAAAGGTGTTAAAAATAAGATAGTTAGAACATGGACAGAGTGCAAAGAACTTGTATTAGGTTATCCTAGTATATATAAGTCTTTTTATACAGAAGAAGATCTTCAACAAAAGCAATAAATTTTAGAATTCCTAATGATGTTTATAATGATTTTATTAAGAAGGTAGATGAAACTGGATTGGATATAGATAAAATATTATTAGAAATGATTAAAGAATGGATTGAGTAGTAATAGTTAAATTAAAGATGGTTAGATAATATTTTAGGGCATATGCCCTTTTTTTTATTTCTTTAAAGGAGAATAAATATATAGTGAAGAAAATAATAGTGTATAGAAAGTTGTATTATTGTAGTATTACAAATGGGGGGTAAGATGGAGGTACAAGATCTATTAGAATATGTTAATTCTGAATTAGCAAATGGTAGTAATTTAACTAAATTTGCTAAAGGTTTAGGTAAAAATGAAAGCACAATAAGAAAAAAATTAAATAAGGCAGGGTACAAAAGAGTTGGGAATAAATTCGTACTAAATGTAGATACTACAAGAAGTACTACTAGATATGAAGAAAATAAATTAGGGCATATGCCCCATAATAACATATATAGTATGAAAGCTGATATAAGCAAAATAGAAGCTAATATTGATATAGAAAAGTTAAGATTGCTGGTAGAAAATATTGATAATTTATTACGGTTAATTCCGAATACTACAAGTAGTATTACAAGTATTTCAATTAATACAGAAAAAACTAAAGTAACGTCATTAAGAATTAATGAAGATATATATAATTTAATAAAAGAAAGAGCTGTGAGAGATAAATGTAGTATAAGTGATATAGTTAATAAAAGTTTGATGGATTATTTAAATAATTATCTGTAATTAATTAGGGCATATGCCCTAAAAGTAATTTAAAGGGTGAGAATGTGAATAGGAATAATGAGTCATTTGAAAAAGATTTTAAAGCTGCTTCAGGTAATATGATCCATGAGGGTATGAAGTGTAATGATGAAGAAAAGGAATTAATAAGATTAAAGTATTTAGGTAAAATTACTGAAGAAGAATTTATAAAGAGAGTTTTAGATTTAGCAATGAAATAACTATTAAAGAGATTTATTTATTTTTATTTACTTTCAATAAAAATAAATAAAAAACTAGGTTTTATTTAAAATTCATAAAAAATAATATAATAATATATAGTACAATATTATATATTATTATATTGTTTTTTTTATTAGGGTAGTATCCAAAGAATGAGGATTTTACACCTTTAAGAGTAGTTTCTAGGATTATATCTAATTTTAAAAATTATCAAATTAACATTAGAATTATGTTTACAAATTGAGATTAAAAATACTTTTTATATTTTAGGGGGATTATTTTATGGAGCATTAGCTCCATTTTTTTTATAAAAAATAAAGAAACTTGAAGAAAAGAAACAAGATTATTGATAAAAAAATAATGTCGTGGTATGGGAGTTTATATGGCGCTTATATGGCGTTAATATGTCGTGATATGGGAGATTTGGAAAAGGTTTTGATATCATGGAAACACTAGGCTTTGCCTAGTCTATCAAAGATTTTGATTGCAGTTTCTCTTTATGCTCTTATAAAATATCTACAGGTATAATTTCCAGTTAAGATATTTTATAATTCATATTTGGATTTGATTAAACTTTTTTTAAGTTTATGGGTGAGCATAGCGAGGGCAAAGCCCTTAATAAAAAAGTAAAAGGAGTTAAATTTAAGATGGCAAGAATAAGAAAAGAATATAAAATGACAGAAAAAAATGTAGAGTACATAGAAGAAGTTAAAGAGAAAAATAATTTAAAGTATAGTAGTGAAGCATTAGATTTAATAATTAGAGAGCATAGACAAAATTCAGATATTACAACAGAAGCTATGATTAAAATAATAGCAAAAGAAGTAGCAGAACAAATCAAATTTGATATGAAAGAAATAAAAAAATCTAGTAATGATACTGAAAGAAATACTCAAATACTTTTAGAATTAATTAATGGATTTTTTGTAATTTCTGAGTATGGAAGGTTAGCAACAACAGAGGATATTATAGCACCAGCATTACCTAGGGCAATAGATCTTGTAGATAAGAGAAGAGAAAATAGTATGAGGTTTAGATAAGAAATATTAAAGTAAAAAAACTTAAGGATTTAGATAGAGAGTATTAATTATATTTTTTTGATGACCAACTGGAGTATTAAGTAACGGAGTGGAGAGTAGCGTAATGAGTAAGTTAATACGTAAGGCGGTAGAATGTATTTAAGACTAAATAATTTTTAAATTAAATTTTATTTAGATTAACAGTTGTTTGGAGTAGGATTTTTCTATTAAACTTTTTAAAAGTTTAATAGAATGTTATTTATAAAGATGATATACTTTAAATAAGTTTTAGTTTGCAAATTTTCCATAGAAGATTTGCTCCGTAAAGGACATCTTTAAAGGTGTCCTTTTATGATATAATGATTAAGTAAACTAAAACTTAAAGACATTTAAAGGAGAAATAGTATATGGAAAAAGAAATATTAGAAATTTTGAAGTCTATTCAATTAGATATTAAAGGGTTAAAAGATGAAGTTAAAGACTTAAAAGAGGGTCAAAAAATAATTGAAAAGAAACTCGATGGAGTTGTAGAGCAGACAGCAGAGCTATTAGAATTTAGAACAACTGTAAAAACAAAACTTGATGAATTAAAAGAAGTTGAAGAAGTAACTAAAGTTAATTGTTATGATATTGCAAAATTAAAAGCAGTCAAATAGATTTGAGACCAGGAGAGTTAAAGGAGCTTATAGCTCCTTTTTTTGTAGCTACAAAACTTGTAAAAGTAGATAGTAGGTGGGAGAGAGAAGATATATAAATAAAAGTTTTGTTACATTATTTTATGAAAATGTTGAAGAAGGTAATTTAAGTTATGTATCAAGTATAAATGGATATAATTTTATGAAGCAAAACAAAGAGTATATAGTATTATTAAATAAAGCGAATAATGTAGATTATTCAGATGAATTATATGTTTACCATAATGTATATTTAGGAAAGTTTCCTAAAGCATATAAAGATATATCTTATAAAATATATGATGATATTGATATATATAAAACGATAAATTCGTATGAGCAAGTATTTGATAATATTGAGGCAGTGAACTACTATAAAGACATATATAATCAAATTATATTTGAGTATAAAATAAATTAAAAGGTTTCAAAAATTTTTGAAACCTTTTTTATATTAAATAACTCTATAAGTATATAAGAATTAATAGGAGGATTAAGTTTATGGAGGGAATAATATATCAGTATGACAATATAAAAACTATAAACTTAAATGAATATGACTTAATTGTTAAATCAATTAATAGTGATTATGATTCATTTGCAAATTTAATGAAACTTCATAAAAGGCATTTATATCAAATGGCATATATCCATACACGTGACAAAGATATGGCATTAGATATAATTCAGGAGACTACAATTGTTGCATTTAAAAATATAAAATCATTAAAAGAACCATTAGCATTCAAAAAGTGGATAACTAGAATATTGGTTAATATTACTATTAGTGAGTTAAAAAAAAGAAAAAAAGTAATACATATAGATAATTATGATGTTATCAATAATGATGATATATTTATTAATAATAAATCGATAAACATTGATGAGAAACTTGATTTATATAATGCGGTTGATTTACTGAAAAATAATTATAAAACAATAATTATAATGAAATACTTTAATGATTTAACAATTAAAGAAATAGGATATACATTAAATTTATCAGAGAATACTGTAAAAACAAATCTAAAGAGAGCAAAAGAAGCTTTATTCAAAATTTTAAAGGAGGGATATTTAAATGATTAATAGAGATTTAGATAAAATAGAGATTCCTGATAATATAGATGAATTTATAGATAAAGGTATAAATAAATTAAAAAGGGAGAAGGAGAAAAAGGTGAAGAAGCATTATTTAAAAGTTTGTAGTATGATTGCAATACTATCTATATTTATAATAGGAGCATTTTTTAATTCTAATTTAGCGAGTGCAAGTGAAGGAAATGCATTTGAAAGTATATTTAAGTATTTTGAAACTAAGTTATTATCGAATTCAAAAATATCTGATATTGAAACAAACGTAAATCAAACTATTAATTCTAATAATATAAACATTACTATTGAAAGTGTGGCTTGTGATGATAATTATATAAGTATTTCATATAAAGTTTTAAATAAGGATACATTTAACATAAAAGAAAGTGATATTCATAAAGTATCATTACAGGGTCAGATAAAATATACGGATTCAGAAAGCAGTATTTCCACTTTTACGGATAATTTTTCATTTATTGATGAAAATACTTTGCTTATAGTGGAAAAATATAGAATAAGTGATTTGTTTAATGGTGCAATACCAGTTGATGAATTTAATTTAGAAGTAAAATTAAACTCTATTGAAATAATTATGGTTGATGAAATAGATTCAACTAATAAAACAAAAGAATATAATGGAAGCTGGGAGTTTGAAGTTCCCGTAAAGAAGGATTTATCAGAAAGTAAAAATATAGATATAAAAAATATAATAACAGATGGTACATCAATAGAAGATATAGAACTTACACCATATGAATTAAAAATTACAGTAAAACGTGATAAAAATCTTCCAAAAGCAATAGTCACTTTTAAAGATAATAATGGAAATGAAATAGAAAACATATCAGGACATAGAATAAATGATGAAACTATAATACAAACATTAAATCTTCCTAATGTTAATGCAGAATATTTAGTAGGTTATATTAAGTATGTTGATGAAATTCATAATGATACTTGTATTAGTTGTAATGATGATAATACACATTCTCATGAGATAGAAATGGAAGAAAAAATATATTTAAATAACTGATAATAGCAATATTTTTATGTAGTAGTTTATGTGTGGGGGTAATGCTACAAGTTATAAGAGAGTTGAATATTTAACTCTCTTTTTTATTTTATATGATATTAAATTTTATTATAAATTTAATATACAGTATTAAAAGTCAGAATAGAAATTAACACTAATTAAATTGTTTTTTACTTGAGCATTATATAAATAGAGAGAATTTCTAAATATATTTTAATTATTTATTTTTGGATATAAATTTTTTAAGCTAAGTTTTGGATTTATCATTAGCTTCAAAGTAGGATTTGAACTTATTGGTCAATTCTACATTATCAATACCTATATTTTCAATAATAGCGCATATTTGAATTAATCTTCTAGTAAGAGCTTTTCTTTATCCTTTTTTCACGAGCTAGGATTATTTGTTTTTGTAATTTTAATTTATTAATTTTATGTTCAATTTTATTTATTTTTTCTTTATGTTGTATTAAAAAATCAACTATAAATAATAGTATATTGTAAGTCGAAAGGTATAGCAAAAATGTATTATAAACTATGGAAATTATAAAGGGATAATTCTAAAAGCAAGTTGTAAACAATAGCTCATAATACTACAATAAAGTGATAAAATAAAGCCAGTAGTATTAATACATAGAGAGTCTGAACAACAAAAAGAATTAAGTAAATTGAGAAAAAAACGAGATATAGAGGAATTTAGAGATAAGTAAAATATGAGTATAAGTAAGTAAATTCAAGCGTTGACAACAAGGTACAACAAAAAAAAATCTTGCTTTATGCAGAAAAACAGGGTAAAATTAACTTAAATTTGGAATTAAACTTAAATAAAAAAAGCTCTTATTCAACTCTCATATATTAGTCTGCAAACTAACATATGAGCCGAACTTTACAAGGTACTGCAATACCTAGAAAGCTGTTAGAAAAGAACTTCATTTAGTTAGTAACTACGTTCAAGGTTATATCTCACACATAAAACCAAGCACGAAAGCTACTTTATAAAATATATTTTATTCAATATTATGAATAAAGTATAACTGATTAAAGAAGAATTTTCAAGCCTTTTAGTATGGTAAAACCTTACTAAAAGGCTTTTTTATTTAACTAAATAAAAATTAAGACAAGTTTTTCATAAATTAAATACTGAAAAATCCTGTATGGTAAGTGGTTAAGGAATAACACTATAAAAAACTACTCGGCTCACCACCGAGGATAGCGCCGTTAGATGGGGAGGTGCTATTTTTAGACAAACTATTAAAGTTAGTTTTTAGTAGTGGAGTGCCTGTCCTGGTGGAGTTTGCATTAGCTCCTAGGGGTGTGTAGAAAGTTACATGGTAGTATGCTCGATAATACCAGACCTAAACGAGATTGATTTACATAGTGGTTGGAAGCCACGGGATAAATGCGACACGGATACCTCAATGGCTCCAAGCCATAATATCATGCTTGCTTATCCCCTTTGCAATTAGTATTTTATATCATATTAGTTGCAAGGGGGGGAGCGAGCCGTTTCCTAATTCACCAAACCATAATTGATGTTGACTTAAAAGTCAACTAAGAAATATGAAAATTTAGTGCGAGCGATGGGGGTTATAAGAATATGAGTAAAAAGAAAAAACAAAAGTATTATGCTATTAAAGAAGGTAAAGGTGTTAAAAATAAGATAGTTAGAACATGGACAGAGTGCAAAGAACTTGTATTAGGTTATCCTAGTATATATAAGTCTTTTTATACAGAAGAAGATCTTCAACAAAAGCAATAAATTTTAGAATTCCTAATGATGTTTATAATGATTTTATTAAGAAGGTAGATGAAACTGGATTGGATATAGATAAAATATTATTAGAAATGATTAAAGAATGGATTGAGTAGTAATAGTTAAATTAAAGATGGTTAGATAATATTTTAGGGCATATGCCCTTTTTTTTATTTCTTTAAAGGAGAATAAATATATAGTGAAGAAAATAATAGTGTATAGAAAGTTGTATTATTGTAGTATTACAAATGGGGGGTAAGATGGAGGTACAAGATCTATTAGAATATGTTAATTCTGAATTAGCAAATGGTAGTAATTTAACTAAATTTGCTAAAGGTTTAGGTAAAAATGAAAGCACAATAAGAAAAAAATTAAATAAGGCAGGGTACAAAAGAGTTGGGAATAAATTCGTACTAAATGTAGATACTACAAGAAGTACTACTAGATATGAAGAAAATAAATTAGGGCATATGCCCCATAATAACATATATAGTATGAAAGCTGATATAAGCAAAATAGAAGCTAATATTGATATAGAAAAGTTAAGATTGCTGGTAGAAAATATTGATAATTTATTACGGTTAATTCCGAATACTACAAGTAGTATTACAAGTATTTCAATTAATACAGAAAAAACTAAAGTAACGTCATTAAGAATTAATGAAGATATATATAATTTAATAAAAGAAAGAGCTGTGAGAGATAAATGTAGTATAAGTGATATAGTTAATAAAAGTTTGATGGATTATTTAAATAATTATCTGTAATTAATTAGGGCATATGCCCTAAAAGTAATTTAAAGGGTGAGAATGTGAATAGGAATAATGAGTCATTTGAAAAAGATTTTAAAGCTGCTTCAGGTAATATGATCCATGAGGGTATGAAGTGTAATGATGAAGAAAAGGAATTAATAAGATTAAAGTATTTAGGTAAAATTACTGAAGAAGAATTTATAAAGAGAGTTTTAGATTTAGCAATGAAATAACTATTAAAGAGATTTATTTATTTTTATTTACTTTCAATAAAAATAAATAAAAAACTAGGTTTTATTTAAAATTCATAAAAAATAATATAATAATATATAGTACAATATTATATATTATTATATTGTTTTTTTTATTAGGGTAGTATCCAAAGAATGAGGATTTTACACCTTTAAGAGTAGTTTCTAGGATTATATCTAATTTTAAAAATTATCAAATTAACATTAGAATTATGTTTACAAATTGAGATTAAAAATACTTTTTATATTTTAGGGGGATTATTTTATGGAGCATTAGCTCCATTTTTTTTATAAAAAATAAAGAAACTTGAAGAAAAGAAACAAGATTATTGATAAAAAAATAATGTCGTGGTATGGGAGTTTATATGGCGCTTATATGGCGTTAATATGTCGTGATATGGGAGATTTGGAAAAGGTTTTGATATCATGGAAACACTAGGCTTTGCCTAGTCTATCAAAGATTTTGATTGCAGTTTCTCTTTATGCTCTTATAAAATATCTACAGGTATAATTTCCAGTTAAGATATTTTATAATTCATATTTGGATTTGATTAAACTTTTTTTAAGTTTATGGGTGAGCATAGCGAGGGCAAAGCCCTTAATAAAAAAGTAAAAGGAGTTAAATTTAAGATGGCAAGAATAAGAAAAGAATATAAAATGACAGAAAAAAATGTAGAGTACATAGAAGAAGTTAAAGAGAAAAATAATTTAAAGTATAGTAGTGAAGCATTAGATTTAATAATTAGAGAGCATAGACAAAATTCAGATATTACAACAGAAGCTATGATTAAAATAATAGCAAAAGAAGTAGCAGAACAAATCAAATTTGATATGAAAGAAATAAAAAAATCTAGTAATGATACTGAAAGAAATACTCAAATACTTTTAGAATTAATTAATGGATTTTTTGTAATTTCTGAGTATGGAAGGTTAGCAACAACAGAGGATATTATAGCACCAGCATTACCTAGGGCAATAGATCTTGTAGATAAGAGAAGAGAAAATAGTATGAGGTTTAGATAAGAAATATTAAAGTAAAAAAACTTAAGGATTTAGATAGAGAGTATTAATTATATTTTTTTGATGACCAACTGGAGTATTAAGTAACGGAGTGGAGAGTAGCGTAATGAGTAAGTTAATACGTAAGGCGGTAGAATGTATTTAAGACTAAATAATTTTTAAATTAAATTTTATTTAGATTAACAGTTGTTTGGAGTAGGATTTTTCTATTAAACTTTTTAAAAGTTTAATAGAATGTTATTTATAAAGATGATATACTTTAAATAAGTTTTAGTTTGCAAATTTTCCATAGAAGATTTGCTCCGTAAAGGACATCTTTAAAGGTGTCCTTTTATGATATAATGATTAAGTAAACTAAAACTTAAAAAAAATTAAAGGAGAAATAGTATATGGAAAAAGAAATATTAGAAATTTTAAAAGCTATGCAACAAGATATAAAAGGCTTAAAAGAGAGTCAAGAAAGACTTGAAAATAAAATTGATGGAGTGGTTGAGCAAACTGCTGATTTATTAGAATTTAGAACCAAAATAACAGATACAGTTCAACAGATAAAAATTGATGTTGAAGCAATCAAGAAAGATGTTACTAATGTCGAAGTAATAACAGCTAGTAACTGGGCTGATATTGCAAAGTTAAAAGCAGTAAAATAGAACAATGAAAAAGTGAAATTTTATGTATACCTCATTAAATTTCACTTTTTTTATTTTTAGTAGAGAAATTTAAATTTAATTTTGTTATTAAATTAATTATTGAACAAAAGTTAGAAAAATGCTATTATTAAGTTAATAAATTAATTAACTAACTAACTAACGGAGTGATTATAGTGGCAAGAAAAACTATTAAAGGCTTAGAAGTAATAATTACAGATTTAGAAAAGCGTTTAAATGAACAGAATAAAATTAATGTTGAATTACATAATAAAATATCACAAATGCAACCCGACGATAAATTTGAAAATAGTCCAATATATCATCAGATGGTCAAGGAAATTGAAAAATTAAAGGCTATTATAAGATTAAATGAAATAAACACTAAATCTAAAGATGATACTATTAAAAGGGATAGAGATACCATACAAAAATTGCTGAAGGAAATTAAAGAATTAAAAAGCAACAATGTTGTTAATAAATTAAAAAATGAACGTGGTGCTGGAAGAAAAGAAATGTTTACTGAAGAACAAAAAGCTAGAGTAAAAATGTTAAGATTACAAGATAAAAGTTACAGAGCTATTGCTAAAGATATGAATTGTAGTGTTGCTACTGTTCATAAAATAATTAACGAACAATAATGTTAATAAATTAATTAGCAAACAAAGTGTTATTTAATTAATTTATTAACATAAATACAAATAATTAAAGTGTTAAAAATACGATTTTACGTTAAAGTTTACTTGAGCTAAACTTAGAGTGGTGTTTTTACCCCTTACAAATGGCTTAAAACCGTAAATTTTAAAATATAAAAATGAAAAAACTGCGTAGAAAAATAATTCTGCGCAGTTTTTTCGTTTAAATAGCTTGTTTATAAAGTTTAAGAAAAGTTTATTATTCAACGTTAATTGTAAATTTATATACTATATCTCCAGTATCATACCATCTGGCAGAAACACTATATGTATATGATCCTTTTATTTCTGGTGATTTGAAAGAATAGTTATTAATATCTATAGAATTATTATTATTAATTTGTTGAATTGAATATTCATGGGGAATTTCACTAAATTCTAAATTTATTTCACTTGACGGTGTTACTGTCAATGAATAATTTCTAGTCTTGTATTTTGTTAAATATTTTGTTTTTCCGTTGTAATTATAACTAGAAATACAACTATTTATCATTTCAGAATTACTTTTAATTTGTAAGTTAGGTATATCTAGATTTTTGTTTGAATTGTTTTTATTTGTAAAAACAATAGAGGCTATTAAGGTTATAGATAATAAGGTAATTATAAGACAAATAGTTTTTTTATTCAATTTCACAATATTACTCCTTTTATACATAAATTTAACATTTTTATTTAAGTTTTTACAAATATATGATACAATATTTTTGTAAAAATATCAAATTTATTACGTATTTAATAAGGGGGATTATTTATGAAAAAAACATTGATATCTACAATTTTGGCAACTGCATTAATATCTACAATGATAGCAACAGTGGCTAATGCCAGTGTTACTGAAGATAATATTTTAATAAATTTGAATAGTAGTGTTGAAACTAATATAGAGGAAATAGATTATGCATCTATGATAAGCTCTATTCAATTACCTGTTTTAGTTGAGAATTTGAAAACTTATATGGAGGAAAATCCAAATTTAACTGATGAAGAAATTAATAATTATTTTAAAAATTTAATAATTCAAAATTATGATGAAAGTTTAGTAGCTTTAGATAATATATCAATGTATGCATATGATTATGCGAATGCGTTACCAATAGTTTCATCTAGATTAGGTACTAATGAAAAAAAGGTATTTAATTCTAATCCTGCAAAGGGTGTTTTAGTTTTATCCAATGCTCAAGCTGCGATTACAATGACATCTCAACACTGGAAAAATACTCATGAATATCATAATGATAATGCAGATGCATTTAGACATACTCTTTGGAATGCATATAATGCACATGATTGTGGAGTATCTTACGCAAAACAATTTGCAGATGCACATGAAAAAGATAATCCTAATGATGCTCTTGAGAATCAAATGGATTTGTTTAATAATGCTTTAGGTAGAACTATTGGAAGTAGATCTTATTCAGGAAATTCATCTCAAGTTAGTTATGCAATTCGTCAGGCTGTTTTAAAAGCTGTAAAAAATGGAGAAGCAAGAAGATTTGTTGGTTCTGATATAGGAACTAAAAATACATTACAAAAAACTAATAGCAATGGAATTAAATAATACATTAGGAAGAATATCTGTTGAATAAAAGAGGAATTTAATCTAAGGTTATGGCTTCATCTGGTCGATGGGTTATAGCCTTTTTAATTTTTAACAATAATATTGTAATATTACAATAAAAAATAATTAGATAAACCATTGCAAACACAACAAAAATGTATTATCGTAATATTACGATAATACATAGAGGTGATTTTGTGGCTAGATTTAAATTAGATAGAAATACAATATCTGAAAAAAATAATAAAGAATTATCAGTTGATTTTTTAAAATCAGCTAATGAAGAGTTGATTAAAGAAAATAAAGCTTTGATTAAAGAAAATAAAGAGTTAAAGAAAAAAATAGAAGAGTTAGAATCAAGAGCTTTAATTAATCCAAGAAAAGTAACAGATGAACAAGTTAAAAAAATTAAAGAGCTTAGAGCTTCTGGATTAAGTTACAGAGCAATAGTAAAAGAAATTGGATTAAGCACTTGTACAATCCAAAGAGCTTTAAAAGGTATTTATGATTAGTATTAATTGGTAATAATACAGTAATACAAATAAAAAAGAATTTATTATAAGGAGAGGTTAAAATGAATTATTTAATTCCAGAAGAGATTAAAAATCAAATATTAGAACTCAAAAAAACTATGGAAAGAATTAAACTAGATGGATTAAATTTTGAATATAATCAAAATCCATACGGAGATGTAGAGATACATATAATGGAGTTTAAGTAGCATTGGGAAGTTAGAGTGGTTAATAAGTGTAAAGTTTGTGGTAACACATAAAGATAAAGAACATATACATAACCATTTAGTGGTTAATAGCGTTAGTTTTGAAAATGGACTAAAATACAATGCTAGTAATAAGAGCCTATGGGATATAAAAAGAGAAAGTAATAGGCTATGCGAGAGAGAAAATTTAAAGACTTTAGACCTAGATCATAAGGCAGAGAAAAGGATTAGTAGTGCCGAAAAGAGGATAATGGATAGAGGTCAAATCCCTTGGAAAGATGAGTTAAGACAGATAATAGATATAGCAAGGGAGAGAACAAAGGATTTACAAAGCTTTAGGGAGTTTTTAGAGAAAAACTTTGAGATAGAAACTAGAGTAACAAAAAACAGTATAAGTTATAAGCACCCCGACCATGGTAAAGCAATTAGGGGCAGGAGCTTAGGAGATAAGTACAATAAGGAGGAATTAGAGAATGAGTTTAATGGACAAGAAAAATCAATTTTTAGAAATGGAGCAAATGAACGAGGTAGAGCCAAAGGAAATTCAGCCTTCGGATATGAAGGAATTTCAGACCTTGATAAAGAATTTGAACGCAGAGCAGACAGTCTTGAACAACAGATTAATAAAGACCATAGACTTAATCGAGAAAGAGAGAGAGCTATACAAGAGCAACGAGAAAATAAGAGAAGAGAAGAACAAGGAACTAAGCGAGAAAACACAAGAAGCCTTCAAGATGATGACAAAGAAATCAGAGGAATTGAAAGAGCTTCATCAAGAGAAGTTAGAAAAGGCTTTGAAGGAAGTAGAAAATATCAAGAAATATCACATGGAAATGATGAGAGTATTAAGTCAAACAGTAGCTCAAGTAGAGAGAATAGACAAACTGAATTGGAAGGACAGAGTAAAACAATATGCAATTCAAATGGGAATAACGCTAGGAGCAATATTGATAATTCTAGGAGCATACCAGTTAATAAACCTAATAAAGTAAGAGATTGGGATATGGAAAGATAATACTATATTTGTTATATAGCTAAGATAATAGGAGGGAAATTTATGAAAGTTATAGAGGGATTTCATATTAAAAAAATTCAAAGAGGAACTAAAAAGGGACAAGACTATATAAACCATAACAAGAGGTATGTGTGGAAGATACCAGAAAGACTGGAAGGTCAAATAGAGAAAGGTGATATTGTTTGGGTTCACGCTAAAAAAGACAATAAGATATTAAAGCTAGAGTTTTAGTGGTAGATGTATTAGAGAATAATGATGGAGCATTAAGGAGTGTTATAAAGATTGCTAAGAAATGCAATAAATAGTGTAATATTCGATATATATCTAATATGATATTTACTTTTCAATTTTACTATAAGGGGCATTTGGCCCTTTTTCTAAAAATAAAAAAGGTACCAAATTTTAAGAGCTATATGGAGGAGCTTACACTGTAGGTAAATTATATTATACCTTGTTGTCAATAGATGGAATAAAATTCATTGTCTAACAGGTAAATATAAAGTAAAATAAAATAAAATAGTCCAACAAAGGAGGTGAAGTAATGGTACAAGCAGTAAGAGAATTAGATAGATATAGTAAATCAGAAATTGAAGAATGTTCAGAGCTATTGAAATATATTTATGTGAATAATGATGAATGTTTTGTAAGGGTTTTGAATAAGACTACAGGAAAAAATAAAGTATATCCAACAAGCTCATTAAAAGACCCAATGAAGTTAAGACAAGTAATTAACTCATTTGGTAGAGAAGATATATTATTTAGCTTAAATCCATTTAGAACTATGGATAGAGCTACAAGGAGCAATCTATTTTGTATCAATGCAATTCCAGTTGATGTTGATTATAAAAATATTAAGGAGCTTAAAGATTTAGAGCCACATCAAGTAATTAAATTATTAGAAATGGACTTCTTTGAGAGGAAGATACCTACCCCTAACTTTGTAGAGTATGGAAATCAAATAAGACTTATATATAGCGTTGAAACTTGCTATATACCTAAGTTTAGGGATAATGTGGTAACACTAGCTAGAAGAATTTCAGAGATGTTCTCACAAGAGTTAAAAGAGTATGGAGCAGAAAAGCAGAACCTAGAAAGTTATTTTAGAATACCAGGAAGTATTAACACTAAGAATGGAGCAGAGATTAAAGTATTTTCTTATGATGATTCAGTAAGATATACTCTAAACGAATTACAAGAGCTATGGCTTGATGAATTACCTAAGTGGTATAAGAAACGTAAAGGGCGTGTAAAAGCTCCTAAAAAGGTTGTGAAGCTACATAATGTTTATTCTTTAAACTGTAATAGGTTAATGGATTTTGAGAAGATACAGAGCCATTTAAACAGTATTGGAGTAACAGAGCTTAGGTCAAGGTTATGTTTCTTGTATAGAAATTATATTTTAATAAAAAATAAATATCAAAATGGAGAGCTTAAATCGGAAGATTATGAGTTAGCCAAAGAGGAAATGTTGAAGTTTAATAATAACTTTAATGAACCACTAAGAGGACACATAATAGAGAGTGCTACAAGGGTTGTAAACTATCGTCAGTATCTTTATAAGAATGAAACTCTTATAGACTTCCTAGAGCTTGATTATGAGCTTTGTGATAGATTAGGATTACAGAGTATATATAAAACTAAGACACAAGAGGAATGGAACAAAGATTACTATAAAAGGAATAGTGAAAATAGAAAAGAAGCTGAAAAGAAAAAGTATCAAGAAAAGCTAAGAGCTGATGGAAAAGTATCTAAAAAGCAAGAAATAGAAAAAAGAAGGAAAAAAATTAAAGCCTTGTTGGAGCAAGACTTTAAGAGAAAAGATATATGTTCACAACTTGATATATCTATTAAAACATACAAACGTGATATTAGTTTTTTAAAAGAGCAAGGTTTAATATAGCCTTGTTCTTTTTGTATTATAAAGCATTTTAGGAGCTAATTCAATACTATAATTTTGCAAGTATTATAAAAAAAAGGGGGTCATTTTTTCTTAAGAGCTATATGGAGGAGCTTATCCCTTAGGGTCATTTTCGTGCATAAATATACCTTTCAGACTATTGCAAGTTTAAATTTACCTAGGTATCAAATTTTTAGCCCTTGTATTATAGGGTACTTATTACCTGTTCTAGGATTAGACAAGATTTTTATTATGTTTATGGTATGGTGATAACAAGGGATTAAATTAATTTATAGGGGTGGGAACAATGGCTATAAAAGATGATTATATAAAGATTAGAGTAAGTAAGGAGCAAAAAGCATTATTTAAAGATATAGCAAAAAAGAAAAATATCAGTATGAGTAAGTTTATTATTGTATCAACAGAGGAAAGAGCTTTGAGAGAGAAAGAAAAATTTGAGGGTACAAATAGCTTGGAGCTTAGAGTTAGTGAGCTTGAGAAGAAATTACAAGAGATTAAATTTAAAATGGAGAGCCAAAAAGCCGAGAAAAAAAGTTTTTTTAAAATTTTAAGAAATAGGCTTACAAATTGAAAGTTAAAATACTATTTATATTTTAGTGGGATTATTTATTTATGGAGCAGTGGATCCATTTTTTTTATAAAAAAATAATTAGCGTACTAAATATATTGACATTGATTAGGGCGCTAACTATAATGTTTAGTATACTAACTAATAGGAGGTGTCTTATGGATCTATTGGAATTTGAGGATATTAAAGAGATCTTTCTACAATTTAAATCTCTCCATAAAAATATTCAAGAACTTACTAGTAAAAAAAGCAATAGGGAAGGATTATCTGCTGATCAGTGTTATTTGTTAGGTCTTATTGATCATTTTGGTCATCCTAATCAAAAAATTCTTGCAGAACGTTTAAAAATTACACCAGCTACTTTATCAGTAAGATTACAACGTTTAGAAAAAGCAGGTTTTATTGAAAAAGTTGTAAGTAGACATGATAAAAGAAATGTCTCATTACATATTACGGAAAAGGGAAAAGAAGAAATTAAAAGTTGTAAAGATGATATGAAAATGTTTACAACACGCTTATTTGGAGGAATAAATAAAGAAGATTTAGATAGAATGAAAACGTATTGTCAAATCTTTGAAAAGAATATTCGTTTAATGAAGGAGGAGTTAGATGTTCAAGATTAAAGGATATTTAAAGAAATTCTGGTATTTAATTCTTGCTTGTATTTGTTTATTGT
>ERZ772879.1120-NODE-1120-length-19245-cov-6.727410_pt1 | contig 19245 bp, 15 predicted proteins | sample MGYA00580582_ERZ772879 | MGnify/ENA primary metagenome ERZ772879 (study PRJEB29015, sample SAMEA2737682) | human gut metagenome | biome: human gut; feature: human-associated habitat; material: faeces | place: China | collected 2012 ... | reverse complement strand
GACTTCACTCAGCCGGAGCCTGCAAATAAATTTGCGCATAAATCTTGACGGGACCCTTATACTTTCTGCAAGTGCGCAATTTGAACACTTACATCAATTTTCCCAGAAACGATGTTAAGAGTACGATATTGCTGAGCCTTTTACCATTAGTTATCTGCTGCAGCAAGCTTATTAGCCACAGCTAAACAGAGAACCGGTGAAACCTGGCTCATCTGATCTTTGCGTGTCAGCCAATGTTTGATGTCATGTTCTACTTGCATTTCGTATCTCTGAAAATTCATTTGGGTCCTGCATTACTGTCTGCCATGCGTCAAGGATCTCAGATTGCGTTTCGATAAAATGAATTTTCATCAAAGTACTTGCTAATGCCGCAGCCTCTCTACGAATATACCCTTTTTCTGAGGCAGATGAAATCGTATCGTCTTCTGTTATTACCGTCTGCGGCAAAAGTTGCTCAAGGCCCAATAATATCATCTCAGACACGTCTTTTAAGAGTTCTGCTTGATGTTCTGCGACTGCTCTTGCCGTTTGTAAGGCGTAGGCCAGTCCTTTGGGGACCCCCCATACAATATGCTGAGCCATGATTGCAATGCCCTCCCGAAGCTCTGTTGTATCCAACAGAGGCGGCTTAGCATATTGGACTGCTAGTGCAATCATAGCATATCCTTGAAAGATACATTCCATATCCGTGGACCGTAGACACTTTCCCAAGTTATCCTTAGCAGAAAAAGGACGGCACAAAATGCGACTCCACATGCTTTTCAGTCCGTGATGGTTAACCCCTGTATGTTCGCAGATATTCATAATGGCCTCCATCGCGGCCTTATCCTCCACGGTTGGATTCCAACTGCTTTTACGAGCTGTCAATAGCCATAGCATTTTTGCGCTATTGTACAAAAGGGTCATGCTCGAGTTGCTTATGCCGCCAAAATCATATCCGCTCGAAGTGTGCTTACTAAGGGAGCTCATTCGACTCTTCATCACAATAAGAATGCGAGATATCTGCTCAGGCGAAAATGCATCTCTATCTGCAAGGACAAACTTTATTGTTTCCTGAAGATCAATTTTATCATTAGGTATATGTAATTCGCCATCGCTGCGACCACAAAGCTTCTCCGTTAATATATCACTAAGTATCTTTCTTTCGTCTACACCTTCTGGAGATGGAAAATCCAAGCAAAGTGTCTGAGACCACCCGTGAGGAAGGCAAAGCTTCCCTTCACTCCACAGCAAATTACCTAACTTCATTTTTTGCTGTTTAGTCAAAAGGCCATGACAATAGCATAAAAGCAGATGATCTATAATCGTGCGTCCAGCCTCTTTTGAGGGGCAAGAATCAAGCAAAGTCTCTATCTCTTGGGTAATATCAGATATGTTTTCACACTGCTCCGAAGTAGATGGGACATATTCCAATGGGTCTGGAAAATAGTGAGATGCGCGACTGTCTTCTGCTTCTATAAGCGGAAAATGTGCCAACCGGAGAATTAACTGCTCTTGATCTGAATCCGGAAAGGATCGAATCAAGCGTTCCGCAAGAGAACCTGCTTGTTGGTAGCAGAGCTTTTTAGGTGAACCGTATATCTGTTCCAATAAATTCAAAAGTTCATTTAGCATGGTAACAGAACATTTAGTGCATAGCTCTGATAATAGTTCCGGCAAAACATCTGCAGCAAGTCTTGCAAAGCTGTTGCGATAGAACCGGTCCTCCACAGAAAGCTCACTCTCTGTGCGATGAATCGCATCCAAATAGAACCTACACACAGAGTCCGCCTCGCTCTGAGACCATGAACTAAGAACCCCGCGGGTAATCGCCTTATCAACGGATTTAGGTTCATCACAACGTACTATTAGATGAATTGCCCATAGCGGCATATACTGCGCAATACGTTCTGCTGCGCCACATGCCGCTTTTTTATTGGAGTGTACACTGCGAATAAAGAAAGGCATTCCGGTTTCCTCTCGGAACCTAAGAAAAGAAAACGCCAGCATACGCTCCTTATCTTCATTCCACTGTGTGTTCGATCTTATTGCACCAAAATCAAAAGTTGATTCTGAATGATGATTGCAAAACGGTTCCCACTTTGCTTCTAACTGAGAAACATAATAAGCGTTCTGCTCTTCCCATGAAACACGATATTTCTTATGGAGAGTCAAATGTCTTTCATCAGATGGGTCCACTTTTGATGAATCATTATCACTTACAAAGCGGCTTGACAGTGCTTGAGCAATAAATCCTTGCAGGCTCATCATAGCACTTTCTAATGACAGGTCATACAAATCGGGTTTTGACTGATGTGATAGCCGCCTCCGTATATTCAAAATTGCATTTTGCAGAAGTTCACGAGCCGAAACGCACTCTCCATACTCAGCCAATATCGAGGCCTTCCGCAATACCCAAAGCGGCATATCGTTAGAAACTATCCAATCATTCAATTGCTGTTTCAGCTTTTGAAACTCGTATCGATAAAAAGAGAAAAGGCATTCTTCCCACTTGAGCTGATGGAGTTGCTGCGAAGTAAGCACGTTTTGATCAGTGGAAATTACATTGTGAGCAGTATCCCATTCATCCCACGCCCCATATTCTCTGAAAGTACGAAGCATAGACAGCCGAATAGAAATTATAGCCTCATTACACTCATTACTGTGACGTGCTAAAATTTCCTTGTAGTTCTTTATATCTGGAGTAAATAGCGGAAGTAGAGCCTTCGTCCTTAACCAATCGTATTCATATAAATAGTCTATTTCATAAGTTGGGTTTGGCTTTTCTTGATTGCAATGATCGGATAAGATAAGTGAAAAGCTCTGGACAACTTTGCGCAAATAGGGGAGCCTTTCTCCTGGCAATGTCAGTAGATTTGGGCAGTTCTTGTGGTTCGTTTTAAGTGTTGGTAAAGCTTGCTCTATCGTTGTGCTCTGGGGGTGCCGTTGTTCTGGAAGCTTGAATGCCCACTTCAATCCTATTTCGTTCGATGCCCGCCATTGCTTAATGAGATAATCCAATGCACTCTCATAGATGAGAGCAGGTTGTTTATCCGGGAACATTTCAGAAAGATCAACTGCGATTACATTTTTTCGGCGAAGCCATTCTCTTCTGGCCTCAGACGGAGCACGATGAAGTAAAAGATACATGCGAGGCATATTATTCTCTCCAAGATTGTCCCGCATCCAGCCAACCCAACTATTAAAATTGGGGTCATCGCCTGAGAAGCCTATCATACATAGCGTATTTTCCAAAAGAGATTGTTGTACTGTATTAACGAATGGAGCAAATTTCTGCGGATAAGTGCGATAATCCTCAGAAGTAATAATAAACGGACGCTGTGAGGAAACGAGCCGTGAAGCTTGATAATCCGTGTTGAGCCAGCACTACCAAGCAAATCGTTTTTATTCAAAACAACAGAAAAGCGCTGCTCTGTAAGTTCATAGCTGGCACGCTCAAGCAGCCTATCATAATTTGTTGTAAAAATATCGCTCCAGGGAAGCTGGAGTAACTTTAGATGGGCTTGGCCTGGGCGATAGTCATCATCACAAATGGCATCCGATAGGATCCTATCCAGCTCCGGACGACCATACGCAATCTCGACCTGTTCTGCAAGAGCCAAGGGACTCTCGTACTCCATTTCTGTTGAGCCCTCATGATCCAAATTTAGCTTTCCTATAAAGCATCGTTTCAAATCATCCCAAAGAGGCAAATCCTTTACACCTGGACTAATTTTTGCGGCATTCCGACTAAAGCCAGAACCGACAAATAATGCTGCGCGATGTTCTTGTAGGTGTAAGCTAATAAGGTCTAAATATCTTTCTGCATCCTTCGGCACAGCAATTTTTCCTCCTTTATCCCCGTTTTATTAAAAATACAAGCATGATCATTTTAAATGTCTTTTCAGTTTGCGATGAATTCAAACCGTTCAAAAGCAACAAAACGTTCTTCAATTTTTACGCTTAATTGTTATTATAGCACAATTGCGTGCAGAAGAAAATACATTTATTAGATAGTGAATTGCCACCTCAGATAGAGAAAGGAGAGAACCCATGAACATCCGCAAACCCGCAGACTACAGCGACATGTTTTCTGAACTGGACAATCTTATGGCAGCACAACATTCGCAAATGGAATTGTACTGTGAAATTGGTCGGCTGGTCAGCGGCAGAGCAGAGAAAGGTGCGGCTGTTGCGGCGTCTGAGTACCTGCAAATGACCTATCCTGATGCCGAGGGATTTTCTCCCCGTAACCTGCGCCGTATGCGGGCGTTTTACGCAGCCTACGAGGAATCCCCTGAAATCATGCAGCTGGCGATGAGCCTCGGCTGGACGCAGAATGTGGCGATTTTAGAGCGGTGCAGCAGCAACGAAGAGCGAGCGTGGTACATTCGAGCCGTGCTGCGCTTCGGCTGGAAGAAAGCAAAACTGCTGGAAGCCATAGAATCTCAGGCGTGGCTGCATTCTTCTCTCGACGAGCCGATGGTTTCCTGCTATACTGGAGAAAAAGAAATCTCTCAGGAGAGCGAGTGCGATGAAAAAAATACTCTTTGTATGCCATGGAAATATCTGCCGCAGCCCGATGGCGGAGTTCGTGATGAAGGACTTGGCGAAGAAGGCAGGACTTGCCTCACAGTTCCATATCGAGTCGGCGGCGACCAGCCGGGAGGAGATTGGCAATCCGGTCTATCCTCCGGCGCGGCGCAAGCTGGCGGAGCACGGGATATCCTGCGACGGCCACGCAGCGCGGCAGCTCACCAATCAGGACTACGACAAGTACGACCTGCTGATTGGCATGGACAGCGCAAACCTGCGGAATATGCACCGCATCTGCGGTGGCGACCCGGATGGCAAGCTCCGCCTCTTGATGGACTACACCGACCGCCCCGGCGATGTTGCCGACCCATGGTACACCGAAGACTTCGAATCGACTTGGCAGGATGTGCTGGCGGGGTGCCAGGGGCTGCTGGATTCAATTGTAAGAAATGAGGTGCAATAAATGCCTACATCGAAGAAGTTCAGAGATAACATTCATGCCAAAGGCACCGACATCGCAGTGCTTTCCAGTGGTGACAGCGATGACTACATTTCCCTGACAGATATTGCACGCTATAAGAGCGATGCACCAGATGATGTAATTAAAAACTGGATGCGCAATCGTGACACGATTGAATTTCTTGGACTGTGGGAACAACTCAATAACCCAGAATTTAAACCCGTCGAATTCGACGGGTTTAGAACACAGGCGGGCTCGAACGCTTTCACCATGTCCCCGAAGAAATGGATCGACGCTACTGGCGCAATCGGCATTATCTCCAAGGCAGGACGTTACGGTGGAACATTTGCACAGAAGGACATTGCATTTGAATTTGCTTCTTGGATCTCCGCAGAATTCAAGCTGTATATCATCAAGGACTATCAGCGTCTGAAGAATGATGAAAATAGCCGTCTTGCGCTGGGATGGAACTTGAATCGGACACTTGCGAAAATCAATTACCGTATTCACACGGATGCAATCAAAGATGTACTGATCCCGCCAGATGTGACACCACAGCGCCAGAGTTTTACCTATGCCAATGAAGCGGATGTACTGAATGTTGCGCTATTCGGTATCACGGCGAAGGAGTGGCGTCAAACACATCCGGATTCCAAGGGAAATATTCGAGACGAAGCAAGTCTCCAGCAGTTAATCGTCCTTGCAAACCTCGAAAGCATCAATGCAGAGCTGATACGTCAAGGTGTTCCTCAAGGTGAGCGACTGCTCCGACTGAATGTTAGTGCAAAACAGATGATGCAATCACTTGTAGGAGATCATCGCATCGACGAACTTAGGCCGTACGGTGAGCTACCGAAGAAGGAAAGCAAATAAACTGACAGCGTTTATCTTAAGTCAACGATTTGTGCAGCAACTTGTTGCACAAATTAAGTGGACAAAAATTCATCAAGATTTTACCGACTTGGTTTTTGAGTCATTAATTTCTTATCAGACTGAACCCTATTTTAACAGCGATAGTGCGATGTTTTCTGCAGTTGGCGTTTTGAAATGTAGCATCTATACTATATAGTTTGCAAAAACATCAACTTAAAACGCAATCAGAAAGAGAGATAATATGGGTGATTATAAAGTAGAGTTAGGCCTATACCATGACTGCCTATATGAGATTAAACGGCGAATCGGTGTTATCGCGGATCACCTTAACAAAAAAACTACTGAGAGGTATTTGATAATTGAAGTAGAAACTATCTGCTTGCAATTTAGAAAAATACTCGAAAAAATAATGCTTATGTCTTTGGTGGCTAACAAGGAAGCATATGCAGAGCAAAATGCAAAATTTGCAAAACACTATCATGCTGAGCGGATAATGAGGGATTTAGAACGAATAAACCCTGATTTCTATCCTGTTCCAACAATGCTAATTCATAAAGAAAATGAGTATGATGAGTGGAAGAATATTGAAAGTGGTTATCTAACAAAAGATGAGCTGATTCGCATATATGAGATATGCGGAGGAATGATGCATGCGCAAAATCCATTTTCAGCGGTTAAGCCATTAGAAGAAATACAACAAAAATTCCCTGATTGGCTATCGAAAATCTGCGTACTTCTTAATCATCATCAAATAAAGCTTTTAGGTGGGAAATTGATGGTTGTGGCAATGATGGAGCGGTCTGATAACGGGCTTCCTCAGGCAGTGATTTTTGAGGCAGTAGAGAGCATTGAAGATAATCAATAACTTTGCTAAGATGCTATTGTAATGCTACAACTCGTTGTGTGCTCATTCTGCTGCTCCTTGCCCCCGAATCTGATTCGGTCCTGCTGGTTTCCGATTCGGGTTTGAAAACGTAAATATCCGAATTGAAGCCGCCTGACAAAATGTGTTGATGAAAGATGCAGCACAGAAAACACCGCGCTTTTGCGCGGTGTTTTCACATATTTATCATCTTTTTCGCCGCAAAAAGTTTTAAAAACAGTTTTTTCAAAAAGCAGTTTTTCCCCGCGACAGGCGACATTTTCGAGATGCAGCCGGTTGATTTTATGAACTGATGCGACTCGAACGCCGAAGCATGGGTGCTTCACTCTTGCTGCTACCTGGCGCATCTCACTTCTCTCTCACATTTGGGCAAAGAAAAGCCAGAGGAAGCGAATGCACGCCTCTGGCGTGCGTCCGCTTCCTCTGGCCACGCGGCCCCGCTGGGCTGCGTGGTCTTATTATTCGTCTGCCAATATTGCGCTCCCTTGGCATTGTTCGTCGCTTTGGCAGGGTATCAGTCCCTTTCACCAACGAACAATGCCGTACTCAGGAAAGGAAGGTGAAGAATCGCAAGAGTCCCTATCTTGAAGTGATCAGCAGCTTACAATGACACTTTATAAATTCAGGGAACATTTTAAAAATCAATTCAGCGCTGGATGCGGCCGGAACCATCGCCGTCGGCCAACTTTTCCACCTCGGCCGCTGTAACCATGTTATAATCGCCCTCGACGGTATGCTTGAGCGCGGAGGCCGCCACGGCAAATTCCACAGCCCGCTGATTGCCCTTACCGGCGAGCAGTGCGTAAATCAGACCGCCGCCGAAGCTGTCGCCGCCACCCACGCGGTCAACGATATGCAAGTCATATTTTTTGGAGAAATGGTATTCATTGCCGACAGCGTCAAACAGCATGGCGCTCCAACCGTTGTCAGACGCCGAGCGGGACTCGCGCAGCGTGATAGCGACCTTTTCAAAGCCAAACCGATCAGCAAGCTGTCTTGCAACGGACTTGTAGCCCTCGCGGTTGATCTCGCCGGCATAGATATCGGTCGCCTCCGCCTCAATGCCGAACACATCCTTGGCATCCTCCTCGTTGGAAATGCATACGTCCACGTACTGACACAGATCAGTCATGGCCTCCCGTGCCTGCTGACGGCTCCACAGCTTGCCGCGGTAGTTGAGATCGCAGCTGATTCTGACCCCGTGTGCCTTCGCCGCCTTGCAGGCGTCACGGCGGGCATTCACCATGTTGGGGCCGAGCGCAGGCGTGATGCCGGTAAAGTGGAACCAGTCCGCGCCTTTAAAAATCACATCCCAGTCGAAGTCGGAGGGAGTGGACTCCTGAATGGCAGAATGCGCCCGGTCATAAATGCAAACGGAACCGCGCTGAGACGCGCCTTTCTCATTATAGGAGATACCGATACGGTCGCCTCCACGCACGATCATAGAGGTATCCACGCCGCAGCGGCGCAGAGAGTTGACCGCAGCCTGTCCGATGGCATGCGCGGGCAGTTTGGTGACGTAGACGGCGTCAAGGCCGTAGTTAGCCAGCGAAACAGCTACGTTAGCTTCCCCGCCACCGAAAGAAAACTCCAAGTGGTCCGCCTGAACAAAGCGCTCGTAATTGTATGGCTGGAGACGAACCATTCAACCGCGCAATATCCGACCGCCATACAGCTTTCCACCTTGATAAAAAGGGGGCCTGAGGAGATTTTCCTCAGGCCCCAAAACAGGCGCTTACAGCTTATCCTCACGCATAAAATGAGCATTGGTCCCATCAATGGAGAAGAACTCATCTGCTGCACGCCGACCGATGTCATCTGGGTACTTAGATATCTCATTCAAGTACTCTTTTTCATCTACATTGGTAAACGCGCCGTCTCGCATTATGACCTTGCCGTCCACTGCAACCAGCGAAACCTCGGATCCCCTGGCACTGTAAACCAGATTAGGTACCATGTTGCGCATTGGGTAGGTGTACACCGGCAACATGGAGGGACAACTGAGATCTATAGCAATATAGTCCGCGCATTTTCCAGGCTCAAGAGAGCCTACGGTATCGCCCAAGCCAATCGCTTGGGCACCCTCAATGGTGGCCATACGCAGGGCTTTCCAGGCGGGCATAACTTCCGGATTCTGATACTTGATCTTGTTGAAGAGGCAAACATTTTTCATCTCATTGATGATGTTATGGCAGTTGTTGCCCGGAGCCTGATCGGAACCCAAGGCCACCACACCGCCCGCCTGCTGGAAAACAACACTTGGGCAGACAATGCCATCAATGATGCCGATCGAACCCGGATTAACGATCATTGAGGCACCTCGTTTGGCAATAAGGGAAGCTTCCTCATCTGTACAGTCAGTAAGATGGACTGCAATAAGAGATTCATCCAGATAGCCCAACTCATCCAGAAAAGCTGTAGGACGCTTGCCATAGCGCTGGACGATCTGATAGGTCTCTCGATCTCCTTGCTGCACATGCATATGGATTTTGGTACCCCGCTCCTTGACCGCCTTTTGGATACGCAACAGCATCTCCGGGCTGACAAAGTCAGCGCCCTGCGGGCCAAACAGGATCTTAATCCGTCCCCCTGCCTTGTTGTTCCATTTATTATACAGATCAATGTTTCGATTCAGGCTCTCCTCTCCCATGGCATCATCAAACTCATAGAGTTCGCCCGGTTGATAAACCCGTCGTTTAGCCGCTCGAATCGTCTGTGCAATATTCCCTCGGGCGCCCACCTTATCGATGAAAGCACACACATTTTCCATTTTGGATTCATAGTCGCCCAGTGTGGTAGTGCCTGCCCGGACGGCCTCCAGAATGGCCACTCGGCTGCCCACATCCCGTTCCTCGTCATTAACCGCGTTGTCAAAGGGCTGGAGGCCGAACATCATCCAACTGTTGGTGTCTTGGGCCAATCCGCGCATAATATTGCATGCAGTATGCATATGGCCGTCGATAAAACCAGGCAGCACCATATGATGATCCAAGGTGATCATTTCCTCAGCTGTATATTCCGCTAAAATCTCAGCCCGGTTGCCCACCTTCAAGATTTTGCCTCCGTCTACAGCCATAGCGGCATCACTATGATAGCCCACGCCGGCTCCCTCCATCGTATAGAAATGCGGGGCCACCACAATGGTATCAATCTTTTTCATAAATGTCTCCTATTCCAACGGCAAAGCAGTTAGTGTACCTTCTCAGGGTAACGCCGTTTGGTAAGCTGAGTCAGAGTGAACAGGCTCACTGTCAGAATAGCAGCAGTAACCGCAATACTCAAGACATACTGTCCGGTCAGTCCGCCAAAAAGGAATCCCACGAAAGCCGAAATACCAACCGTAATTCCGTAGGGGATCTGCGTCATAACATGGACGATATGGTTGCAGGAAGCACCGGTAGAAGAGAGAACAGTCGTATCGGAGATAGGGGAGCACTGGTCGCCGAACAGGCCACCGCCAATCACGGCGCCAACAACAAACGGAATGGAAATATCAAAGGCGACGGCCATCGGGAAAGCAATGGGCATCATAATAGACCACACGCCCCAAGAGGAACCGGTCGAGAACGAAATGAGTGCGCCAAACAGGAATACCAAAGCCGGAACCATGCCGGGAGTCAGGTAATGCTCCACAATATGGATCAGAAACTCGCTGGTCCCCATACCTTTGACGATAGAGCCCAAGGACCATGCGCACACCAGAATAAAGGGAACCGAGATCAGTTCGGCCATACCGTTGACAAAGGTATCGAACGCCTTGGTCACGCTGAAGAGCTTGGTGCTTACACCCATGATGCCCGCACCCAGCGCGCCACCCATAAAGGCGATGCAAATAGCAAGTGTAATGTTGGCACTGCGGAAGCATCCCACCAACCCGTTGTTAACCAGATCGCCGGACCAGAAAATGGTGGCAAAGAGAGAACCAAACAGGCAAACAATAGGGATAATAAAGTTCCACATAGTAAGCTTATAATCTGCGGGCAGCTCATTTTTCACCTCTGGAACCAAGGGCTGAACCCCGTCGTCCAGCAGCTTTCCGGTCTCTCTGGCCCGCTTTTCTTCCTTGTACATAGGGCCAAAGTTCAAGCCGAAAGCAGCAACGATCAAAACAGAAATCATGGCAAATACGCCATACAGATTGAACGGAAGCATATTCAACCAGATGCCCCATTCGTTGCCCTCAACGCCGCTTGCCAACAGCTCTGCGGCAATCAGTCCCGTGATAAAGGGACCATAGCTGCTAATGGGAGAAAGCGCAGCTAAATTGCATCCCATGGAATCCAGGATATAAGCCAATTTTGCTCGAGAGATGCGCACCATGTCAGTAACGGGCCGCATGATAGTACCAAGCATGAGGCAGGGCTCCGTATAGCTGAAAATGAAGGCGCTCAGGCAAGTAACGATCTGCCCCTTCTTGGCAGTATTGATAACCTTTGTCACCTTGGTAGCAAAGGCCTCTGCAGCACCAGTGTTACGGAGCATGGCGATCATACCGCCGGAGAGTGTAACCAAAATAATCAAAGATGCATTTCCGCTGAGAGAGGGGATCATATAGTCCGAGATAATTTTGACAAAACCAACCAAAGGGTTAAAGCCGTTCATCATTGTGGACCCCAACCAAACCGCGATGAATAAAGAGAAAATCGTCTGTTTGGTCCACAGGGCCAATCCGATTGCCACGATGGGGGGAATGAGACACAACACTCCATATGTAGTATCCATATAACAAGCCTCCTGTTATAAATTATCTATGGTTTTTTTTCATGGAATCTCTGCTTCCGCAACTACAGGCCCTATCCGAATCTGCAAATCACACCTCCTCACTTTCTCGGTCCAGGGATGCGCAAAACGTAAGGCTTGCAAAATCAAGACACGGCATATCAGCTTTGAACGAGACTGATCATACTATATACCGTATATTTTCATGAACAGACCAAACGTTTTGCGCACTCCGGTTTCCAGCCTCCCACCGCTCCCAACATCTTCGGTTTTGGCAGCGCGAGTAACTACGGATCACACTTGGTTAATTTCGGTTTTCGTAACCGGATGCGTACATATTTGCAGGGATGAATTTTCCCTGGCCGTAGCGGCCCACAAACTTGGCGTTCTCCACTACAACCTGGCCTCGCAGCAGAACCGTCTCCACCCGACCAGACTGACGACGGCCCTCATAGAGGTTGTAGTCCACGCCGTTAGGGTTATCTGCCAGATGAACTGTCCCCTCATAATTGGGATCGAAAATGACAACATCTGCGTCAGAACCTACCGCCAGCGTTCCCTTTCTCGGATAGATACCGTTGATTTTTGCCGGCTGAGTGGCAATAACATCTACAAATTTCTGGCGGGTCAGCTTTCCCGTGCATACACCTTCGGTCCACACCATATGCAGTCGATCGCCGGCGCCGGGGGAACCGTTTGGAATCTGAGTAAAATCATTCCTGCCGGCCTGCTTGAGCTCTGCCACATCTATACCGCAGTGGTCGGATGAGACCGCCGTCAGCAGTCCGTCGGATAATGCCTGCCAAAGAGCCTCGCAGTCCTCACGATCCCGCAAAGCGGGGGAGCAAACGAACTTAGCCGCTTCATTGAAATCCGGATTATCCAGAACTTCCTTAGTGGTGGTCAGATAGTGAGTGCAAGTCTCGCCGGAAACCCGCTGGCCAGTTCCCTTGGCCTTTTGTAATTCGGCAATGGCTTCCCGACAGGTCATATGAGCAATATAAAGAGGCGTATCGGTCTGACCAGCCAGATAAATAGCCCGGCGCACCGCCTCCGCCTCAGTAAAAGGCGGACGGGAAACATAATGGTAATGCGGCGTCAGTTGGCCCTTCTTTACACACTCGCTGCGGAGGAAATTCAGGATCTCTCCATTCTCTGCGTGCACAAATACCGTAGCGCCAACCTGTCGGCTCTTCTCCAGAATACGGAAGAAAGTACCGTCATCTACATGAAGCGGAGAGCCGTTGTAGGCCATAAAAATCTTGATGCTGGAAATGCCTCTCCGAGGAAATTCTTCGATCTCATCAAAGATACTGTCCGTAATATATGTTACCATGGAATGCAGTGCAAAATCAACACAAGACTTATCCTTCGCCCGCACATTGATTCGATAATCAATGGAATCCAGCAGTCCGCGATCTGGATCCTGCGGAGCAAAGTCCACAATGGTGGTCGTGCCGCCTACAATAGCAGAGTCGGTCGTCTCATATCCGGCGGTGTCACGGTTGCCGACATTACACAGGGCGGAAAAGTGAGTGTGCTGGTCTACGCCTCCCGGAAACACATATTTACCTTTGGCGTCTATCACACGATCTGCAGCTTCGTCCAAATGTGTCCCCATTGCGCGGATCACATCGCCCTCCACCAGGATATCCCCCACATACTCTTGTTCTGCGGTTACGATTGTGCCTCCTTTAATCAAGGTACGCATACTGTCATCTCCTAAAATATCAATTCTTGTTTGGTAAACATGGGAAAACCTACGATATTCTTCTGCTCTGGGAAGCCCCAAGTAGACACCTTGCTGGTACGCAGCCCCATATCTACCATGGCTTCCGCAAATTTAACTGCTGGCATTACCCCATCCAACACGGGAACGCCCAGCTGGGCGGACAGGTCCTCAACAAAGTCCACGAAACCAGCGCACCCCAGCAAAATACATTCGGCGCCGTCCTGCTGCACGGCTAACTTTCCCTGATAGGCTAACGCTTCCAATCCCTTCTTGGGGTCCCTGCCAAATTCCAGCACGCTCAAACCTGTGGATCGGATAGAACGGCAAAACTTTTCCGCTCCATAGTTGGACACCACATCCTCTGTAACCTTGCGAGACCGATCCAACACCGATACGATAGAAAAGTACGGCGCTATAAATTTGGCAGCAGCAATGGCCGACTCACAGATACCCAGCACAGGCTTGGAAGTGACCTCTCTGGCTGCCTGAAGCCCAGGGTCACCAAAGCAGGCGATGATAAATGCATCGGCGCCTTCCTCTCGGTCTCCCCGGATCACTTCTTTCAGGACCCCCGGAACAGCCAAATACTCATCCACATAACATTCGATGCTGTCCGGCCCAGATGTCGGAGTAACCGCCCAAACCTGAGTGTCGCTGCGTGCCACTCGACGTGCTAAATTTTCTATACTTTCAGTCATGGATTGCGTCGTATTGGGATTGATGATTTTGATCTTCACAATTTTCCCTCCTCTTGGTCCAAAGCCTGAACCATCTCCATCAGCAGCTCAGCTCCCTGGTACAAGTCCTCAGGAGCGCTGTATTCTCGGATAGAATGGCTAATCCCGTCTTTGCTGGGAATGAACAGTAGCATGGAGGGAACCGCTTTTCCCCAATTCATCAGATCGTGTCCTGCACCGCTGAACATTCTGCGAAAACGGATACCGCGGTTGCGGCACAGTGTCTCGCTCAGCTTTATCAGCTTAGAACTGCACTGGGTAGGCGACTGGCGAATATATTCTTCGCCTACCAGCTCCGGGTGCTCTTTCAGCACGGAGTCAATGACCTGATCCATGGGCTCCATCGTTGGGTTGCGCAGTTCCACAATAAACTCCACCTTGCCCGGAATCACATTGACCGCTCCTGGGAACACCTGAAGGGTTCCTACAGTGCAGACCATATCCGGCGAAGCGGCCTCAGTCCGTTCCATAAGCTGGGTAATGATCCGGCAGGCTTTCACCAGCGCGTCATCCCGCAGATGCATGGGTGTGCTGCCTGCATGATTGGCACAGCCGGAAACCGTCATGCGATAGCGCACGATGCCCACAATACCATCAACCACGCCTATTTGCATCCTTTCAGCTTCTAATACCCCGCCCTGCTCAATATGTAACTCCAAGTAACACTGATATTGGGTCAGATCTCTTCGGCAGGCGCCGACCTGCTCCATTGTAAGTCCGTGGAGAGCCAGATTTGGCCGCATAGCTTCATCAATCTCTCCGCCGGTAAATGCCTTACTTCCAAAAGTTCCGCCAATGACATTGCCCTCCTCCTCGGTAAATGCAATCACCTGGATGGGATGCCGATTTTGATATCCCAACTCCTTAAGGCGCTGCACACACTCGATTCCGGACAACACACCATAGGTTCCGTCGTAAATCCCGCCCCCCGGCACCGTATCGATGTGGGATCCAATGCAAATGATCTCTCCCTGACCGGGAAGCGTACCGATCAGATTCCCTACAGGATCGACGGATGTCTGAAGTCCTGCCTGTTCCATGCACTGTTGAACATAGATTCGTCCTTCGTCATAGGCAGGGGTATACGGCAATCGTGTGGTTCCTTCTTTCGGCACAAAACCGATTCGCCCAAGTCGGGTCAAATGATCATATAAGCGGGTACCGTTGATCATACTCATGCGGGGTCCCCCTCAGTCTTATGGGATCTGACAAACTCCTCCAGCTCCTGCAGCCCCTGCTCCAGGCACTGCATGGATGTCGCATAGGACAGACGGATATATCCCTCGCCAAATTCGCCAAAGGCCGTACCGGGTACCACTACCACCTGTCGTTCTTCCAGCAGCTTCATGGCAAATTCTTCACAAGGCATACCCAGTTGACTGATGTCAATAAATGCGTAGAAAGTCCCAGCCGGAGCATGGCAGGACAAACCAGGGATCTCAGATATCCGCCTCATCACATAGTCACGGCGCAGGCGGTACTGCTCCACCATATACTTCAAGTGGTCTTGCGGACCTTCCAAAGCTTCAATAGCCGCGACCTGGCAGGGAGTGGCCGCACAAGCACTGACATTTTCCTGCAGCTTGACCATATTCCGGATCACATTTTCCGGTCCGGCAGCATAACCGATACGCCAACCGGTCATCGCATAGGTTTTGGAAAGGCTATCAATAACCAGGGTCCGTTCTTTCATTCCAGGCAGAGCAGCAAAGCTTGTATAAGTCCTTCCATCAAAGAGGATGTGCTTATACACCTCATCAGCCAAGATCACCAAGTCCTGCTTCTGGGCCAATTCGGCCAGTTGGAGCAGCGTTTCAGTGCTGGCTACAGCTCCTGTGGGGTTGCATGGGCTGTTTAGAATAATGGCCTTTGTCTTATCGGTAACAGCTTCGGCAATAGCGGATACATCCAAATCAAATCCCCGTTGTGCGTTGGTTTTCACCGACACCGGCACGCCGCCGCACATCCGAATCTGTTGGACATAATTAGTCCAGCAGGGTTCGTTGACGATAACCTCATCCCCAGGATTCAGCAGCACTTTCAGCGCCAAAAACAAGGCTCCCATGGCTCCAGGCGTCACCACAATTTGGCTTGCAGGATCGTAAGAGAGTCCCTCTGTGCGATGGAGATACTCTGCAATCGCCTGGCGCAGAGCCAGCAGCCCTGCATTTTCTGAATACTTGGTCTTTCCTTCCCGAATGGCCCTGCACCCAGCCTCCACTACGTTCGACGAGGCAGTAAAATCCGGCTCTCCCAGTGTAAAACTAATTACATGATCGTACTCCAGCGCCTTATTGAACATTTTTCGAATCTTGGAGGGTTGGATCTGCTGAGTGTTATCTGAAATTTGAATCATATAGGTAACTCCTTTCTACTCTGATTCTTCCGTTCCCTTAATTTGAGAACAGTCATCAATATTCCAAATGCCAAGGAAAGCACCGCTGCAAATACGATACGATATTCTTGCGGAAGGAGAAATCCCACGGTATTGACGGGGATCCAAAAGAGAGGAATCGTTTTAAACAGAGTAAAATCGATCAATTCTCCCCAATCTACAGAGTCCACCGCTTGGCGTGGAGTGATATGCTGTCCCGCCAAAAAGCGGATTTCAGCATAATTTCCACATACTCGCATCAGAGCGGAATGAATAGGAGCAAAAAACAGATTATTGGTAACGCTGGTAAAAAAGGCCTGTGCCAGAGCATTTCCATATCCCGGAAGAAGACCTGCTGCCATGGCTTGCCGGGTACCTTGGCTGAACACGGTAAAGGCCAGCGTGACAAGGACGCCTCCTATTCCCCAACTCAGGCTTTTGAACCAAGTCGCCCGGTTGATCTGCCAAGTTCCCTCTAACAGACGTCCGGAGAGCAACTCACCCGCCGTAGCATAGACAGCGAATTGCGCAAAACCTGCCAGATAAGGATACGCTATATTGACCTTGGCAAAGCCTCCTGTGACGCAAAAGAGTACCGTAAACACAGCCAACAACCCATAAGCAACTGCCCACCAAATATCGCTTCGTTTCATATGCATCCCCTAACTTTTGTACCCCAAATATAGCAAAATGGAACCGGCGTTAAAATTCAGCGCCAGTTCCATTTTATGTAGTCTGTATATTATTTGGACAAGCCTTCTGTGTCCCAATGTAAGACCAACGAATCTTTATATACTACCAAAGGATAATGCAGTTTAGCCAATGCAGGCGGTACATTTTTCCCGAGTTTTATTTATAGCGCATCAAAATCGATCTTGTTGGTTGATACAGGAAGACTCTGGATCATCTGTATCCGGTTACGCACATTCATTTTGGTATATATGCTGTGGAAATGTTTTTTTACCGTATGGATACTGATATTCATTTTTTGAGCGATATCTTCATTGGACAGCCCGTGTACGGCCAGATCTAACATTTCCCCTTCTCGACTGGTCAAGCCGTACTGGCTGCACAACTTTTCATGATATCCTTTTGCGTAAAAATAGCGGGTGTCTCCCTTTTTTGCTTCATATACTAAACGGTATGCAAAGTGCTTGTGCAACTGCTCCAATACAAACATATCCCGTTCGCTAAACGGGGGCTTATCAGCTTGCCGGTACAATTTCAATAAGCCGACCGGTTCTTCTCGAAAGGAGATGGAAAGGCCGACGGAATATGCCAAGCGATTGGGCAGATAGAAGTTCTGGTAGATTCCGCTGCTATTCACCTGTTCATCCGAAGATGCCATAGATTCCCGAAAAGCACCGCCTTCACAGGTATACAGCGCCCAGCGAAAAGCATCTGAATTCAGGCTTTCCTGCATCCAGACATCGACAGCCTGCTGAGGCAGATGAAAAGCCGCTGGGGCCTGAAACTGATAGGATCCATTCTCCGCAGTAGAGATTCGGGCAAAAATTGCGCTATCATACGAAATCAAAAAAGGAAGCCATCGGTTGAGAATTTCATGCTGCATTTCCTCTACTGTATAGATAAATGAAATATTGTATGCGATCTCATTGAGGCGTATCCATTCGTTTTCATTTAAAAATGCCATATCAATATCTCCCTTAACATTTGTATCCAGCTATAAGCAAAGCTCAAAAAGATAACAGTATCAATGAATTCCGACCACAATCGCAATTAAAGCGTTCCCATCGTAGAAAGCATTCTAACTCGGTCACGGGTGTAGATGCTCGAAATGCAGATGTGCCACATTATCTCTGACATAACATTCTCCCCACCCTTTCTTTGTCCGATCAGGTCTTGGCGTTCACATAAATACACCCGATCCTATCGATAAGCTTCTCGCGTTATGCTACCATTATTATATCAGGCAGAAGACTGAAAAGCAATTCCAAACAGAAAGCTGAAAAGCAAAGTAATAGGGCTGCATCTCCACGATCACGATGTCGGGACATTAAAAATCTCAATTTTGAAACCATTCTTGACAGCAGGCATTTTCTTCACCTTTTCAGAGGCGAACGAAGCATGAACCTCCGTGCGCAATCTACCTCTGCGCGGGCGGTATCATCGCGTTTTCGCCGCTGCTCATCCGCCTGCTTGCAGCGGAGAACTATCGTGTGATTGTATCCATACCGCCGATAAGATTTCAAATTTCATATTGCTGAATGCTCCTTGTATCTCTTTTACTATGTCCTTTGCAGTTGTGAAATAGATGTTTTTTACAAGTGTAGGGTCATCATACAACTGCCTTCTTACTAGTGTAGCTGCGATTCCAGAAGTGGCGAAGCCATATATCTGATTGTCTATTATGTGTTGCCTTCTCTTCTGTTCTTCTGGAAATGCCTGTACCATTAGTTGGCTTTCCATTAGCCGTTTGTAAATCTCTGCAAGAAATCTACCACTCTTGACTGCTGGGTCAAAAACTTTGCCTCTTTGTTAAATACACTAGCAGGGAGTAAATCAACCATGTCTTTTACTATGTTTTGTGGCGTGATAACTTCCGAGTTGGAATATTTTGAAATGCCTGTTATGGCTTGGAACCTGTCAAATAAATCTTCCATAGGAACACCATCCTCAAAATCTCATTTTCTTCTGAATATCAGTAAGCTTGGTTTTAAGACAGCCGGCAAAGGAAAGAGGATACCCTGAAAATTAGGTATCCTCTCGGGAATTAGGTATCTGGGGCACGCTTTTGGTGAAATCGACGGAGTTTTTGCCATCAACACAAAAGGTAAAAGGGACGCCGCGCTTTCCTCATTGACAATTCGACGGGGAATGCTATAATCTGCTATGTCTGAAAAAATGTAAAATTGAATCGCAGAGGTGCCGCCGCGAGGCGGAGAATAGAGAATCCGGTGCGAATCCGGAACGATGCAGTCACTGTGTACG
>ERZ772879.1113-NODE-1113-length-19339-cov-30.233769_pt1 | contig 19339 bp, 17 predicted proteins | sample MGYA00580582_ERZ772879 | MGnify/ENA primary metagenome ERZ772879 (study PRJEB29015, sample SAMEA2737682) | human gut metagenome | biome: human gut; feature: human-associated habitat; material: faeces | place: China | collected 2012 ... | reverse complement strand
TACCGGTGGCAGCGGTCAGGCCCTTGGGCATGGAGGACATCATATCGGGGTCCACGACGGCGATCTCCGGGATGTCGTTGGTATCAACGCAGACGAACTTGCGCTTCTTCTCGACGTCGGTGATGACGTAGTTGATGGTGACTTCGGCCGCCGTACCGGCGGTGGTGGGCACAGCGATGGTGAAGACGGCGTGCTTCTTGGTGGGTGCGACACCTTCCAGAGAGCGGACATCCGCGAACTCCGGGTTGTTGATGATGATGCCGATAGCCTTTGCGGTGTCCATGGAAGAGCCGCCGCCGATGGTCACGATGCAGTCTGCCTCAGCAGCCTTGAAGGCCGCCACACCGTCCTGCACATTGGCGATGGTGGGGTTGGGCTTGATCTCGCTGTACACAGCGTAGGCAAAGTTTGCCGCATCCAGCAGGTCGGTGACTTTCTTGGTCACGCCGAACTTGATGAGGTCGGGGTCGGAGCAGACGAACGCCTTCTTGTAGCCGCGGGCGGTCAGTTCGGGAACGATGTTCTCGATGGCACCGTGGCCATGGTAGGAAATGGTATTCAGTACGATACGATCAGCCATAATTACGATCCTCCAAATCATTGTACCCGTTTTCAGCCGGGTCTCTCTGCCTTTTACTTTACCACATTGTTAAAAACTATGCAATGTCAAATTCTTATGATTTTTATGAATTTTTTATACGCATCTCACTGTTTCTGGACAAATGTGCTGTTTTTGTGCAAAAAAGTACCCTCTCAGGCAAACCCTGTGGGTTTGCCTGAGAGGGTAAGCCTTACCACAGTCGGATGACCTTGATGACGCCTTCGGCCTTATCGCGGGCCAGCTCCAGATGGTGCTGCAGCGCATCGGCGGCGGTGTCCCAGTTGTCGTTCAGGGCCGCATCCAGGATGTGCAGATGCTCCTCGCAGGTCTGGTCCTGATTGATCATGCTCACCTTGCCGGTCATGATGCGGAACCGGGTGTTCAGGCCGGTGATGCGGTCATAGGCCGAGCGCAGGTACTTGTTGGGCAGGCTGCTCATCAGCAGCTCGTGGAAGTCATCGTCCGACTTGCAGAAGTCGTCGATGCGGTCCGGGTGGTGCATCAGTTCCTTATAGTCTTCCAGTGCCTGCCGGGGGATCAGGTTGCCGTAATTGCGCAGCGCATACGGCTCCACCAGAAGGCGCATCTCGAACATGCTGTGCACATCGTCCTCCGTGATGCCGGAGACCATCAGGCCCTTTTTGGGCAGAATGGTGATGAGACCCTCCTGCTCCAACCGGCCCAACGCATCCCGCATGGGGGTGCGGCTGATGTTGCCCATCTCCGCACAGAGCTTCTGCTCGTTGAGAAACTCATTGGGACGGTACTCACAGTTCAGGATCTTTGTTTTCAGGTACTGGTAGGCCTGGAGCTTCAAGCTCTGCTTTGCCTGCTGTTCCATCTCTTTCATCTTTCCAATCTCCTAACCGAACAGATCATTTCATTCCGATGTTCGTCTCAAACAACGCAAAGCCGCCCGAAAGGCAGCTTGTATCCCTGAAATAATCCAACTCATCTCATATAAACATTATCACACAACTTGTCAATCTTTACAAGAGTTTTTCCAAAAGATTGGGAGCTTTTCCGTTTTGCACAGATATTCTGCCGTATTTTCTCGCATTATTCACAAAGTTTTTTGTGCTTGTCACCAACTCTCCCATCTTGTTTTGCATCGAAGGATAAATTGTGGTACACTTGATGCGGAAAGGAAGGCGGATATCATGGCAGGTCGCGGCGGATACAACACCAAAACCCGGCAGCTCATCCTGGATTACCTCATCAACAACCGGCAGCACGCGGTCAGTGCGTCGAATATTCTGGAACATCTGGAGGCCGAGGGCGCCAGCCCCAACCCCACCACCGTCTACCGGTATCTCGACAAGCTGGCGGGCGAACAGCGCATCATGAAATACGTCGCTGACAAGGGCGAAAAAGCGGTGTTCCAGTATGTGGACGAAGGGCGGCACTGCCGGGAGCATCTGCACCTCAAATGTGTGCAGTGCGGGCGGATCTACCACCTGGACTGCCACTTCATGGACGAGGTGCGCGCCCATCTGATGGCCGAACACGGCTTTACGCTCCAGTGCGAGGGAAGCGTTTTGTACGGACTTTGCCGCCGCTGTGCGCAGCAAAATGAGCAGGCTGAACAAACCGCAGAAAATTCAAATTCGGCTGTTGACACGGACAAAAAGCCGTGATACAATTCAGGCAAGAAAAGCGTTGACCGGGAAAAGTAAGGTCCAACCGCTCTTTTTCAGAGAGCGCGGGCAGGTGTGAGCCGCGCAGAGAGCCGGACCCGAACGAACCCCCGTGAGCTTCCCCCTGAACCCGCGCAAGGCGGCAAGTAGGGGCAGACGTGCGCCGCTCGTTATCGCGGCAGTGCTTTCAACGGGGAGAGCGCACAAAAGTGACTGACATGCCCAGCGTGTCGGTAATTTAGGTGGCACCACGGATACGGCAGCATTCGTCCTAGCAAAATGGGATGAAAGCTGCCGTATTTTTTTATTTGAGACCGCTCCGATCCGGAAAGGCGGCATTGCCAAGCAATGACGGAGCGGTCACTTGAGAGGGGTAAGAACGATGTGTTGTGTAATGGGTTACACCGGGCACGATCTGAGTGCCGCCAAGTTCAAGGATTATCTGCTGCGCACCGTGATGCGCGGCCCGGACGACCAGCGGGTCGTGGAAGGGCCGTTCGGCCTGATGGGCTTTGGCCGGCTGGCCATCATGGGCCTGACGCCCGAAGGCATGCAGCCGTTCTACCGCGGAGCCGACTGTGTGGTCTGCAACGGCGAGCTGTACGGCTTCCGCTTTGAAAAAGAGATCCTGAAGCGCCGTAGCTACAAGTTCCAGTCCGACTGCGACTGCGAGATCCTGCTGCCGCTTTATTATGAGTGCGGCCTCGACATGTTCCGCCATCTGGACGCTGAGTTCGCCCTCATCCTCTACGATTCCCGCAAGGACCGCCTCATCGCAGCCCGCGACCCCATCGGCATCCGCCCGCTGTTCTACGGCTACTCCAAGTCCAGCCACCAGATCGCATTCGCGTCCGAGATGCAGAACCTCATCGGCTGGTGCGACGACATCCGGCCCTTCCCCATTGGCAGCTACTACTGCGACGGCCGCTTCGTCCGCTATGAGGACATCGCCGATGTGCCCGCCCCCATGGAAGACGACATGGAGACCACCTTGACCAACATCCGCGAAAAGCTCATCGCCGGTGTGGAAAAGCGTCTGGACGCCGACGCACCGGTCGGCTTCCTGCTTTCGGGAGGTCTGGACTCCTCGCTGGTCTGCTCCATCGCAGCCAAAAAGCTGAGCAAGCCCATCCGCACCTTTGCCATCGGTATGGACACCGACGCCATCGACCTGAAGTATGCCCGCCAGACCGCCGACTATCTGGGCAGCGAGCATCACGAGGTCATCATCAACCGGGAGATGGTCCTCCAGAGCCTGGAAGAGGTCATCCGCCTGCTGGGCACCTGGGACATCACCACCATCCGCGCCAGCATGGGCATGTATCTGCTGTGCAAGGCCATCCACGAGCAGACCGATGTCCGTGTCCTGCTGACGGGCGAGATCTCCGATGAGCTGTTCGGCTACAAGTACACCGACTATGCCCCCACCGCCGACGCCTTCCAGCAGGAGAGCCAGAAGCGCATCCGCGAGCTTTATATGTACGATGTCCTCCGCGCCGACCGCTGCATCTCCTCCAACAGCATTGAGGCCCGTGTGCCCTTCGGCGACCTGGACTTCGTCCGCTACGTGATGGCCATTGACCCCGAAAAGAAGCTGAACAGCTACGGCAAGGGCAAGTACCTGCTGCGCAAAGCCTTCGAGGGCGACTGGCTGCCGCCGGAGATCCTGTGGCGTGAAAAGGCCGCCTTCTCCGACGCCGTGGGCCACAGCATGGTGGACGACATCAAGGAGTATACCGAGAGCCTTTACACCGACGAGGAGTTCCAGCTCCGCCGGGCAAACTATTCGGCCCACTGCATGCCGTTCACCAAGGAGAGCCTGTTCTACCGCGAGATCTTCGAGAAATACTACCACGACCAGAGCCGCACCATCGTCGATTTCTGGATGCCCAACAAGGCATGGCCCGGCTGCAACGTCAACGACCCCTCCGCCCGTGTGCTGGCAAACTACGGCGCATCGGGGGTGTGATTTTTTATTTTTGCTCTAGATGCAACAATTTTGCATCTAGAGTTTTTTTGTGCAAACAAATAAGTTCAAAGAATTTTAGCAAATTCTAACAAGATTGATTTCAAAAAACAGCGGCCGCTTTCCAATTTGGAAAACTGCCGCTGTTTTGCTTTTTCTGCGTCTTGCACATCTGCTCCCAACATGCTACGCATTGTGCAGAAGGAAGCGTTCCCCAGCACTTTGCTGGAACGTCAAGTCACTTTTTGTTGTGCTAAGGTGTCCCGGAATTCCTTCCATAGGCCGCTGCGCCCGGTCAAACGGTCCGCTGTTTCCTCGCCGAAGGTGAGTTTCAGCTTTTGATAGGCTTCCCGCAGATTGACCGGCCGGGACGTGGTGTTATGTGCATCCGATGCTACCACATCAATGACACCGCTGCTCAGCCAGCGTTCCACCCGCCGCCGCTTCCAGAAGCTGCCCGGCTCCAGCACCGTGGAACCGTTCATCTGGCAGGCCACAGGATACCGGGCCTTCAGCTTTTCCAGCAGGCCCCGCGATTCCAGGCAACGGTAGCGCTCCACATGGGCCATCAGAATGGAGTAGCCGCACACAGCCACTTCTTCCAGCCCGTTTTCCAGCTCTTTGGCGGAAGTCTGCGGTAAAAACTCCATCAGCACCCAATCCGTACCGGCCAGCGTGGGCAGGCCGTTTTCTCTGGCCGCATCCCGCAGCATGGGGTTGTACAGCAGCTCCGCACCGGGGTACAGCCGCAATCCATACCCCTGCTGTTGACAATAGGCCTGCGCTGCATCCAGGTGGCGCTGGTAGCGCTCCTGTGGAAAGGCCTCCAGGCCCGGTGTCGCGTGGGTGGTGGCCACCAATGTGGTGATGCCGTTGGCAACAGCTGCGTCCAGCATCGCCCGCATCTGTTCTTCCGTGCGGGCACCATCGTCCACTCCATAGACCACATGCGTATGCAGATCTAAAAACTGTTCTGTCATGGGTTCAGCTCTTCTTTTCTTCTGCCTCTTTTTCGTAGGCCTTGTAATAACTGGAATAATGCGATTTGTAATAATACTTCTTGTTGGCAAAGCCCTCGTAATCCACCTGATTGAGGATGGTGCCGAGGATGGGACAGCCCGTTTGTTCCAACTGGTTTTTTGCGTCGATCAGCTCCTGCCGGTGGACCTGATTGTAGCTCACCACCAGCAGAATGCCATCGCAGACCTTTGCGATCTCCGCAGCATCAATGACCACGCCCACCGGAGCCGCATCCACGATCACGTAATCGTACTGCTCTGCCAGTCCATCCAGCAGGTTCTGAAACCGCTCAGAGCTCAGCAGCGGGATGGGATTCAGCAGTTCGTGGCCCATAGGGATAAAGTCCATGCCCGGAACGTTGGTGTGGAACAGGACTTCCTCCTTTTCGGCAATGCCGGCCAGATAGTGAGACAGGCCCTGCTTTTTGGAACCCGGCGCAAACTGCACCCCATAAACAGTGGTGATCATGCTCCGCCGCAGGTCCGTATCCACCAGGACCACCCGCTTGCCTCGCTCTGCCAGCTTCCGGCACAGCGTAATGCTGGTAAAGCTCTTGCCCTCGGATGCGTGGGAACTGGTAAGCATGATCTTTTTGATATTCCGACCCAAAAAGGAAACATTGGTGGAAAGGGTGTTGAAGGCCTCATTGACCGGGTAGCTCAACTGGGGAAGTTTTCGAAATTCAAGTCTGTTCACAGCGTTTTCCCTCCCGGCAACTTCAGGCCGATCTGCTTGTCTGCCCTCTGGTGTTTTGGCTCATCGCCCTTTTCCAGCGGGATCACCGCCATCGTCACCAGGCCGGTGTATTTCTTGATGTCCTCCGTCGTCTTGTAGGTATCGTCCAGCAATGTCATCACAACAACGACACCCGCACTGACCACAAAGCCCAGCAATGCTCCCAGCAGGATGCTTTTGGTCTTGTTCGGGCTGACCGGCTCCGTAGGAACCAGTGCTGTGGACATGATAGAGATCTTGTCCGTTGCCATCTTTTTAGCAATGTAGTCCTGCACCACGGTAACATACTCATTGGCGATGTCTGCTGCTTCCTGCGCAGACTCCGACGTCACGGTGATCTCCACCATCCGGGTGTTGGAGGCATTGGTCACAGAGAGCATCTTATCCAGCTGGCTGTAGGTATAGGGCAGGTCCAGGTTGGAGATCACCTTCTCCTGCACCTCCCACATATGAAAGACCTGGATATAGTCATCGGTCAGAGCCGTGCCGATCTGCAGATCGGAGATGTTGATGTCCGAGTCTTTCTGGCTGATGACGTAAATGGTAGACGACGCCTGATACTTGGGCGTCACAAAAAACAGCACCCCAATGGCTGCGATCAGGGCGCAGGCCACGGTTGCTGCTGCAAGCAGCTTCCATTTACTCAGCAGCGCATAAAACAGCTCCAGGAGGTCAATGGTCTCCTCGTCTCCATTGCCGGGCTGGGGCGAATTCACCTTATTGGGGGGTGGCATTTGGTATTCTGACATAGTTTTGTTCTCCCTTTGATTTATTCTGAAGCAGAAAGAAAGCAGTGGCAGCAAATGCCACTGCCTTCTGTAAACCTACAAAAGGTACTTTCTCAAACTCAGACCTTTGCAGTCTTCTTGGTCGCGACCACGGAACGCCTCCTGACGTTCCATGCGGCTGGCGTTGGTCCCATCTCCGACCGTCATCCGGCTGCGGACAAAGGTCTCGGCCTGGTCCCCATGCAGCGTCAGGGTCGTGCCCTTGGTCATTGCAGGGTCTATGGAGGAGAAATCATCCTCCAATGTCACGGTGACACCGCCTGCCAGATCGTTCAGCTCCGAGATGCCATCCATGTTCATGGCCACGTAAAAATCAATGGATTCTCCCAGCAGAAGACCTTCCACTGCCTCACGGGCATACTCGCAGCTTTCCTCCTTGCCATCGCCGAAGCCATGCGCAAGGCTGATCTGCATCTCTTTGGTGCCGATGGGGCTGCCAAGGTAGCCCAGCACGGTGCATTCTGTCATGGTATCCCGGTCGATCTTCAACTGACGGATGACCTGGCGTTCCGGATCGATGACGATCAGCCGCTGGAAATCTCCCTGGCCGCCTTGGTAAGCGCCCTCGCTCTCCACAGCACTGTCATGGTCCACGCCCATCACAAGGATGGAGGTCAGCCCCTCCCGGCGCTGGTATGTGACGCCGTTGTACTCCTGCGTTTCCACCGCTTCCGTCTGGGTCAGATCCCCGCGTGCTTCTTCAACGCTCCTGGTCTCCAGCCAGCGTCCCCCTGCATACAGGATCACACCCAGCAGAAGGATACCTGCCGCAATGACCAGGATCAGCCACTTTGCTTTTCCTGCCTGGTCATATCGTTTCAAAAAGTTTTTCCCCTCCTCAGGGTACAATGACATCCGAGGTATAAAGCCTCTCTCATAAGATACCATCTTTTATAGCCGTCTGTCAATGTTTTCCTCCATGTTTTTTCATTTTTATCCCCCCCCCCGCAAAAATATGAAACGCATACAAAAATCATTTTCTTTATGATTTATATCCATCATTCTGAGTTTTTTTGCATCGGGAGATCCTTATGAAATGCTGTTTCTGGCACAACAAAGGAGCGCCCCCGCACGAAGTAGCTTCTGTGCGGAGACGCTCCTTGTTATTCCCTTATTTGTTGCTCAGGCATCCGAGCGGGAGAAGGCATTCTTCATAGTGCAGCTCAGTTCAAAGAGGACCTTGTCCAGCGTATCGGCGGCGCGGGCCTTCAGCTCTCTGGCGATGGCCTCGTTGGCCTCCGTGCGCAGGGCGGCACGGCGGGCCGGGTCGGCCTCCTGGGCCTGTTTTTCGTCGTAGGCGTTCAGCAGGGCGCGTGTGGCGGAGAGGACGCCCTCCTCGTAGCGCTCGACATGGAAGATGGACTTGCCGTAAGCGGCATCGGCCATGGCAGCGATCATCCGGCTGACCCAGTAGAAGCTCTCGGTGGAGACTTCGCCAGTGGTGCAGGCGAGGTAGGCCGGGGTGGTGTCCACATTGGCATAGAACGGCACCATCGTGTTGAAGGCGTTGGACGCATAGGCGATCCACTCCACCGTGCGGAACTCCTCCGGCAGATCCGGGCGCATCTGGGTCAGCGCCATGAAGCTGTTGCGGTTGATGCCGATCGTACGGTAGGCACCCTTGCTCTTCGGGTCGCCATAGGCGGCATACGGGTCATACGGTGTGCCCTGATAGTGCGAAGACAGCAGGTATTTCACGTCTTCCGGTGTGATCTTCCGCTCCGGGACCATGCACCAGGGCAGGTCGTCCGAATGCGGGGTATAGTCTGCATCGGGGCCTTCCCAGACCCAGGTGTTGGGGTTCAGATACCGCAGCATGAACCAGGCGCGCGGTGTGTTATACACATGGTCGGCGTCGTCGTGGCTGCCGAAGGCATCGCGCGGGTTGAAGCTGCCGTCCAGCGAGAGGTCGAGGTGGTGCTTGTCCACAAAGGCCTTCAGGTCGTCCGAGCACATGTAGTTTTCCTGTGCGCCGCAGGCGTCGGCAAAGTCGAAGCTGTCGATGCCGAGCTGGTTGGGCATCACGACATAGCTGTCGTCCGGCACACGGCGAGCCATCCAGTGGTGGCCGCCGATGGTCTCCAGCCACCAGATCTCGTTCACATCCTGAAACGCGATGCCGTTCATCTCATAGGTGCCGTACGTCCGGAGCAGCTCGCCCAGGCGCACCACGCCCTCGCGGGCCGTGCGGATATAAGGCAACACGAGGCAGACGATGTCCTCCTCGCCAATGCCGCCGGGCACTTCCGGCCGTTCCCCTTTGGCGGGCTGGTACACCACCAGCGGATCTGCACCCAGAACGCGCGGGTTGGACGTGATGGTCTCGGTAGCCGTCATGCCCACATGGGCCGCATTGACACCCGCTGCCGCCCAGATGCCCTCGCCTTCCACCGCGTTGGGCATGGCCGTCATCCGCAGCGCATGGCCGGGCAGCGGCACCTCCACATGGGAGATCACCGACCGATAGACGGCCGGGTGCTCCTCCGGCTGCACGACCACGAACTTTTTGGCCGTGAAATGCCCCGAACCCGAATCGTCGTTGCGGGCGACCATGGTGGAGCCATCGTATGATGCGTTTTTGCCGACTAAAATTGTAGTACAAGCCATTGTTCTGTCCTCCGAAATTGTTTCCTTGTCTTTTCGGTTTGCCGAGGCTATTGTAAGCCTTTTTGGGGGAAAAGGCAAGATTTTTTGAGAAGGGAGCGTGGAAGTACGATTTATGGGACATAACAGAATTTATACTGAAATTATAGGAAGGATGCCAATTGACAACAACTTCCATTTCTCGTATGGTAACGGTATCCTATCGTTCAGGAGGGCTCTCTTATGAAGCTGCTCGCGCACATCAGTGATGACAAGACCCGCACACAGACCATCGAAGAACACCTGATCAGCACGGCTGCACTGGCCGGAAACTTTGCCGCAGCGTTTGGCGCACAAGCAGAAGCAGCGTATACCGCCCTGCTTCATGACATCGGAAAATATAGCGCTGGTTTCCAGCAACGCTTGCAGGGAGGCCCGCCCGTTGACCACTCCACTGCTGGAGCCAAGGCCGCGATCCAGGACGGAAACATTCCCGCCGCGCTGGCCATTGCCGGACATCACAGTGGCATCCCCGACCTCGGAAATCCGCATGATACTGCCGACGAAAGCACATTGGTCGGCCGCTCCAAGCGGCGGATCGAAGATTGCTCCCAGTGGAAACAGGAGATCTCCCCTGCCAAAGCCGCTCTGCCGCCGTGGCTGCTCCGCCAGCCGGACAACCTGACCATGGCCTTTTTCACCCGGATGCTCTACTCCAGCCTGGTCGATGCCGATTTCATCGACACCGAGACCTTCATGGACGGTAAAGCAGCCCCGCGTGGGATGGGGGAACCACTTTCCGCTCTGCTGGAAAAAGTCCGGGCACAGGCCAAACGCTACCTTGACAGCCCTGCCGCTTCCCCTGTCGCGCAGGAGCGGAACAAAGTACTGCGGGCCTGCATGGAACAGGGTACTCATGCACCACAGGGGCTTTATACGCTCACAGTTCCCACGGGCGGTGGCAAAACCTTCGCGTCCCTCGCCTTTGCGCTGGAACATGCTGTGGCACAAAAGCCGCAGATGGAGCGCATCATTTACGTCATCCCCTACACTTCCATTATCGACCAGACGGCGCAGACGTTCGCAGATCTTCTGGGAGAAGACAATGTGCTGGCCCACTTTTCCGGTGTAGACTACAAGCTGACCGAAAAAGACGACCTGACACCTGCTCAGTACCGGAAACTGCTTTCCAGCGAAAACTGGGACGCTCCCATCGTGGTGACGACCGCTGTGCAGTTCTTCGAATCCCTCTACGCCAACCGCAGCAGCCGGTGCCGCAAACTGCACAACATTGCCAACAGTGTCATTCTTTTTGATGAAGCACAGACGTTCCCTACCGATTACCTGAAGCCCTGCGTTTCCGCCATCGCACAGCTGGTCCAGCACTACCACACTACCGCCGTTCTCTGCACCGCAACGCAGCCCGCCTTGACGCCGCTGCTTCAGGAGCTTGCCCCTGGCCTGACCGCAAAAGAACTCAGCCCCGACCCGGCTCACCTCTATGAAGTCCTTCGCCGCGTGACCCGGCAAGATCTGGGCACCCTCTCCGCTGAGGCCCTCTGCGCACAGCTTTCGTCTGCCGAACAGGTGCTCTGTGTGGTCAACCGGCGCAAGACCGCCCAGGATCTGTTTGCACAGCTCCCCGCCGAAGGCAGCTACTGCCTGACCACCTTCCTCTGTGCCGCTGACCGCCGCCGACAGTTGGACGAGATCCGCCAACGGCTCAAGGCGGGGCTTCCCTGCCGGGTCGTCTCCACCTCCTTGATCGAAGCAGGCGTCGATGTGGACTTTCCGCTCGCCTACCGTGAAACCGCGGGGCTGGACTCCCTGCTCCAGACCGCCGGGCGCTGCAACCGGGAGGGCAGACGCGACCCGAAAAAAAGCATCGTTGCTTCTTTCCAGCTGGAAGGTCTGGCACCGCTCCCCATGCTTTCGCAGAATGTCAACGCCATGAATGCCACCGAGCGGGCCTACGACCTGCTCGACACACCGGATGCCATTCACAGCTATTTTGAATCCTTCTATCGCACCCGTGCAACACTTGACAAACAGAACATTCTGGACGCTTTTCAGCATGGTATCAAGGGATGTCAGTTTCCCTTTGCACAGGTTGCCGGAAAGTTCCACCTCATTGATAACCACACTTACACGATCTATCTTCCCATTGAGGAAGGTGCCGACCTCTGCGCATCGCTTCGCGGCGGACACATCAGCCGTGCTCAGCTCCGCCGCCTGGGCATTTACAGCGTAGAATGCTATGAAAAGCAGTTCCGTTCGCTGGACGCCGCCGGTGCATTGGAACGTTCTCCGGATTTCCCCGATGATTCCGCCATCCTCGCTGATCCAGACTTGTACAGCCGCAAGACCGGCCTTTCGATGGAGATCGAAGAAGGTAGGGCGATCATCCTCTGAAAAGGAAAAAGCAGCAGAGCACGCGACTCCACTGCTTTTCCCTCTAGGCTTTACAAATCTCCTAAATATTTCAATCCACATTCCCATCAGTTTCTTCAAAACTGGCAGAATGACCAAATTTATTATAGTAGATTTTACTATGTACCGCAAGGTTTTTGCAGAAAGTCCTTGATTTCCATTTTTACCCATGTTATAATCAGGGCCAGAAGATATAATTTACATATCTCTTAAATGAAATCGAGACAAAGAGGTGGTTGCAATGGGCAAATTCGATGTTCGCCTGAAAGTCCGACAACCGTTTGAAAGGAGGTGATGCGCATGTCCATGCGCATTGAAGTCTGGGGACCCTATGGATGCTTCTCCCGGCCCGAAATGAAGACCGAACGTGTCAGTTACGACATCATCACGCCGTCGGCCGCAAGAGGGCTCGTTGAAGCGATCTACTGGCACCCTGGCCTGAAGTACCACATTGACCGCATCTACTTATTGAGTCCCATCCAGTTCACCAACATCCGGCGAAACGAGGTCCGCTCCACCCTGCTGGCTTCCGCAGCACTGTCTGCCGCCAAGGGAGGAACGCCGCCGGTGCTCTACACCAGCCAGGACATCCAGCAGCGCGCCGCTATGGTCCTACAGGACGTCCACTATGTCATCGAGTGTCACTTCACCATGACCGACAAGGCAGCCCCCGGCGACAACCCCGGAAAATTCCAGGATATCCTTCGCCGCCGTTTGAGCAAAGGCCAGTGCTATCATCAGCCCTGCTTTGGCTGCCGCGAGTTCCCTGCCAACTTCCGGGAGTGGCCCGGCGGCGACATTCCTGCACTGGAAGAAGCCACGCAGGACCTCGGATTCATGCTGTATGATCTGGATTATTCTGACCCGGCCAACATCCGCTCGCAGTTCTTCCGGGCAAAGCTGGTCAACGGGGTGATGGATTGCCGGGATGTGGAGGTGTTCACATGATCTTACAGGCATTGACTGCTTATTATGAGCAGCTGCTCCGCACCGGACAGATCTCAGCCCCCGGCTGGGAGAATCAGTTCAAGGTCAGCTACTGGCTCCGCATCAACGCGGAAGGCCAGCTCATCGACCTCGTGGACTGCCGCCAGATGGTTCCGCGCGGCAAAAAAGAAGTGCTCGCCCCGCGGGAAATGGCAGTTCCTGCCCATGTCAAACGAGCTTCCGGCATTGCTGCAAATTTTCTGTGCGACAATTCCACCTATCTGCTGGGTGCAGACGAAAAAGGCAAGCCGGAGCGCTCCATCCAGTGCTTCGAAGCCTGTGCAAAGCTGCACCATGCCATTCTGGATGGGGTTGATTCCCCTGCGGCCAGAGCGGTCCTTGCGTTTTTTGACCATTGGAAGCCCGAAGAAGCATCGGCCCACCCGTTACTGGCTGACCGCTGGAAGGATATCACCGGAAACGCCAACCTTCTGTTCGACTATGAAGGGCCGGAGGGCAGCATCCTGTCCACTGAAGATGAAGCGATCCGAGCGGCATGGCAGCAGCACTACAGCAGCGCTTCGCCCGACGCTCCGCTGGTCCAGTGTCTCGTGACCGGCCAGCAGGCCCCAGCCGCCCGGCTGCATCCCTCCATCAAGGGTGTTCCCGGCGCACAGAGCTCCGGAGCCGCGCTCGTTTCCTTCAACGCCCCGGCATTTTGTTCCTATGGGCACGAGCAGGGCGAGAATGCCCCTGTCAGCGAATATGCCGCCTTTGCTTACACCACTGCATTGAACACGCTGCTGGCCGACCGGGATCATTGCCGTATCCTCGGCGATACCGCTGTGGTCTGCTGGGCCGAAAACGCGTCCCCCAGCTATTCCTCCCTCGGCATGATGGCCCTGTTCGGCATCCCGGAAAACCATGGCCTTACCGAAGACGACCTGAGCAAAGCGCTGGACAACCTTGCCAAAGGGCAGCCCTGCAGCTGGATGGGAGAGAATCTGCAGCCCGGCCAGCACTTTTATGTGCTGGGGCTCTCGCCCAACGCGGCACGTATTTCGGTACGGTTCTTTCTGCGTGACACCTTCCAGGTATTTGCACAGCGGCTGCAGCGGTATGCAGAGGATATCACTGTGATCCACCCCGCTTTTGACAAGCGTGAGACCCTCTCCGTCTGGTCGCTGGTCCAGGAGACTGTCAACCAGAACTCGCGTGATAAAAAACCTTCGCCGCAGCTTGCAGGTGATGTTCTGCGCTCTATTCTGACGGGCACCCCCTATCCAGCTACACTTCTGAATGGAGCGGAACTGCGGATACGCGCCGAACAAACGATCACACGCGGCCGGGCGGCCATCATCCGGGCTTATTACCGCCGCCATCCCCATCCACAGGTTCCAAAGGAGGTTTTGGATATGCCTGAATTGAATGTAGCATGCAACAATATCCCCTATACTCTTGGCCGGATGTTCTCGCTATACGAACAGATCCAGCTGGCTGCGGCCAAGGCAAATTCTTCCAACATCAATGCCACCATCAAGGACCGCTATTTTAATGCGGCTTCTTCGAATCCCAGCCAGGTCTTCAACCTTCTGGGCAAACTTTCCGTCAGCCACCTTCGGGTCCTGCGCCGCAGCGATCCAAAGTTGGCCGGTTTTCTGCAAGGCCAGTTGGAAGAACTTTCCATCCGCGTCGGCACATCCTATCCCCCCCATCTTGACCCCGCCAGCCAGGGTTCGTTCCAGTTGGGTTATTACTATCAGAATCAGGCCCGCTTCCAGAAGAAAGCCCCCGCTGATTCCACTGAGAATGTTTGAATTATAAGGAGGAACTGACATGTCTGAGCCTATCAAAAACCGCTATGATTTTGTGATCCTGTTCGATGTTGAAAACGGCAACCCAAACGGTGACCCCGACGCAGGCAACATGCCCCGCATCGACCCGGAAACCGGCTACGGTCTCGTGACCGATGTCTGCCTGAAGCGGAAGATTCGCAACTATGTGGAGACGGTCAAGGAAAATGACGAAAATTACCGCATTTACATCAAGGATACCGTCCCTCTGAACCGCAGCGACGCCGACGCCATCAAAGCTCTTGGCATCAGCGAGGACCTCAAGGCCTCCAAGAAGAGTGACCCGGACATTGATCGCCGTCTGCGCAATTACATGTGTGAGCACTACTACGATATCCGCACCTTTGGCGCTGTTATGACCACGTTTGTCAAAGGCGCGCTCAACTGCGGTCAGGTCCGCGGCCCGGTCCAGCTGAGCTTTGCGCGTTCGGTGGATACCATCATCCCGCAGGAAGTCACGATCACCCGCGTTGCCATCACCACGGAGGCCGATGCTGAGAAAAAGGGCACCGAAATGGGCCGCAAGTACATCGTCCCCTATGCCCTCTACCGTGCAGAAGGTTATGTTTCCGCCAATCTCGCCCGCAAGACCACCGGCTTCTCAGAAGATGACCTGCAGCTGCTGTGGGAGGCCATCCTGAACATGTTCGAGAACGATCACAGCGCTGCGCGCGGTAAAATGGCCGTGCGGGAGCTCATCGTCTTCAAGCATTCTTCGGAGCTTGGCAACGCCCCCGCATACAAGCTGTTCGATGCCGTGACCGTCCAGCGCAGAGACCCCACCACCCCGGCGCGCAGCTACCACGATTACACTGTCACCGTATCCGACGCCCTTCCGGAAGGAGTCACCTGCGAGAGGATGTCCTGATGTCCGCCCCGGACGATTACCTGTTGATGTCCGGCATCCAGCATTTTTGCTTCTGCCGTCGTCAGTGGGCGCTCATCCACCTCGAACAGCAATGGTCTGAGAACCTTCGCACTGCGGAAGGGCGGCTGGAACATACCCGCTGCCATGACACCGCGCAGACCGAGCGGCGAGGCGATCTGCTCATCACACGAGGGATGAAGGTCGTCAGCCACCGCCTGCGGCTCAGCGGAGACTGCGACGTTGTGGAATTCCGGGCGGACCCGGAGGGCATCCCGCTGCAGCACACCGAAGGCCGCTGGCGGCCCATGCCGGTGGAGTACAAACATGGCCGCGCCAAGGAGAACGACGCCGACCGGCTGCAGCTCTGTGCGCAGGCCATGGCTCTGGAAGAGATGCTGGCCTGTGATATCCCGCAGGCCGCGCTCTTCTACGAGGAAACACGGCGGCGGGAACTCGTCCCGCTGACGGACGCGCTGCGCCAAAAAACGCAGGCCATGGCCGACGAGATGAACCAGTATTTCGCCCGCGGCTACACTCCAAAAGTCAAGCCGGGAACCTTCTGCAACGCCTGCTCCCTTAAAGAGCTTTGCCTGCCCGCACTGTACAAACGCGCCGACCCCAGGGCCTACCTGAAAGCCTATCTGGACGAAGTGCAAGCGGAGGACACGCCATGAGACAGCTATTGACCCAGCTTTACGTCACTTCGGAAGACGCCTATCTTTCGCTCGACGGCGAAAATGTCGTGGTCAGCCGCCAGAAGACCGAGATCGGGCGGGTCCCGCTCCACACGCTGGAAGGGATCGTCTGCTTCAGCCGCTCCGGTGCCAGCCCGGCACTCATGGGCAAATGCGCGGCCAAGGGCATCGACCTCTGCTTTTTCAGCCCCTACGGCCAGTTTTTGGCGCGCACCGTCGGCGAAGAGCGCGGCAATGTCCTGCTGCGGCAGACCCAGTACCGCATCTCCGACAGCGAAGCGCTGAGCTGCCGCTATGCGCGGTACTTCATCCTTGGCAAAGTTTACAACGCCCGCTGGGTACTGGAACGCGCCACCCGCGACCACCCGCAGCGCGTACCCGTAGAGGAACTCAAACGCACGAGTGCCCAGCTTGCGGCGGCGCTCCCGCTCATTGAGCAGTGCGACGATCTCGACCAGCTGCGCGGTCTGGAAGGGGAAGCAGCGCAGCGCTACTTTGACTGCTTCGACTCCCTCATTTTACAGCAGCATGAAGCGTTTCCGTTCGTATCCCGAAACCGTCGGCCGCCGCTGGACAATGTGAACGCGCTGCTCTCCTTTGCCTATTCTCTGCTGGCCCGCGACTGCGCTTCCGCACTGAGCAGCGTCGGGCTGGACCCGTATGTCGGCTTCCTGCACCGCGCCCGTCCCGGACGCCGCAGTCTGGCGCTGGACCTTATGGAAGAGCTTCGCGCCGTTTACGCAGACCGGTTCGTGCTGTCCTGCATCAACCAGAAACTGCTGACAGCGAAGCACTTCCAGAAACAGGAGAATGGTGCTGTCCTCCTGACAGACGATGGCCGCCGCGCGTTTCTCAAAGCCTGGCAGACCAAAAAGCAGGAGCAGATCACCCATCCCTTCCTGAAAGAGAAACTGCCCTGGGGACTGGTGCCTTACGTGCAGGCGCTCCTTCTGGCGCGGACTCTGCGCGGTGATTTGGAACTGTATCCGCCATTCTTCTGGAAGTGAGGTTCGTCTATGCTGGTCCTGATCACTTACGATGTCAACACCGAGACCGCTGCTGGGCGCAAACGCCTGCGCAAAGTCGCCAAAAAGTGCGTGGACCACGGGCAGCGGGTGCAGAATTCTGTCTTCGAGTGCCTGCTGGACGCCGCGCAGTTTGCTGTTCTGAAGTCCGAGCTTGCCGCCCTCATCGACCCCGATCTGGACAGTCTGCGGTTTTATCAACTGGGCAACAACTATAAGACCAAGGTCGAGCATATCGGGGTGCATCCCCTGTTTGAATCCGGAGACGTGCTGATCTTCTAGCCCTCTCCCTCGGTGCGAATGGAAAGCACTCACCCTTTTTCCGTCTCCTTCGCACCATGTTTTCAAGCCGTTCTGTGCAGATCGCAGCTGTTTTTTCGGATGTTTTTGGACAAGCTCTTCCAAATCTGTGCAGATCGTTTTATAATGAAACAAAAGCGGAGATGTTTTTCTCCGTTTTTGCTGTCGCCCTCCTCGCGGAGGGCGTGGATAGAAATTGCTTGGCAGCCTGGCGGGCACTGGAATAGCATTCGTCGCCCTCCTCGCGGAGGGCGTGGATAGAAATATGCGTATTCCTCCGGGGCCCCTCTGGACCTCCAGTCGCCCTCCTCGCGGAGGGCGTGGATAGAAATCTCCTGTGGTCTTATGGTCACACCCTCCGGGTCAAGTCGCCCTCCTCGCGGAGGGCGTGGATAGAAATACGCTCGACGCAAGCGTCCTCACAACAAGCCGCGTCGCCCTCCTCGCGGAGGGCGTGGATAGAAATGCCTATCTGCCAGTGCTGGGCGCCGTCGCTCTGATGTCGCCCTCCTCGCGGAGGGCGTGGATAGAAATTAGATATACATGGATGTAAGATAGGGGTTGTTAGGGGTCGCCCTCCTCGCGGAGGGCGTGGATAGAAATGAACCTGTAAAATTTGTGGAATCAAATTTGATGGGTCGCCCTCCTCGCGGAGGGCGTGGATAGAAATAAAAAATCGTTTCCGCTGGGTTCTGGCCGGTCCACGTCGCCCTCCTCGCGGAGGGCGTGGATAGAAATATTTTTGCACTCAATGGGTGTATAATAAAGACAGTGTCGCCCTCCTCGCGGAGGGCGTGGATAGAAATAATGGATTTTTACGTCGGAACACGAAGCCGCAGAGTCGCCCTCCTCGCGGAGGGCGTGGATAGAAATGTTGTCAGACATTCATAACACTCCTTTAAGTTGTATGTCGCCCTCCTCGCGGAGGGCGTGGATAGAAATGTGACATCACGAAAATGGTCTGCGATTTTGTTGAGTCGCCCTCCTCGCGGAGGGCGTGGATAGAAATCCCTCACATTTTTTCTGATCCACCGATCCACTCGAGTCGCCCTCCTCGCGGAGGGCGTGGATAGAAATATTTTAGAATGCTTTTCGCGCTTTTCACTCAAGCCGTCGCCCTCCTCGCGGAGGGCGTGGATAGAAATGCGCTTTCGCGCTGGGAATGGCTTTTATTTACCCGTCGCCCTCCTCGCGGAGGGCGTGGATAGAAATCGGGAACAGCATCTTTGTCGCGCAGAAAAGCTGCGGGTCGCCCTCCTCGCGGAGGGCGTGGATAGAAATGTATTTTGACCACAAAAAACATTGCCAAGCGGGTGGTCGCCCTCCTCGCGGAGGGCGTGGATAGAAATCTCGGCCTGCTCCTTCCTGCCCGGACATATTGGACGTCGCCCTCCTCGCGGAGGGCGTGGATAGAAATATACTCAGTCACCTACCATCTTTGCGCCACAGGAGTCGCCCTCCTCGCGGAGGGCGTGGATAGAAATTTCGAGAGGCCGGGAGGATTTGTTGAGATAATTAGTCGCCCTCCTCGCGGAGGGCGTGGATAGAAATCAGCAGGGAGGAGTTTTTGGCGATACCGTCCGAGTCGCCCTCCTCGCGGAGGGCGTGGATAGAAATTTTGCGTCCAGTGCCCAAAACTCGGCCTCGTCGCGTCGCCCTCCTCGCGGAGGGCGTGGATAGAAATGCCAGGAGGCTCAAGAGATAAGGTTCCGCTGCATCGTCGCCCTCCTCGCGGAGGGCGTGGATAGAAATCCAATTATGAAACGTTAAAGCTCGCCACCGAGGAATGTCGCCCTCCTCGCGGAGGGCGTGGATAGAAATCGAAATTCTCGTGGCGTCAGTGGCTCCATTGTGGCGTCGCCCTCCTCGCGGAGGGCGTGGATAGAAATGTATTTTGACCACAAAAAACAT
>ERZ772879.1083-NODE-1083-length-19701-cov-2.997811_pt1 | contig 19701 bp, 21 predicted proteins | sample MGYA00580582_ERZ772879 | MGnify/ENA primary metagenome ERZ772879 (study PRJEB29015, sample SAMEA2737682) | human gut metagenome | biome: human gut; feature: human-associated habitat; material: faeces | place: China | collected 2012 ... | reverse complement strand
TGACCTCGTCGGCGATGGGGATGAGGTTGACCTGGCAGCGGCTACACGTGGGGCAGGATACGATCTCCGGCTTGCAACGGCGCACGTCGACGGCGGAGAGGATGTCGAAGGCCACGGCAATCTCCTCGACGGGGTCGGCCGTGAGCGAGACGCGCATGGTGTCGCCGATACCCTCGGCAAGCAGCATGCCAAGTCCTGCAGCAGACTTAATCGTACCCTGGCGCACACCGCCGGCTTCCGTGACGCCGATGTGCAGTGGCACCTCGGGCAAGCTCTGCGAAAGGCTCCGATACGCGTCCACGGTCGTCATCACGTCGTGCGCCTTGGCCGAGACGACGATATTCTTGAATCCCCGATCCAGAAAATGCTCGACAAAACCCTCGGCTGAGAGCGCGAGCTTCTCTGCTTGGGTGAGATCGTCACGCGCAGCAAGGGCGTCCTCGAGCGAGCCTGCGTTGACGCCGATGCGGATGGGAATACCAGCCTCCCCCGCCGCCTCAATGACCGCATCGACCTTGTTCATGGCACCGATGTTGCCCGGATTGATGCGCAAACCCGCCGCATGCTCATGACAAGCTCCCACCGCAATCTGATAATCGAAATGCACATCGGCAACGACGGGCAGCGGACTTGCCTCCGCGACCTGCCCGAAACGCGCGATCGAGGCGCGATTGGGAATGGCGACGCGCACAATCTCGCAACCGGCACTGGCCAGACGCCCGATCTGCGCGAGGTTGCCCTCAACGTCAAGCCACAGGCCATCCGGACCATCAATCATCGGGACGTTGGTCATCGACTGCACGCTGACAGGCGCCCCTCCCCCAACGGCAACCTTGCCGACATGCACGCGACGTGTCGCGTTACGAGGCGTTTTGAAGTCCATGAGCTACCCCTTCAGGAAGAAACTGACGATGTCTTGCCGCACCAGGAAGACGAACAAAACGAGCAGCAGCGCGATGACGATAAAGGTAATCGCATTGACGACGCGTGCCGGCACCGCGCGATGCGTGACGCGCTGGATGATCTCGATGAGAATGCGTCCGCCATCGAGCGGCGGCAGGGGCAGCAGGTTCACGACGGCAAGCGACAGCGACACGATCGCGATGATGAAGAGCAGCGGCACAATCCCGGCGGACGCCGCCCGCTCGCTCATGACGGCGATGCCCACGACCGAAGTCGACTGGCTCAGCGTATCGGCCGCTGTGGCCGGATTGAAGAGGCTAAGGTAGCCCTGCACGGTGAGGACGAGATAATCCCATGACGCGCTCAGCGCCTGGCCAATCGGCAGACGATACTGCTCCTGCCCCGCGTATATGCCGAGGCGCGGCGAGCCGTTCTCGTCCATCCCGACGATGAGCGTCGTGCTCGTCGTCTGTCCATCGCGTTCGTAGGTGACATCTATCGTCTCGCCCGGCGCAAGTCCGGCGATGACGGTGGACAACGTCTGCCAATCGGGCACGTCGGTGCCGTCAATGGCGACGATGGTATCACCCGCCCGCAAACCCGCTTCCTGTGCAGGACTGCCCTCGACGACATCGCCAAGCGTCGTCGAGGCAACGGTCAGGCCGATGCCGCAGAAGATGACGATGAGCAGGATGAAGGCGAGCAGCACGTTCATGAACGGACCGGCAAAGAGCGTGACGAGCCGCTTGGGAAACGACAGTGCGCGATAGGTGTGCGAGCGCTCCTCGTCGAGCAACGCTTGCGGGTCATCGACCTCACGTGCCTGCCCAAGCTCAAACCCATCGCGTGCCGGTGCGGAATAGATGTCGTCAGGACCGTGCTTCCTGGGCGCGATGATGGAGCCCCATCCGTCGAGTATGATGAGCGCCAGCTCCGCGGACTCCGCATCGAGGTCGCAGCCCAGCGCGACGTGGGATACGTCAGCCGTACCATGTCGGTATACGTAGGCGAGCACCTTGGTCAGATTCGGGTTCTCGACATCGCCTTCCATACCCGCGATGCGATTGTAGCCACCTAGCGGAATGCAGGTGAGGCCATAGCGGCACCCGTTTCTCTCGAAGCCAATGTTGGGGCCCGGCATGCCGATCATGAACTCTGTCACACGCACGCCGAAGGCCCGCGCAGCGATGAAGTGGCCAAGCTCGTGCACGAGCGTGAGCACACCGATAATGACGATGAACCAGAATATGATTGCGAGGATGTTCACGAGGCGGACTATCCCCTCGTCAAAATGTCGGACGCAAGCGCACGGGAGCGCGCGTCAATTTCCTCGAGCTGCTCGAGCGATTCGACCGGTTCGCTCCCCACCTGCTCCATGACCTGCTCAACAGTTGCATCGATATCGGTCAGACGGCAGGCATCGGCGAGGAAGGCCGCCACGGCAACCTCGTTTGCCGCGTTCATCACGCAGGGAAGCGTGCCACCTGCGCGACCCGCCTCGAGCGCGAGCGTCAGGCAGCGGAACGTGTCCAAATCCGGGTCGAGGAACTCGAGCGGCGCCACCTGGGTAAAATCGACCTGTGCCGCCGGGCTCTCCCACCTATGCGGGTAGCTCAGCGCGAACTGAATGGGTATGCGCATGTCGGCAACGCCCAGATGGGCCTTGACCGAGCCATCGACATACTCGACCATCGAATGCACGCATGACTGCGGATGCACGACGACGCGGATATCATCCGTCTTCACGTCGAAGAGATGCTGTGCCTCGATCACCTCGAGACCCTTGTTCATGAGCGTCGCCGAATCGATGGTGATCTTGGGCCCCATGTTCCATGTGGGATGCGCAAGCGCCTGCGCAGCCGTCACCTGCGAAAGCTCGCCACGTGTCATGCCGCGGAAGGGGCCACCCGAGCAGGTGAGCCAGATCCTGCGCGCCTCGTGGGGAAACTCGCCCAGATAGCATTGGTAGATTGCCGAGTGTTCGGAGTCGACGGGGAGCAGGGTCTCGTGCGTGGCGAGCGGCATGATGAGGTCTCCGCCTACGACGAGCGATTCCTTGTTGGCAAGCGCGAGGATGCGACCTGCCTTGAGCGTGTCATACGAGGCACGCATGCCAGCCTCGCCGGAAAGCGCGTTAAGCACGATGTCGACATCGTCGAGCTGCGTGAGGGCCGCAACGGCGGCGGCGCCAAAGCCTACGTGCACGTCGGCATCAAGCTGCGCGAGCGCGGGAGCATCGCGTACGGTCTCATCGCCGAAGGCAAGGTGTTTGCAGCCGAACTCCTGCGCATAGCGCACCATCTCGTCGACACGCCGACCTGCCGCGAGCGCAACGACCTCGAGTTTGTCTGGATGCATGCGCACGACGTCAAGAGCGTGCCAATAGAACCAGTCGCGCCCAGAATGACGAGACGCATCTTGCCCATGTGCGTTCCTTTCCTACAGTGCGAACCCTATGAACGAGAAGATGTAGGGAGCACCGGCGACCATGGCGTATGCCGCCACGGAACCGAAAATGACCGAATCACAGCGATCGAGCAGACCGCCATGCCCCGGCATGATGTCACCCGAATCTTTCGCAGAAAACCCGCGCTTGATATGGGACTCCGTCAAATCGCCGATGATGCCCGCATAGCCCACGACCAAACCGGAAATGACGGCCCAGATCCAGCCAAAGCCACAATCGGGAACGAAAACGACGATGAGCACCCAGAAGAGCACACTGAACACCATGCCGCATGCAACGCCCTCCCAGGTCTTCTTGGGCGAGATATGCGGCGCGAACTTGTGTTTACCGAAGGCCGAACCGCCAAGATAGGCAAAACCGTCGTTGGCCCAGATACTCCCCAGAACCAGGAAGCACATGAGACCTCCCTCGAAACCGGGAATGACACCACGGAGCATCACGAAGGAGGAAAGCATGAGACCCGTATACAGGTAGCCGAACAGCGTGAGCGCGACGTCGACAATCGTGTCCTCCACATGCGAAAAGTAACGCATGAGCATGATGATGCCCGCAATGAACGAGACGGTCAAAGCGGCAACGGCCACGTGCCCGGTCTGAACGATAAGACACATGGCCAGAGGTATGAGTCCGGCTGTGACGGTACCGATGATGATGTAAGGGTGATAGCCATTGCCCTGCGCCATGCGAAGGAACTCGTAGCAGCACAGAGCGGCCGTTGCGGCGATGACGATGACCGTCGTATACCAGGAGACGAAGGTCGCAACGGAGGTAATGGTGACGTACACCGCACCGACGCCGACACGACGAGCGAGGTCCTTGACGTTGATTGCCATCACGCACCCCCGGTCATTTACTCATCGACCCTTCCGAAGCGACGATCGCGCGCTTGGTAGTCAAAAAGCGCGCGCAAAAGCTCATAGCGATCGAAGTCGGGCCAGAGCACGTCGGTGACATAGAACTCCGAGTAGGCAAGCTGCCAGAGCAAGAAGTTGGAAAGACGCATCTCGCCGCTCGTGCGAATGAGGAGGTCAGGGTCGGGCATGTCGGCCGTATATAGATGAGCGGATAGCAGGTCCTCCGAAACCGCCTCGCTCGTGAGATCACCGGCTTCGACCATGCGCGTGATTGCGCGGACCGCATCGGTAATCTCGAGGCGCGAACCATAGTTGACCGCGATGGCAAGCGTCATACCGCCATTCTTGGCAGTGCGCTTCTCAGCCTGCTTGAAGATGGTGCGCGTCGTGAGTGGCAAATCTTCGACGCGACCCAAAAGCTTGACCCGGACCTTCTCCTCATCCAAACCCGCGAGCTCGGAGCTCATCGTCTTGGCAAAGAGATCCATGAGGCCCGTGACCTCGGTCTTGGGACGATTCCAGTTCTCGGTGGAAAACGAGTAGATGGTGAGATAGCGCACGCCGATGTCGTTACAGGTGGTGATGGCCTCGCGCACGGCACGTATGCCAGCCTTATGGCCCTGTCCACGATCGAGGCCACGCTGCTTTGCCCAGCGCCCGTTGCCGTCCATGATGACAGCAACGTGCTCTGGAATCCTTTTCATGTCGAGTGCATGCGGATCGAGGTCAATGGGAGGTTCGGGAAAGATCTCCTCCAGTGTGGATGGTCTCTCGCTCAAAATGCTCCCTAGATTTCCATGACCTCGGCCTCTTTCACGGAAAGGGCCGCGTCGATTTTCGCGATGAAGTCATCGGTGAGCTTCTGAAGCTGCTCTTCTTCGCGATGCTGCTCGTCCTCGCTGATCTCGCCGTCCTTCTTGAGACGCTCGATCTTGTTCTTGGCATCGCGGCGGGCGTTGCGCACGGCAACGCGGCGGTTCTCGGCAGCGGCCTTGCACTCCTTGACAATCTCGCGACGGCGCTCCTCGGTGGGAGCGGGGAACGGCAGGCGGATGATGCCCGAGCCATCATTATTGGGCGTGATGCCCAGATTGGCAGAGAGGATGGCCTTCTCGACGGGTCCGAGCAGGGACTTGTCCCAAGGCTCGATGGTCATGAGGTTGCCCTCGGGAATCTTGATGGCACCGACCTGTGAAACGGGCGTGGGAACGCCGTAATAGTCGACCTTCACGTTGTCGAGGATGCTCGCCGAGGGACGACCCGTGTTGAGTTTCGAGAAATCCTGGTCGAGTGCCTTGACCGCGCGGGCCATTGCCTCTTTTGCCTGATCGAGTTCTTCTGACACTTTGGGTCTCCTTCTCTAGCTGACGGTCGTTCCGACGTGCTCGCCCTTGAGCACGCGATCGATATTGCCCGGCTTATGCAGGTTGAACACGATGATGGGAATATCATTGTCCATGCACAGCGTCGTAGCGGTCGAGTCCATGACGTGCAACTCGCGCGAGAGCACTTCCATGTAGGAAATCTCGTCGAACTTGACCGCATCGGGGTTCGTGTGCGGGTCACTATCGTAGATGCCATCGACCTGCGTCGCCTTGAGGATGGCCTCGGCATCGATCTCGCAAGCACGCAACGCAGCCGTCGTATCGGTCGTGAAGTACGGATTGCCCGTACCACCGGCAAAGATGACGACACGCCCCTTCTCGAGATGGCGGATGGCCTTGCGACGGATATAGGGCTCGGCGACTTCCTGCATGCTAATGGCAGACTGCACGCGCGTGAAGACGCCGGCGCGCTCGAGGCCCTCTTGCAGGGCCAGCGCGTTCATGATCGTTGCCAGCATGCCGATGTAGTCGGCCTGGGCGCGGTCCATGCCCTCGGCAGCACCAGCAAGGCCGCGGAAGATGTTGCCGCCACCGACGGTGATGGCAAGCTCGATGCCGCCATCGACAATCTCGCGAATCTGCGAGGCAATCTCGCTTATGACCTTGGGATCGATGCCGTAGCCTTGCTCGCCTTGCAACGCCTCGCCCGACAGCTTGAGCAAGACACGCTTGTACTTGTAGTTGCCCATGTGGCTCCCCTTCTCGGGATGGAATCGCAATTAGAGGCGCTCGACGAAACGACCGTCGCGCGTGTCGATCTTGACCCTGTCGCCAATCTCGAGGAAAAGCGGGACCTTGATCTCGGCGCCCGTCTCGCAAACGGCAGGCTTGGTGCCGCTCTGAACGGTGTTTCCCTTGAAACCGGGCTCGGTCTCCGTGATCTCGAGCTCGACGAACATGGGGGGCTCGACGTTGATGAGCTCGCCGTCGGCGTACTGCGCCAGGCAGGTATCGCCCTCCTTGAGCCACTTCTCGTTATCGCCGATGATGGCCGCGGGAACCTCGGGCTGCTCGTAGGTCACAGGGTCCATGAAGTAGAACGTGTCACCGTCGGTCCAGGAATACTCCATCTCCTTGGTCTCGAGACGCACATCGTCAAACTTGTCGTTGGGCCTGAAGGTGTACTCGACGACGCGACCGGTGGAGACATCCTTGAGCTTGGTGCGAATGAAGGCACCGCCTTTGCCAGGCTTGACGTGCTGGAACTCGACAATGGTGCAAAGCTTGTTGTTGTATTTGATGCACATGCCGTTTTTAAAGTTTGAGGGCTGAACGCTCACTTTTCACTGCCTTTCTCTCGACATATCCGCACTATTCTACTCTATCAACCCGCAAACGTGAGGGTCAGCTTTAAGCGTGCGCAAAATGCCCGTAATCGCGCGAAACGCATCCGATTCTTGCTCCCGGCAGACGTTTACGTACAATGGAGCGCATGTGCAAGCGCGCGTCCTGCCATTTCGACCGGAGGCGCGTAGTAGCCTCTCCTGTCATTTCGACCGGAGGCACGAAGCGCCGAAGTGGAGAAATCTCAAGCAACGGCAGAGATTTCTCGACTTCGCGACCTTCGGTCGCTTCGCTCGAAATGACAATGGGGCACGGCCTTCGCTTGGAATGACAATAGACATGGAAAGGCATGGAGGATGCGGGCGTTACACAGAATCGAACAAGTGCAGAGACTTCTCGAGGACCAGGTTCTCGATGCAATCATCGTACGGGCGAACAGCGACCTGTTCTGGCTCACGGGTTTCGAGGATGTTTTCGACAGCGAGCAAGCTCATGTCGCCATCATCACGCGCCAAGACTGCATCCTGCATACGGACACACGCTACGTGACCGCCATGCGCGAGAAGGCCCACGAGGAGGGCATCTGGCAGATCGACGCCTCGCGCGAACGTGAGGTCGAGTTCATTGCCCACATGCTCAAGGAGCTCAAGCTCGTCACGGGACGTGTCGCCATTGACGAGACCATGCCGTTGAGCCTCTATCGCAAGTATTCAGACGCAATGCCCAACGCGCGCTTCAAGGAGCGCTCCGATGACATTCTCAGGCTGCGCGCCGTCAAGGATGCCGATGAGATCGTCCTCATGAAGCAAGCCCAGGCCATCGCCTCGGAGGCGTTCATGGAGACGTTGGAGGATTTACAGCCCGGCATGAGCGAGCGCGATGCCTCGATCATGCTCGAGTTCAACATGAAGCGCCTGGGGGCGAGCGAGCTGGCCTTCGCGAATATCGTCGCAAGCGGTCCCAACAGCGCCAAACCCCACGCCATCCCGTCAGAGCGTCAGTTCGAGCAAGGCGACTTCATCGTCTTCGACTTCGGTGCACGCGTGGGCGGATACTGCTCGGACACGACACGCACCGTGTGCATCGGTGGGGCAAGCGACGAGCAGATACGCGTCTACGAGGCCGTACGCCGGGCAAACGAATGGGTTGCCGCAAGCATCAAGCCGGGTGTGACAGGCGCGCAGATGCATACGCTCGCCGAAAGCGAGCTTGCCAAGGCGGGCTTCGAACACAAGATGGGCCACTCGCTCGGGCATGGCGTGGGTATCGATATCCATGAGCTTCCCCTGCTCTCGCCCACCAACAAGGAAGCGCTTGTCGCCGGCAACGTCGTGACCGACGAGCCGGGCATCTACCTACCAGGCGAAATGGGCGTGCGCATCGAGGATTGCGGTGTCGTCACCGAGACCGGGTTCGAGAGCTTCTGCGACATCACGCACGAACTCATGGTGATTGAGTAAGGCGTACGCGAGGCGGCACCACTAGACAAGGTGTTCCAGCAGCATGTCGACGCCGCGGAGGTAGCCTTCCGGACCCCTTGATCTGGCCGATGCAGGCATCGGCAAGCACCGAATGCCGGCGAAACTCCTCGCGCTTCGAGATATCGGAGATGTGCACCTCGACAACCGGCGTGGTGACCGAGCTGATCGCATCATGCAGGGCGTAGCTATAGTGCGTGTGCGCACCAGGGTTGTAGACGATGCCATCGTAGGTGCCCTGGCTCGCGTGTATCTTGTCGATAAGCTCGCCCTCATGGTTGGATTGGAAGCAGTCCATGTCCGCGCCGTGCTCACGCGCATAGGCAACCGTATCGGCCTCTATGTCGGCGAGCGTCGTCGTGCCGTAGACCTCGGGCTCGCGCTGCCCCAGCAAGTTGAGATTGGGGCCGTTCATCAACAGCAGCTTCATGCCTGCCCCCACATTTTTCCGCCGTTTTGCTCGATGAGACGCTCCTTGAGCGTGCACCAGGCCTGCAAATGCTCCATGATGACGTCATCGGGCACGGTCACGAGCTTCCACTTGGCGATATCCTCGAGCAGGACAAATCTGACCTGGCCACCGCGTGCCTTCTTGTCGCCTTTCATGAGTTTGAAGAGGCGCTCCGGTGGCGCCACCCACGGAAGCGCTGGCAAGCCCAGCGAGTCGAGCAGGCTATCCGTCGCCTTCACGACACTCATATCGCAGCCAAGCATCTCGACGGATAGACGCGCTGCAAAACGCATTCCCTCGGCAACGGCACGTCCATGCGCAATGGTGCCATAGCCCGCGGCGTTCTCGATGGCATGCGCAAGAGTGTGTCCGTAGTTGAGGCATTCGCGCACACCGGCGGACTCGGTGCTGTCCTTGCTCACCACGGATGCCTTGAACTCGGCAGTCATGTAGACGGCCTCCTCGAGCAGCTCGACGTCATGCGCCATAAGGCCTGCGGCGTTGTCACGCAGCCATTCGTAGAAGGAGCGGCGCGGAGCCACGAAGGAGCTCTTGGCTATCTCGGCAAAGCCGTTTGCCCAATCCTCCTCGAGAAGCGTCTTGAGGCAGCGGATGTCGGAACACACGAAGATGGGCTGATGGAAGGTGCCGACGAGGTTCTTGCCAGCCTGAAGGTTGACCCCCGTCTTGCCGCCAATGGACGAGTCAACCATCGCGAGCAAGGTCGTGGGCACCTGAATGAAGTCGATGCCGCGCATGTAAGTCGAGGCGACAAAGCCGGCCAAATCGCCCACGACGCCACCGCCGCACGCAACGATGAAATCATCGCGGGTAAAGCCGTAGCGGGCAATGGCCTCCCAAAGCTCGTTGGCGAGTTCGACGGACTTGGAGGTTTCCCCCGGCGCGATGAGCAGGTCGTAGACCTCGAATCCGGCCTCTTCGAGACGTTTCTTCACGAGCTTGCCATAGGCAGGTCCCACGTTCTCGTCCGAGATGACGAGGGCACGTTGGCAATCCTTGAGATCGCGTGCCGTCGAGGAGAGCGCGGAAAGGGCACCGCTCCCGATGCGGATATCGTACACATGGCCGCCCGGTAAGGCGACGTGGATGATGCGGTCTCGGCTCATAACAGCCCCTCTCGTTCCAGAGCTTCCTTGCATTGGTTGGCCACCTGATAGACGCTTTTGCCCGATGACTCGATGGTGATATCCGCAACTTCACGATACCAGGGCATGCGTTCGGCATAGATTTCATCGACGGGACGCTCACCCGAGAGCAGCGGTCGCGTGGAGGGATTCGAGATGCGCCCAATGGCCTCGTCACATGGCACGTCGAGAAAGACGACCGTGCCGAGGGATTTGAGTATGGGGCGGTTAACCGGATTGCAGACGATGCCACCACCACAGGAGATGATGGAGCGACCCTCATGTTTGAGGCCACGCAAGGTCTCGGTTTCGATGCGCCTAAAGCCCGCTTCGCCTTCCTCGGCAAAGATGCGGGGAATCTTGCGATGTTGAATCGCCTCGATACGATAGTCAAGATCGATGAGCGAAAGTCCCGTGATGGCAGACAGCTTGCGCGAGACGCTTGTCTTGCCCGAGCCCATGAACCCAACAAAGAGTATGTGATCGTTGCATGTCTCGCGCGTCATAATGCGATGCGCTCCCGATATGCGTCGCGCGCAGCGATGATGTCATCGATCACGTCGGCGCCGAACTTCTCGAGGTAGGCATCGGCGAGCACGAAGGCGACCTCGGCCTCGGCCACAACGGCCGCGGCAGGCACCGCACACACGTCCGAGCGCTCCTTGGAGGCCTTGACAGGCATGAGCGTGTCAGTATCGACGGTGTCAAGCGGCTGCATCATGGTTGGAATGGGTTTCATCGCGCACGTCATGACGAGGGGCTCGCCATTGGTCATGCCGCCCTCGAGGCCGCCGGCATTGTTGCCGGAACGGGTAAAGCCACATGCCTCGTCATAGTAGATGGAATCGTGCACGAGGCTTCCAGGGCGACGCGCCGCCTCGAAGCCCAAGCCAAACTCGACGCCTTTGATGGCGGGGATGGAAAACGCCGCCGCACCCAGGCGTGAGGTGAGGCGATCGGGACCGGAGGCGTAACTGCCAAGACCGGGGACGAGGCCGTCGGCAACGACGACGAACTCGCCACCGAGCGACTCGCCATCAGCACGAGCGTTGTCGATGAGCGCCTTCATGGCCTGCGTCGTCTCCTCGTCGGGGCATCGGCATTCGGATGCTTCGATGGCCGCGCGCCCGATCTGCGCGTTTTTGGGCAGCTCGACCGTGCCGATACGACGCACGTAGGAGTACACCTCGACGCCGAGCTCGGCCAGAAGCGCCTTGGCAATGCCGCCGGCTGCGACACGCGCCGCCGTCTCACGTGCGCTCGAGCGCTCGAGGATGTCGCGAGCATCATCGGTCGCGATCTTGAGCATGCCGACGAGGTCCGCATGACCAGGACGCGGGCAGGTCTCGCGCTTCAGGCCATCCGGAGCCTCCCCATTTGGCGCCATACGGTCGGTCCAGTTGGCGAAATCGTCATTGACGACCTGCAGGGTAATGGGCGTGCCGAGCGTCTGGGAGAAGCGCACGCCGGAGAGCACCTGCACGGTGTCATGCTCGATCTTCTGGCGACCACCGCGACCATAGCCGCCCTGGCGACGCGCAAGATCGCGATTGATCGCATCGATGTCGATGGAAACGCCCGCAGGCATGCCGGAGACGATCGCCGTGAGCGCCGGTCCGTGTGACTCCCCCGCCGTGACAAACTCCATGCTCTTCCCTTTCCCTCTATTGGCCCGCGCCATCTTGCTGCGCGGCCTTGCGTGCCTCGAGCTCCTCGCGCGCGAGCACGATGTTCATTGCCGCAATAGCGCATTCAATCATACCCTCATCAGGAGGATTCGTCGTCAGACGCTGCATCTGCATGCCAGGCCACAGAATGATGCGAACAAGTTTGTTGTCTGGATGCGTACCAGCCCACTTGACCGTCACCTCGTAGGATACGCCGGCAATGAGCGGCAGCAGTATGATGCGCGTGAGCATGATGAGGACAAAGCGCAACGGGCCTTCGGTGACGCCCGTCAGATCGACGAGCGCGTTGATGGGTTGACCGAGCGCCGTGTAGACGAAGATGGCGATGAGCATGACCATGATGATGAAAGCCGTGCCACAGCGCACATGCAGGCGCGGGAAACGCATGGCGACCTCGGGGTCGAGCGATTCGCCATGCTCGAAGCAATGGATGGTCTTGTGCTCGGCTCCGTGGTAGCTGAACATGCGCCGGATATCCTTCATGAGGCTGATAAGCCATATGTAGACAATGAAGATGGCCACGCGCACGATGCCGTCGAAGATGTTCCAGGCGACGGAGTTCATGCTCGACTCACCGAGAACGAGGTTGCTCAGCGCGGCGGGCAGGATGATGAAGATTGCGATGCCGAGCACGATGCCGACGAGCATCGAGATGGTCATGAGGATACTCGTACCAGCCGACTTCTTCTTCGACGCGCCGTCCTCGGCGAGTTCCTCTTCCTCTTCCTCTTCCTCTTCCTCTTCTTCGTCCCAATCGTAAGCATGCTCGCTCGAGATACCAAGCGCTTTGTAACCAAGCGCCAAGGATTCCACGAAGGCGGTGCAGCCCCGGATAACGGGCCAGTACATCCAGGCGTTCTTCTTGCGTCCGCTGGCAAGATCATGCTCCTCGGTGTAAATCTCACCGTCTGGCTGACGGACGGCAACCGCCCAATTGTAGCGACCGCGCATCATGATGCCCTCGATGAGCGCCTGCCCACCGATATGCGTCCGCGTTTGGACGTCGCAATCCGCAGCAAATGCCTTGCGTGATTCGCTCAAAGCCTACAACTCCACTCGCTGCCAGGGATTACCGCAAGTCATCTTGCCTTCGGGACATGCTCCGCGTACGCAGCCAGGGCCAGCCTGGGCAAAGATGAGTGGTGCGGTGGGGCGTACGAGCTCGAGCATGCGGCAAGCGACCGCACGAATCTCCCATTGGGCACGATTGCAGCAGCGCAGCTCGAAGAAGTGAAGAAGCTCGCGGATGTTCATGGTCACGACTATCTTGGTCTCGCATGCGTTGGGCAGCAGATAACGAGCGTCCTCGGCGGGGACGCCTCGCTCGACGAGGTCGGCATACGCTTTAAACGCGGCACGGGCAGCCTGGTCGTACTCGGCCTCGGCACCGGCATCGATGACGGTCTGCGGTACGATGAACTCCGGCTCCTCCTTGAAGGTGACATAGCGTTGCGACTGCTGGTTGTACGAAGCGAGACGATGACGGACGAGCTGATGCGTCATCGCGCGCGAGACGCCGTCGATGGCAAAGGTATAGCTCGCATGCTCGAGCGTCGAGAAATGACCGCTCTCGAGAATGGTGTGCAGGACCTTCTCGATGCGCTCCTCGGACAGGGTCTCCATGAGCTCGGCGGCGCCCACGGGGGCATAGCAAAGCCGCGCTGCCGTCGCAACGGCACGCTGAGGATCGGGCGTGTGATAAAGCAGCTCGACGTTCATGAAAGTATCCTTTCCAAGGGCGTGAGATATGAAGTGCGTAGCTTCATCGTCAATGATTGCACCATACTAGTCAAAAGCGCGAACCAGTATGAGAAGAGAGCGTAAACATGCACCGAATCGTCAAAATTCGCAAATCAGTGGCGTTAATAAGCTAGAGCGTCGCGCTTCCTAATGAGTCATCGGCAGCAGGAGATTGCTGCGCCTCGAGCGCCTGCGTAATCCGGAAGAAGAGATCGGAATACTGGAGATAGAGCTCCTCGTCTGCCTTCTTGTCCTCGAAGATGCGCTTGCCCAGCTCGCAATATAGCTCGTCAACCTGACAGGTCAGGTCCTCGGCGCTTACATGTGATGTGTCTTGATACGTCATATCGACTTTCATACACGAAAAAGCTTCTACAGAGCGATATGCGCTGTGCAAAACGCCTTTATCTGCCTTTGCTATAAATCATATACGGGTTGTTGTTTCATATCCCAACGGCCACATCATGCTATCACATACGCTCAGGAAATGGATTCGCAGGGCCTGCAGAACAGGCGTCTGGTCGGCGCCGCAATCAATAGGTTCAGAGAGGAACAGGGCCTCTCCCTGCGTAAGCTCGCCCACATGGTCGGCATGGACTATGCCTACATCTGCAGCATCGAGGGCGGTAAGGCAAACCCCACCCTTGACGTGCTTTCTAAAATCGCATCGGGCCTCGACGTGGAGATCGTCGAGCTCTTCACCAGAAGCGACAGAGGTCCAGACTATGCGATGAGCAAGTTGAAATGAGGAGCCAGGGGATTCGTGCAATAGCTTGCGTCGCGTGCCGTCGAAGCTCGTGCACATTTTCTTCGCTTGTCTAGGAATTCTCGTCGCAAATCCTAGACTTCCTTCAAAAACGCGCATGCGAGGCCAATAAGTCCTAGACTTTCGGCAAATATGCGCATAGGACACTCGGCAATCCTAGACTTCCGGCAAAAATGCGGATGATGCGAACAGCTGCGCCGTCTCCTCCATGCGCTCGACGATCTTGACGCCGAAGGGGCAGTTGGGCTCGCAACTGCCGCATCCGATGCAATCCGAGGCGTTCTTGTCCAAGGCAAGGTAATGCTCGCGGATGCCTGTGGGCACCTCGTCCTGCGCAAGTGCGAGGTCCGCGAACTTGTTCACCGTGGCGATGTCGATACCCACAACGCAGGGCTGGCAGTGTCCGCAGTACGTGCACTGGCCGAAGTAGGCCTTGCGCTCGGGTGCAGCCGCCATGGTCGCGGCAAAGTCGCGCTCGACATCGGCCGCATCCTCGTAGGCAAGGGCGTCCTGCGCCTCGGCCACGGTCTTGTATCCGCCCAGGACGGATGCGACGGCCGGACGCGTGAGGCAGTAGTGGATGCACTGCACGGGCGTGAGCGCCACGCCAAACGGCGACTGCTCCGCATTTAGCAGGCGACCTCCCGCATAGGGCTTCATCACGGTGAGCGCCACGTCGTTTTCCTCGCAGAGGCTGTAGAGTTCCGCCCGCAGGGGCTCGACTTGCTCCCCTGCATCCGCATAATCACCGAACAGGTCGTTTACGTCTTCCGATGGCGGCAGTAGATCAAAGGCCGGGTTGATGGAGAACATGATGACCTCCACCACGCCCCGGCGCACGGCCTCGAGCGCAACCTCGGGATTATGGGTGGAAAGCCCCACATGACGGATGGTTCCCGCCCGCAAAAGCTCCTGCACGTACCCGTAATAGGGTCCTTCCAAGCTGTCTATAAGCTCATCGACGCTGTCGATGTAGTGCATCATGCCTATCTCGAAATGCTCGACGCCCAGAAGCCGCAGCTCCTCCTCGAAGGCGGGGCGCACCAGGCTGACATCGCGACTGCGCTTGTACTGACCGTCCACCCAGCACGAGCCGATGTGCCCCTGGACGATCCACTCATCCGTGTGCCCCCTCATGGCAAAGCCCAGGTTCTCCCGGATATGCGGGTCTGCCATCCAGCAGTCCATGTAGTTCACGCCCGCCTCGCGCAGTACCTCGGCGATTTCGCGCGTCTGTTCTGGCGTGCCGTCCATCCACTCGGGTCCAAAGCCAATCTCGCTCACCTCGAGGCCCGTCTTGCCCAGCGTCCTGTATCTCATGCGTCTTGCCCCTTTCGTCTTTCGGACAGGATACATTCCCCTCTATCCCCTGTAAAACAGAGATAGCGCAGGATGACACAGGACGGGGATAACGTCATCCCACCCTGGACTCCATGACTTCCAGAACCCTGGTCGCACTACCGAGAGCAGATAATTCGCTACGCGCCGAGTTCGGCGGTCGTGTACGTGCCATAGCCTTCGTAGCGATAGCTCGCGTCGATACCCTTCATGTAGACCTGGCGATCATCGATGCGGTCGGTCAATGCCTCCGCAAGAAGTGCCTTGATCTCGACGTCCTTCAAGAGGCTGCGCTCCATCGCGGAGAGGTAGTCTTCTTTGCCCACGCGACTCCAATCCACCACGACGCCGAGCTCGCGTCTCAAGATCGCGTCGAGCCAGATGCGCATGCTCCTACCGTTTCCTTCCCTGAAAGGATGGGCGACGTTCATCTCGACGTATTTCTCGATTATCTCGTCGAAGGTCGATTGCGGCATCCTATCTATCGCCGCAAGCGCATCATCGAGATAGAGCACGGAGGCGAAGCGAAAACCGCCTTTTGCGATGTCGACAGTCCGCATCTGACCAGCAAAGTCGTAGACATCCTGGAAAAGCTGCGCGTGAACTTGCGCAAGACCTGCAAACGTCCCGATTTCGAATTCATCGGACATACCGCTCTCGAAGAGCTCGAGCGCTCGCATCTTGCTGAGCTTCTCCTCCTCATGAGCCAACTCAATATCATCTTGTATGCCGAGCTTGTTCTCGAGAGTCATGCGTTCCTCGTCTTCGGAAAAATACGTCCCGAATGCCCCTGCAGGTATCATCGAAAGCACGACGAGATTATACCTCTCGTTCGACCTGGCCGCGCTGCGAGAGGACCAGGCCCGCGATGGTGAGCGCCAGCCCGGTGACGATGGGCACGGTGAGTGGCTCGCCCAGCAAGATGATCGAGGCGGTCGCCGTGATGGCGGGGACGAGGTAGATGTACGTCGTCGAGACCACAGCGCCGAGTCTGCGCACCGCCACGTTCCAGGTTACGAAGCACGCCGCAGAGGCGATTAGTCCCAGGAAAAGCAGATTCGCGACATTATCCCAGGCAAACGTCTCGTGCACCGCAGGCAAATCGCCACCGAACAGGACGCTTGCCGGAATGATGAAGACGAGGCCCCAGAGGAAGGTGCGCTTGGTGGACGCGATGGTCTCGTAGCCAAGTTCGCCGATGCGTTTGACCAGCATCGAGTAGACGGCCCAGACGACGGCCGCCAGAAAGGCGAGCAGGTCGCCAAAGTACGAGAGGCCGCCAAAAGCCGACATCGCGTCCTCGTCACCCGTGCTCACGCCGACAAGCACGAGACCACCCATCGCCAACAGAAAGCCGATGACGAAGCGCACGTTCAAGGCGGAGCGGTCCCCACGTGCCATCGCGATAATCGCCGTGAACAACGGCGAGGCTGCCACGATGACGCCCACGGCCGTCGCCGTCGTGAACACGAGTGCGATGTTCTCGAGCAGGTAATATGCGGCGATGCCCGTCGCTCCGGCAAGGACGAAAAGCCATTCGTGACAGCGCTCATGCAGGCGCATGATGTGCGGGCGTAGGATACAAAGCGCGATCGTGCCGATGACGAAGCGAATCGCCAGGATCTGCAACGGCGTGAAATCGACGAGAAGCACCTTGGTCGAGACAAAGGTGAGACCCCAGACGAGGATGGTGAGCAGCGCGACGAGATGGTACCTCACTGAACGTCGCCCCCGGCGGCCATCGCGCGATAGGCAGCGGGCGTAACCACGCATGAGGGGCTCGCTTGCGTCGGGCTGACCGCCTCGCCTTTTCCGATATGAACCATGCCGTGCCATTCCAGTCAACATGCTCGCCTTTGCCAATGTCTCGCAAGCATACTGCCATAACGAGAAGCATTCTTGAACGTAATTGCGCATACAAAAAAAACGCCGCCCCGAACGGGACGGCGTTTCAAGCTTCTTCAGATGCGAGAGTTACTCGGCGCTCTCCTCGGCAGCAGCCTCTTCGGTGGCCTGCTCGGCCTCAGCGGCCTCAGCAGCAGCCTCGGCGACCTCGGAGACGCCCTCCTCTTCCTTGGCCTCGTCCTCGGCAGCAGCAGCTTCCTTCTCGGCCTTCTCGGCATCACGAGCGGCTTTCTCGGCGTACTTCTTGGCGCGTTCTTCCTTGGCGGCCTGCTTGGCAGCACGCTCCTCGGCAGCCTTGGCGGCCTTCTCGGCGGCGGCAGCCTGCTTGGCGGCCTTCTCGGCGGCCTTGCGCTCCTTGAGCTGGTCTGCAGCAGAACCGAACTTGTTGGAGAAGCGCTGGACACGTCCACCAGTATCGACGAACTTCTGCTGACCCGTGAAGAACGGATGGCACTCGTTGCAGAGGTCAACGACGAGCTCGGGCTTGGTCGAGCGGGTCTTGAAGGTGTTGCCGCAGCTGCAGCGCACCGTGCACTCGACGTAATCGGGATGGATATCGGGTTTCATTGTTACTCCTTCTATGTGCCTTAGTTTCCGACCAAGGCGTGAAACAGTCTAAAGTATGATACCAGCATCTCATACGCATAGCCAGACCTTATTTTGCCATATCGCCACATATCGATTTGTCCGCATCGTATTTGCAAAACGGGTGTACCCTTGGGCGAAGAACAGCAGACCAAGGAGCAGGTCATGGTCGAGAGAAGATATCGCTCGTCGCAGCCTCGGCGCCAAACGCAATCCCGGCGCGCGCCGCAAACCCAGCACTCAACTCGCACACGACGGCCATATCAACAGCAGTACCAGAGAAGCAACTACACGCAGCGCCAAGCTCCACGAGGCACTTCCAATACCCGGCCGCCCCGCAACCGTCTCCTGCTCGCCATCCCCATTCTCGTCATCATCGTACTTGCGTGCGTTATCCGCTTCGTCGCCTGCGCGCCTACCAACGAACCTGCGCAGAGCACCACCACTTCCTCCTCCACGAGCGCCGGTGTATCTGCAGCCAGCGAGCCTGCAGACAGCAAGGCGGCCACAATCGCGACTGACCCCCAGGATCGCACCAAGACGAGCGCTAGCGCCAACGACGTCAAGCCCACCGAAAAGGTCGTCTACCTCACCTTCGACGATGGGCCCTCGGGGCATACCCAACAGATACTCGATACGCTCGACAGCTATGGCATCAAGGCAACGTGGTTCATCCTGGGCAACACCGGTCACATCGATTCCGTGAAAGAGATCTGGGAGCGCGGCCATCAGATTGGTCTGCACTCGAGTGAGCATGATTACGATTACATCTACGCGAACGCGGACAACTTCGTCGCCGACATTAACAAAATCGGCTCGACCGTAAGCGAGCAAGTCGGCTTCATGCCAACGCTCATTCGCTTCCCTGGTGGCAGCGTCAATGGCTACAACGCCGGTCGTTCGGACACCTTCAAACAAGCGGCAGCCAACCAGGGTTGGCATTACTTCGACTGGAACGTGAGCATCGGCGACTCTACTCAACCGCCCGCTCCGGTCGAGGCGCTTGTGGAGAACATTAAACGCGAAGCAGAAGGGTGCAACTCCTGCTGCGTGCTCATGCACGATTCGGACTTCAAACCGACGACGGCCGATGCATTGCCGCAAATCATCGATTACTTCAAATCCCAAGGATACAGCTTTGACATCCTGACAGCGGATAGCTTCGGATATCACTTCTAGCCTACGATATCCTCTCGAGGCAAGAAGAAACGCCCCGGCTCACGATGAACCGGGGCGTCACGTCAACGCATCGCATGTGCGCGTATCGCTACAGGCTCTGTGCCGCCTTGGATGCCTTACGAGCCGACTTGATGAGGAATTCGCGATTGGTCTCGGTCGCCTTGAGCGACGAAACGAGCATCTTCATCGCGCGCTCGGTGTTGTTCATGTTGGCGAGCAGGCTGCGCACGCCCCAGATGAGAGGAGCCTCCTGCGGATCGATGAGCAGCTCCTCCTTGCGCGTGCCGGACGTAACCGGGTCGATGGCAGGGAAAATGCGCTTATCTGCCAGGGCGCGGTCGAGCTTGAGCTCCATGTTGCCCGTGCCCTTGAACTCCTCGAAGATGACCTCGTCCATCTTCGAGCCGGTGTCAATCAAGGCAGTGGCAAGGATGGTCAGTGAACCGCCGCCCTCGATGTTACGTGCTGCACCGAAGAAACGCTTCGGACGATGCAGGGCGTTGGCGTCCACACCACCGGTCAACACTTTACCG
>ERZ772879.1080-NODE-1080-length-19719-cov-6.843521_pt1 | contig 19719 bp, 15 predicted proteins | sample MGYA00580582_ERZ772879 | MGnify/ENA primary metagenome ERZ772879 (study PRJEB29015, sample SAMEA2737682) | human gut metagenome | biome: human gut; feature: human-associated habitat; material: faeces | place: China | collected 2012 ... | reverse complement strand
GCAAAGCGTAGGAATCCGTATGTACAGTTAGTATTATATCCTGCTAAAGTACAGGGAGAAGGTGCATCTGATACGATCGTTTCTGGAATTCGCACTCTGGACCAGTATGGAGTTGATACCATTATCATCGGAAGAGGTGGGGGCTCGATCGAGGACTTGTGGGCATTTAATGAAGAGAATGTCGCAAGAGCGATCTACGAAGCAAAGACACCGATCATTTCTGGAACAGGGCATGAGGTGGATACTACCATTGCGGATTATGCGGCAGATCTTCGCGCGGCAACACCGACAGCAGCCTGTGAACTTGCAGTTCCAGATATCACAGAAGTGATGGAAGGAATCGCAAACAGAGAATATACAATGGCTGCGTTGTTAAAACAGATCATCCGGCGTTATCAGATGAAATTGCAGAAGTATCAGATCACCATTGCAAATTACGATCCACGATTTCAACTTCAGGAACAGAAGATGCGTTTGTCAGAATTAGAAGAACAGATTCAGCAAGTGATGAAGAATAAGATGACAGGGTATAAGCACAAACTGGAATTGTACGCAAAAGAACTTCATGGGTTATCACCAACAGCGAAATTGATCAATGGATTTGGATATTTAGAAGATCAGAATGGTGAGCCAGTTACAAGTGTTCACAAAGTGAAAGAGGGAGATTAGATTTTCTTAACGATTTCAGATGGAACGATCCTTGCAATGGCAAAACAGATCAGAACAATGGATGAAAAAGGGAAGTAAGAAAGAGGAAGTTTATTATGGCAAAGAAGAAATTTGATATTGATCAGGGTTTTCATCAGTTAGATGAAATTCTTACAAAGCTTTCCAGTGAAGAAATCAAACTTCCAGAGGCTGTCAAACTATATACTGAAGGAGTAAATCTTGTGAAACAGTGTAAGGATTCTCTGGATAAAGTAGAAAAAGAATTGATCGTATTAGAAGAGAATGGGGAAGAACATGAACTTTAAGGATGAGATGAAACAAAAGGTTGCACAGATTGAAATTATTTTAGATGAATATCTGCCAGCACAGGAAGGGTTACAAAAAACAGTTTTAACTGCAATGAACACAACCGTTAAGGCGGGAGGAAAGCGTCTTCGTCCAATGCTGATCAACGAGACATATCAGATGTTTGGCGGAAAGGGAGATATCGTAAAGCCATTTATGGCAGCGATTGAAATGATCCATACGTATTCTCTGATTCATGATGATCTTCCAGCACTTGACAATGATGATTACAGAAGAGGTCAGAAAACATGTCATATCGTTTATGGAGAAGATATGGGAATCCTTGCGGGGGATGCGCTTTTAAACTATGCATTTGAGACAGCATGCAAGGCATTTGAGCAATTTCCAGAGGAAAGCCTTAGAATCGGACAAGCGCTGAGAGTTCTGGCAAGAAAGGCCGGAATTTATGGTATGATCGGTGGACAGGTTGTAGATGTGAAAGAATCCGGACATCAGATTGATGAGGAAGTTCTTGACTTTATTTTCAGACTGAAGACAGGCGCACTGATCGAGTCTGCTATGATGATTGGAGCAATCCTTGCGGGAGCATCAAAAGAAGATGTGAAGAGCATGCAGAAAGTCGCAGGAAAGATCGGAATGGCATTCCAGATCCAGGACGATATTCTGGATGTGACAAGCACGACAGAGCAGCTGGGCAAGCCGGTACATAGTGATGAGAAGAATGAAAAGACAACATATGTAACACTTAAAGGAATCGAACAGGCTCATAAAGAGGTGGAACGTATGACAGAAGAAGCAATCGACGAACTGAAAAAGTTCCCTGCCGGGGATGATTTCCTTGAGCAGCTTTTGAAATCTCTTGTATATAGAGAAAAATAAGATTGTCGGTGAGGAGGAACTTATGGCACTTGAAAAGATTCAAAAGGCCAACGATATAAAAGAACTGACAGAGGAAGAGCTGAAAGAATTATCGGATGAGATCCGGCAGTTTTTGATCGAAAAGATCAGTGTGACCGGAGGACATCTGGCATCCAATCTCGGAGTTGTTGAGCTTACGATGGCATTACATAAAGTACTTCATTTCCCAGAGGATAAACTGATCTGGGATGTGGGACATCAGTCTTATACACACAAGCTTCTGACAGGAAGAAAAGAAGGATTTGATGATCTTAGAAAATACGGAGGAATGAGTGGATTCCCTAAGAGAAAAGAAAGTAAATGTGATGCGTTTGATACAGGACACAGTTCAACTTCAATCTCAGCAGGGCTTGGTTATGTGGCCGCAAGAGAGCTTCAACAGGAGCATTATAACGTTGTATCTGTGATAGGAGATGGTTCTATGACAGGCGGTATGGCATATGAAGCATTGAATAACGCTTCCAGATTGAAAAGTAATTTTATTATTGTACTCAATGATAATAATATGTCCATTTCCAAGAATGTTGGTGGTATGTCAAATTACCTGAATGGGCTTCGGACGACACAGGTATATTCAGACCTGAAGAGAGGTGTCGAAGATACGATTAAGAGAATTCCCGGCAGAGGAGAACGGATCGTCCATCAGGTGAAGAAGACGAAGAGCGGGATCAAACAATTATTTGTTCCGGGAATGTTTTTTGAGGATATGGGAATTACATATCTGGGTCCTGTAGACGGACATGATCTGAAGACATTAACAAAGACATTGAATGAAGCAAAACGGGTAAATCATGCAGTTCTTGTACATGTTGTGACGAAGAAGGGAAAGGGTTATCTTCCGGCAGAGACGAATCCGTCAAAATTCCATGGAACAGGACCTTTTGATGTGACAACAGGAGAAGCGATCGGAGGATCGGGGAAGGATTCTTATACAGATATTTTTTCCAAAGTGCTTGCAGATATCGGAAAGAAGGACAAGAAGGTTGTAGCTATTACTGCAGCAATGGCAGACGGAACAGGACTTTCCAGATTCGCAAAGCTATTTCCGGAAAGATTCTTTGATGTAGGAATTGCAGAAGAGCATGCGATGACATTTGCGGCAGGACTTGCTGCAGGGGGAATGAAGCCTGTTTTTGCGGTGTATTCATCTTTCTTACAGAGAGCATTTGACCAGACGATCCATGATGTCTGTCTTCAGAATCTGCCGGTTGTGATTGCAGTGGACCGCGCAGGTCTTGTTGGAAGTGACGGAGAGACACATCAGGGAGTCTTTGACTTATCATTTTTATCATCGATCCCGAATCTTTCAATCCTGTCACCAAAGAACCGCTGGGAGATGGCAGATATGGTGCGCTTTGCAGTGGATTTCCAGTACCCGGTTGCGCTTCGTTATCCAAGAGGAGAAGCATACGAAGGACTGAAGGAATTCCGTGCTCCGATCGAATATGGAAAGAGTGAGCTTTTATATGAAGAGAGTGAGATCGCGGTAATGTTTGTCGGACATATGTCTTTCCTTGCAGAACAGGTGCGTGAGGATCTTAAGGCAGCAGGGTATCAGTGTAGTCTGATCAATGCAAGATTTGTGAAACCTCTGGATACAGAAATGATCCGGAAAATTTCAGAAAATCACAGGATCCTTGTGACAATCGAGGAAAATGTGCTTACAGGTGGATTTGGTGAGCAGGTAGAAGATTTTGTAATGCGTGAGGATATCCCATTGAAAGTTCGCACAATCGGTATTTCAGATGATTATGTTGAGCATGGAAATGTAGATGTCTTAAGAAAAGAAGTTGGTCTCGACAGAGAGAGTATTGTAAAAAAGGTCATTGCAGATGATCGGAGAATAGAGGAAGAAAAGTAACATGAAAGAACGTTTGGATGTATTGCTTGTAAAGAGGAATCTGGCGGATTCCAGAGAAAAAGCAAAAGCAATTATTATGTCGGGAAATGTATTCGTAGAAGGTCAAAGAGAAGATAAAGCCGGAACAACATTTCCGGAGGAGGTAAATATTGAGGTACGCGGACATGTTCTCCCTTATGTGAGCCGTGGAGGTCTTAAGCTTGAGAAAGCAATGAAAGAATTCCATGTGACAGTAGATGGAAAGGTCTGTACAGATGTTGGATCTTCCACTGGTGGATTTACAGACTGTATGCTTCAGAATGGAGCGAAGAAAGTATTTGCTATCGATGTGGGAAGAGGACAGCTGGATTGGAAGCTGCGTCAGGATCCGAGAGTGGTATGTATGGAGAAGACGAATATCCGTTATGTGACTCCGGAAGATCTTGGAGAACCTGTTGATTTTTCGTCGATTGATGTTTCATTTATCTCTCTCACAAAAGTGCTTGGTGCAATCAGAGCGTATCTGACAGATGATGGAGAGATCGTAGCATTGATCAAACCACAGTTTGAAGCAGGACGTGAGAAGGTTGGAAAGAAAGGTGTTGTGCGAGAAAAGAGTACGCATCATGAAGTAATCGAGAAAGTGACAGAATTTGCGGTATCCATCGGATTTTCTGTACTTGAGATCACATTCTCTCCAATTAAGGGACCAGAAGGAAATATCGAATACCTTGTACATTTGAAGAAATGTCCGGAAGAGGAAGCAAAGATTGAGACAAAGGAACTGGATCAGGTAGTGGATGAAGCATTCGCTGCTCTGGCAAAGTAAAAAGGTGATGGTATGGAATCTTTTTATATCATAACAAATCAATTAAAAGACAGAGATTATTCTGTTACGATTGAGATAAAAGATTATATTGAGAGAAAAGGCAAACGTGTTATTCTTGCTCAAAAGGATGAGGAAGGATTTATTGTTCCGGGAACGATTCCGGAGGACGTTGATTGCGGACTGGTTTTAGGTGGGGATGGAACTCTGATCCGTGCAATACGTGACCTGGAAGGAAATAAACTTCCGCTTCTTGGAATCAATATCGGAACATTGGGGTATTTGGCAGATGTAGAATTGAAAGATTATAAATCTGCGATTGACAGACTTTGCGAGGAAGAGCCTAAAGTTGAGAAACGTATGATGTTGGAGGGGACAATGTCATCCGGTGAAAAAGATCTGGCGGTAAATGATATCGTCCTGACAAGAGAAGGGAATCTTCGTATTGTTCAGTTTAATGTGTATGTGAATGGGACATTGTTGAACACATATCAGGCAGACGGTGTGATCATCTGTACACCGACGGGAAGTACAGGATATAATCTTTCCGCAGGTGGACCGGTGGTAGAGCCAACAGCAAGTCTAATCGTTATCACTCCAATCTGTTCCCATGCACTTAACACGAGCAGTGTGGTGCTTTCAGCAGAGGATGATGTTGAAGTTGAGATTTGCGAGGGCCGTTATGGAAGGCAGGAGAAAGTAGCTTTATGTTATGACGGTGCTGTACAGAGGCAATTGGTTAGCGGAGACAGAGTGAAGATCAGAAAATCAGATGCCAAAGCGCATCTAGTAAAATTAAGTGAAGAAAGTTTTATGATAACAATGCGCGAGAAGATGAAAGGAAATTGATACTATGAAAGTGAGCCGACATGCAAAGATAATTGAATTGATCAGTCAGTATGACATAGAGACGCAGGAGGAACTGGCAGAATATCTGAATAATGCCGGCTTCAAGGTCACACAGGCAACGGTATCCAGAGATATCAGAGATCTGAAGCTGACAAAGCTGTCTGTAAACGGTGGGCGTCAGAAGTATATTGTCCATAGACAGGAAGAGGATGGAATGAGCGAAAAATATATCCGTGTACTTTGTGACGGGTTTGTTTCTATGGATATGGCACAGAATATCCTTGTGATTAAAACAGTTGCCGGAATGGCAATGGCGGTTGCTGCTGCAGTAGATGCAATGAAATGGAATGAAGTGGTCGGATGTATTGCAGGAGATGACACGATCATGTGCGCAATTCGTACAGTTGAAGATACAGCTGTAGTAATGGAGAATATAAGAAAATTGGTTTCAAGGAAAGCATAGGTGACATATGTTACAGAATCTGTATGTGAAAAATCTTGCTTTGATTGATGAAACAGAAGTTGAGTTTGGGGAAGGATTGAATATTCTGACCGGTGAAACCGGAGCAGGAAAGTCAATCCTTCTTGGCTCTGTTACGCTTGCACTGGGTGGAAAATACAATGCACAGATGCTTCGAAACGGGGCAAAAAGCGGATTGGTAGAACTTACTTTTCACATCAAAGAAGAAAAGATTTTAAAGAAGCTGGAGGCCTTGGACATTTATCCGGAAGACGGATATCTGACATTGAGCCGCCGCCTTTTAGAAGGCCGAAGTGTCAGTAAGATTAACGGTGAGACAGTGAATATGAGCGTCCTTAAAGATGTAGCCAGTCTTTTGATCGATATTCATGGACAGCATGATAATCAGACATTGCTTCATCGAAAGAATCATTTGACACTGCTTGATCTTTATGGGAAAGAACAGACGGATCCGTTAAAAGAAAAAATGGCTTCCTGCTATCAGGAATGGAAGACAGTATGTAAGAAGGTGGAACAATCTTCGCTGGATGAAGAGAGCCGAAGAAGAGAACTTTCTCTTGCTGAATTTGAAGTGAATGAGATTGAAGAAGCAGCTCTTAAAGAAGGTGAAGATGAACTTTTAGAAGAACAGTATCGCAAGATGACAGATAGCAGAAAACTCACAGAAGGAGTTGCAGAAGCGTATCAGTATACTGCAGAGGACGAACGTGGAAATGCAAGTGATTACTTAAGCCGTGCAATCCGAAGCCTTCAGGAAGCAGCATCTTTTGATGAAAAGGGAAGCCAGCTTTATGATCAGATCGTGGAGATCGATAGTCTGCTGAATGATTTCAACCGGGATCTGGCAGAATATGCAAAGAGTTTTGAATATTCGGAAGAAGAGTTTTCAGAAGTTGAGTCCCGCCTGAATGAAGTGAATCATTTAAAGGCAAAATATGGAAACACTGTCAGTGATATCCTTGCATATTGTGAGGAAAAAAGACAGAGACTATCGGAACTGGAAGATTACGATTCTTTTATGCAGGAACTTTTGGAGAAACAGAAAAAAGCAGAAAAGCAGATGGAAAAGGCTGCGATGGAACTGCATGAAGTGCGTGAACAAAACGCAGTTAAATTTGCCGAGGAAATTGTTCATCAGATGTCGGAACTGAATTTCCTGGATGCACGTTTTGAAATTCGTTTGACAGAAGCAAAAAGTTATTCTGCACAAGGAAAAGATGATGCAGAGTTTTATCTGTCGGTTAATCCGGGAGAACCTGTGCGTCCACTGGGGGATGTCGCATCCGGAGGAGAGCTGTCTCGTATTATGCTTGCAATAAAAACTGTACTTGCAGATGAAGAAGATACGCCGACTTTGATATTTGATGAGATTGATAGTGGAATATCAGGAATCACAGCAGGTCGTGTCGGTGAGAGACTGCAGTTGATCGGAAAGAGTCGTCAGGTAATTTGTATTACACATCTTTCACAGATCGCAGCGGCAGCTGATGTTCATTTTTGTATTCATAAAGAAGCAGAAGATAATTCTGTGAGAACACAGATCGAGAGACTTGCTCAGGAAGATTCTGTTGCAGAGCTTGCAAGGCTTCTTGGTGGAGCAAATGTAACAGATGGAATTATAGACAGTGCCAGAGAAATGAAAGAACTGGCAAAAAGAGAAAAATAATACCAGTGTGAAAAGAAGAAGATCCACACATACTAAGAGCAGATGTAAACAGCATCTGCTCTTAATATTTGCAAGAGAGGAGTGTGGATCATGAAAGAACGCAGGAAAAGGAATATGAGCAGGACAGGTCTGTTGTTTCTGTTCTGTCTGTTGATGCTATGTGGCTGTACGCATATTACAGAATTTATAGAAAATACAGAAGTCAGTGGCCGGGAGGTGGAAAGTCTGGCTGCAGAAAAGGAAGAAGATACGGTTCTGCTTGGAGGAATGCCGGTTGGAATTTATATGGAAACGGATGGTGTACTGGTTTTAGACACGGAGAAAATGACAGGTATGGATGGAAAGGAATATACACCTGCGCAGGGTGTGGTAAGTTCCGGTGATTATATTACGGAAGTGAATCACCAGAAGATTGAAGGGAAAAAACAGTTGATGGATCTGGTGGAACATCTGGATGGAGAGAAGGTCCTTCTGACAGTCAGACGCGAAAATACGATATTAGAAAAGAAATTGACTCCTGTGCAGATTTCAAAAGGAAATTATCGCCTGGGAATCTGGGTAAGAGATAATGTACAGGGACTTGGGACGATCACATTTTTGACAAAAAATAACAGGTTCGCAGCACTGGGACATGGCATTCATGATGTTGATACAAGTACACTTCTTACGATCAAAAGAGGAACGCTTTATAGAACCAGTATTCAGAAAGTGCAAAAGGGAAGCAAAGGGAATCCAGGAACAATGGAAGGGATTATTGTTTATAATCGGTTTCATCAGCTTGGAGTGATTGAGAAAAATACGGATGAGGGTATTTATGGAGAATTAAATTCAGACAGAAGCTGGATAGGAGAAGAGGTTCCTATACAGGTAGCGGAAAAAGAGGAAATAAAGACGGGGGAGGCAAGGATTCGCTGCTACATTGACGGGGAGGTGAAAGAATATTCAATCCGTGTAACGCAAATTGATAAAGAATCCGACCAGGTGAACAAAGGAATGGTAATTCAGGTGACAGATACGGAATTGCTGGAAAAGACAGGGGGCATTATTCAGGGGATGAGCGGGAGTCCCATCATTCAGAATGGAAAACTGATCGGAGCTGTAACGCATGTGTTTGTACAGGATTCGACAAAAGGATACGGTATTTTTATTGAAAATATGTTGAAAGAGGAAGAATCGTGAAAAGGGTCGAAAAGGATGTCGAAATACTACTGCAAGATTTTCTTGAATCCGACAAAAAAGCTGGAATATAATACACAAGTGGTGTAACAAGACAAACGTTCTCAGAAAAAGGAGAGAAGAAGATGGAACATTTGAAAATAGCCATTGCTGATGATAACCAGAAAATTTTGGACCTTTTGGATCGTGTGATCGGGATGGAAAAAGACATGAATCTGGTCGGAAAGGCGAAAAATGGTGAAGAGATGTGTCAGATCATCAAAGATAAACAGCCGGATGTTGTTCTTCTCGACTTGATTATGCCGAAAATGGATGGATTGACGGTTATGGACCGGATCAATCATGACAAAACTGTCAGCAAGCATCCGTATTTTATCGTAATCACAGCAGTTGGGCAAGAAAAGATTACAGAAGATGCTTTTAATAAAGGCGCAAATTACTATATGATGAAACCGTTTCAAAATGAGATGCTGTTAGAACGAATCCGAAGTGCGGGACGGATGCCACACGGTATGGAAACAAGAAACTCTGAGGCGGCATCTGAAAACAGAGGAGAAAGTCTGGAGACACGAGTGACAAATATGCTGCATGAAATCGGAATACCGGCTCATATTAAGGGGTATCATTATCTGAGGGATGCGATTATGATGGCGGTAGATGATATGGATGTGCTCAATGCAATCACAAAGATCCTGTATCCAACCGTCGCAAAGAAGTACCAGACAACATCAAGCAGAGTAGAACGTGCGATCCGACATGCGATTGAAGTGGCATGGAGCAGAGGAAAGCTGGACACTCTGGATGAACTTTTTGGGTACACAGTAAGCAATGGAAAAGGGAAACCGACAAATTCTGAATTTATTGCTCTGATCGCAGATACAATACAATTGGAATATAGGCATGGGAAATAAGAAGTAAATTACAATGAGAAATCCTTTGCATTATGATAAAAATGCGGTATAATATTTTATAAGTAATTGCCGAAAGAGGGCAAGTGAAAGTGGAGGATCTAAGTATGAAAAACATTTTGTTCGCTTCATCAGAATGTGTACCATTTATAAAGACCGGAGGTCTTGCTGACGTTGTAGGTTCACTTCCAAAAGATTTTGATAAAGAGAAATATGACTGCCGTGTAGTTTTACCTAAGTACATGTGTATGAAACAGGAGTGGGTAGACCGCCTGGAGTATATCACAAACTTCTACATGGATTTTGCAGGAGAGGATCGCTATGTCGGAATCTTTAAGACAGAATTAAACGGAGTTACATTTTATTTTATTGATAACGAATTTTATTTTTCAGGATTTGCTCCATATGATGGAGATCCGAAGTGGAATATTGAAAAATTCTCTTTCTTCTGTAAGGCAGTTTTAAGTATTCTTCCGGTTATTGGGTTCCGTCCGGATCTGATTCACTGTCATGACTGGCAGACAGGTCTGATTCCGGTATATCTGGATAATTTCCGTTTCTTTGGAGAATATTACAGAGGAATCAAGACAGTTATGACAATACATAACCTGAAGTTCCAGGGGGTATGGGATACAAAGACTGTACAGGGAATCACAGGACTTCCGGATTATTATTTCGTTCCGGATAAGCTTGAGGCATACAAAGATGCTAATATGCTCAAAGGCGGTATTGTTTATGCAGATAAGGTGACAACAGTAAGCCACAGCTATGCAGAAGAGATCAAGACACCGTTCTATGGAGAAGGTCTTGACGGACTGATGGCAGCAAGATCAAATGATCTTTGTGGTATTGTGAATGGTCTGGATTACAATGACTGGAATCCGGATACAGATCATAGAATCGCAAAGACATTTAACGTTGAGAATTTCCGGAAAAACAAACCGGTGAATAAGGCTGCTCTTCAGGAAGAACTTGGACTGGATAAAGACAATCATGTAATGTTGATCGGAATCGTTTCCCGTTTGACAGATCAGAAAGGATTTGATCTGATCGATTATATGATGGATGAGATGTGCCAGGATGCAGTGCAGATTGCAGTACTTGGAACAGGAGATCCGAAATATGAGAATATGTTCCGTCACTTTGCATGGAAGTATGCAGGAAAGGTTTCAGCGAATATTTTCTATTCCGATGATCTTTCTCACAGACTTTATGCCGGATGTGATGCATTCCTTATGCCATCCTTATTCGAGCCATGCGGACTCAGCCAGCTGATGAGTCTGAGATACGGAACACTTCCGATCGTTCGTGAGACAGGAGGATTGAAAGATACTGTAGAACCGTACAATGAGTTTGAGAAGACAGGTACAGGATTCAGTTTCTCTAATTATAATGCGCATGAGATGTTGAACACTGTACGTTATGCAGAAAGAATCTATTATGACAAGAAACGTGACTGGAACAAGATGATCGAACGCGCGATGGCTCAGGATTTTTCATGGATGAATTCCGCAAGACAGTATGAAGATCTGTACAGAAGTCTGATCGGAGAATAAGAATTATAAGAAGTAACAAAGAAGTAATACAAGAGTAACACAAGAGCAAGGAGTAACAGACCCGATGAAAATTATTGACAAACTGAACCAGAAAGGCATCCACATTTCTTTTGAGGTGTTTCCGCCGAAGACAGATGCAGGATTTGACAAAGTATTATCAGCAACAGATGAGATTGCCAAACTGAACCCATCTTATATCAGCGTAACCTATGGAGCCGGTGGCGGAACAAGCAAGAACACAGCGAAGATCGCATCCCATATTAAGGATGATCTCGGAGTGATGAGTCTTGCACATCTGACATGTGCTTCATCCACAAAAGAAGAAGTTGGAGAGGTAATTGAAAACCTGAAGGCTCATGGAATCGAGAATATTCTCGCTTTACGAGGAGATATTCCGGAAGGCATGACATTCCCTGATGGAGATCGATTCCATTATGCTTATGAACTGGTACAGGAAATCAAGAAACATGGGGATTTCTGTATTGGTGCAGCATGTTATCCGGAAGGACATGTGGAGCAGGAACATAAAGAGGATGATATCCGTTATCTGAAACAGAAGGTAGACAGTGGAGTTGATTTCCTTACAACACAGATGTTCTTTGATAATGATATCCATTATAATTTCCTGTACAGAATCAGAGAAGCAGGGATCACAGTTCCGGTTCTGCCGGGAATCATGCCGATCACCAGTGCTGCTCAGATGAAGCGAAGCCAGGAACTTTCCGGAACAGTATTTCCGAGAAGATTTCTTGCAATATTAGATCGCTTCGGAAGTTCTCCGGATGCGATGAAGCAGGCAGGAATTGCCTATGCAACAGATCAGATTATTGATCTTCTTGCGAACGGTGTGAACAATATTCATATTTATTCTATGAATAAGCCAGAGATTGCAATTGCGATTATGAATAATCTTTCCGAGATTATCAAGTGTTAAGAAAGTGGATGACCAGATGATAGAGACAGAGAAGAGAGTACGTGAAGCAGTTCGTTATCTGGGATTTGGAAGAAATGAGGCAGATGAGCGAACCTTGGAACTGATCCAACAGTCTTTCAAAGACCTGGAACAGGAAGCAGGGCCTAAGTCCATCTGCCAAATTTTTGACCTGAATCATACAGAAGACGGAAGACTGGTTATTGGACAGATGGAGATTCAAAGTAAGAGCCTGAGTAGAAATCTGAAAGGATGCCGTCGGGTTGTTCTTTTTGGAGCAACACTTGGCGCCGGAGTTGACCGGCTGATGCGCAGGATCTCTTTGACAGACATGGCAAGAGCAGTTGTTTTGCAGTCCTGTGCAGCAGCAATGTTAGAAGAATATTGCGATGAATGTCAGAAGAAGATTGCGGCAGAGCTTGAAGAAGAACATTTGTATTTAAGACCGAGATTCAGTCCCGGATATGGAGATTTTGACATCTGTTATCAAGAACCGATCGTACGAATGTTGAATTGTGCAAAGACAATCGGGCTGACTTTGACAGACAGCTTTATGATGACACCAACAAAGTCGGTAACAGCAGTAATTGGAATCAGTACACAGAAGGACAGATGTCCAATCTCAGGATGTGAGGTCTGTACAAAAAAAGATTGTGAATACCGACGATAAGCAAGAGATAAGAGAGGAAGGATTGATACAAGAAGATGATACGAGAACGCCTGGGAAAAGAGTTATTATATTTTGACGGCGGAATGGGAACCTTGCTTCAGGCAAAGGGACTTCAGCCGGGAGAGTTACCGGAGACATGGAATGTTACACATGCGGATGAAATCAAAAACATTCACAAACAATATATTTCAGCAGGAAGTGATATTGTACTTGCGAATACATTTGGAGCGAATGCATTGAAATTCCATTGCGATGATTTTCCATTGGAAGAAATTATCCGTCTTGCGATCGGGCATGTGAAGGATGCGGCTGAAGAGGCAGGTGGTGGAAGAAGAATCTACACAGCACTGGATATCGGACCGACAGGAAAGCTTTTAAAACCGATGGGTGATCTGGATTTCGAGACAGCGTATGAGACATTCAAAGAAGTTATGATCCTCGGAGAGAAAGCCGGTGCGGATCTGATCCATATTGAGACCATGAGTGACACTTATGAACTGAAGGCAGCGGTGCTTGCAGCGAAAGAGAATACATCTCTTCCGGTTTTCGCTACGACGATTTTTGATGAGCGTGGAAAGCTTCTGACCGGAGCAGATGTTCCGTCTGTTGTGGCAATGCTTGAAGGATTAAGGATTGATGCCCTTGGAATCAACTGTGGAATGGGACCGGAGCAGATGCTGCCGATCCTGGAGCAGATCATGAAGTATTCCTCTGTGCCTGTGATCGTCAAACCGAATGCAGGTCTTCCGAAGCAGAAAGACGGAGAAACTTATTACGATGTTTCTCCGGAAGAATTTGCTTCTGTTATGTGTCATGTTGTTGATCTTGGGGCAGTTGTGATCGGGGGATGCTGCGGAACAACTCCTGCACATATTGCAGAGATGGTGAAGCAGTGTAAAGACATTCCGGTGAAGCCGATTGAGAAGAAAAGTTATACTGTAGTATCTTCTTATGGTCAGAGTGTGTTCCTTGGAACCGGATCAAAGATTATTGGTGAACGTATTAATCCAACCGGAAAGAAACGCTTTAAACAGGCGCTTAAGGAACATGATCTTGATTATATTTTAAAAGAAGGAATTGCACAGCAGGATAACGGTGCACATATTCTGGATGTTAACGTAGGACTTCCGGATATTGACGAGCCGACATTGATGAAGGAAGTTGTCCAGGAACTTCAGAGTGTGACGAATCTTCCGCTTCAGATTGATACGGTTGATACGGTTGCGATGGAGAATGCACTTCGCATTTACAATGGTAAGGCGATGGTCAATTCAGTCAGTGGAAAGCAGGAGTCAATGGATGCAGTGTTTCCACTGATCCGGAAGTATGGCGGTGTTGTGATCGGCCTGGCACTTGATGAAGACGGAATCCCGGCAACAGCCGAGGGACGTGTACAGATTGCGAAGAAGATTATCGCAGAGGCAGCAAAATACGGTATCGAGAAGAAAGATATTGTAATTGATGCCCTGGCAATGACGATCAGTTCAGAACCGGAAGGAGCAAAGGTGACACTTGAGACACTTCGCAGACTTCGTGATGAAGTTGGTGTGTGTACTGTGCTTGGTGTATCAAATATTTCTTTCGGTCTCCCAAGCAGACCGATTGTAAACTCCATCTTTTATACGATGGCAATGCAGAATGGTCTGAGCGTTGGAATTATCAATCCGAACTCGGAGGATATGATGAAGGCATGGTATGCATACCATGCACTGATGAATCTGGACAGCAACTGTGAGAATTATATTAATAAATATGCACAGCAGCCGGGAACAGCTCCGGTCTTGGCAACAGGTTCAGCTCACAAGATGACACTGAAAAGTGCAATTGAAAGAGGACTTCGTGAAGAGGCGAACAGCATTACATCTGAGATGATCCAGGAGAAAGATGGTCTGGAGATCATTAACGAAGAGTTGATCCCGGCACTGAATACGGTAGGCGAAGGATTTGAGAAGGGAACCGTCTTTTTGCCACAGCTACTGATGAGTGCCGAAGCGGCCAAGGCAGCATTTGCGGTGCTTAAAGAGAAAATGGAAAGCAGCGGAGAAGTGCAGGAGAAGAAAGGAAAGATCATTCTTGCGACAGTAAAAGGGGATATTCATGATATCGGTAAAAATATCGTGAAGGTTCTGCTTGAAAACTATAGTTTTGATGTGATCGATCTTGGAAAGGATGTTCCGCCGGAGACAATCGTTGATACAGTACTTGAGCAGGAGATTCATCTGGTAGGACTGAGCGCGCTGATGACTACGACCGTTGTGAGTATGGAAGAGACGATCAGACAGCTTAGAGAGAAAGCTCCGAATTGCCTTGTGATGGTAGGAGGAGCTGTTCTGAATCAGGAGTATGCTGATATGATAGGAGCTGATTTTTATGGCAAAGATGCCATGCAGTCGGTTCATTATGCACAGAGAGTTTTTGGAACTAAAGAATAGGAGGAGATCAAAAATGAGAGGATTACAGACACCGGTTCGTGCAATTCGAAGACAAGTGTTTACAGAAGTTGCCAAGCTTGGATTTAAAGCAAATGCAGAGACATTGGTAGCAGATATGGAAGCAATTCCATATGAAATCGTAGGAGAAGATTCAGAAGTAAAATACCGTGAGAGCATTTATCGTGCAAGAGCAGTCGTAAGAGAAAGACTTCGTCTTGCGATGGGACTTTCCCTTCGTCCGGAGAATAAGCCGGTCCATTTGACAGCGGGAGTTGAGGCCAGTAATATTTCTGAGAAATACTATGAGCCACCGCTGATGCAGGTGATTCCGTCCGGATGCGAGAGCTGTGAGGAGAATAAATACGAGGTCAGCAATGTATGTAAGGGATGTCTTGCACATCCATGTCAGGAAGTCTGTCCCAGAGGTGCTATTTCCATGGTGAATGGAAAGTCATTTATCGATCAGGATAAATGTATCAAGTGTGGAAAGTGTAAATCTGTCTGTCCATACGATGCGATTGCCAAGAAAGAACGTCCTTGCAAGAAAGCATGTGGAGTGAATGCAATTACATCGGATAAATTAGGACGTGCTTATATTGATGCTGACAAATGTGTTTCCTGCGGAATGTGTATGGTGAGCTGCCCGTTTGGTGCGATCTCTGACAAGTCGCAGATCTTCCAGCTGGCTCGTGCACTTTCAGAAGGAGAAGAGATTGTGGCTGAGGTAGCACCGGCATTTGTCGGTCAGTTTGGACCGAATATTAATGTGAGAAATTTCAAGGCAGCTCTTGAAGAACTCGGATTTTCAGAGACATATGAGGTTGCTCTTGGAGCGGATATCGGAGCAATTGCAGAAGCACATCATTATGTGAATAAAGTAACAACCGGAGAACTTCCATTTCTTCTGACATCCTGTTGTCCATCCTGGGCAATGCTTGCGAAGAAGTTCTTCCCGGATCTGATCGATCAGATCTCACAGGAACTGACTCCGATGGTTGCAACAGCACGAACAATCAAACAGGAACATCCGAATGCAAAGGTTGTATTTATCGGACCTTGTGCAGCGAAGAAGCTGGAAGCTTCCAGACGTACAGTGAGAAGTGATGTGGATTTCGTTGTTACATTTGAAGAATTGCAGGCAATGTTTGATGCGAAGGGAATTGATCTGACAGCTTATGAGGCAGAGTCTTCTTTCCATGATGCGACAGGAGCCGGACGTGGATACGCCTGTGCAGGAGGAGTTGCAAAGGCAATCGAAGAATGTATTAACGAGTATTACCCTGGAACACAGGTTAATATCGAGCATGCGGAAGGCCTGGCAGAATGTAAGAAGATCCTGACACTTGCCAAAGCCGGAAGAATGAATGGGTGTCTGATCGAGGGTATGGGATGTCCTGGTGGATGTATCGCAGGAGCTGGAACGAATATTCCAATCCCGACTGCGAAGAAAGATGTCGCAGCTTATGTCAAAAACTCAAGCAGAGCACTTCCACCGAAAGAACTGGAAGAAATTGAATTAAAATAAGTAAATATACGGACAATAACCGGCCTCCGCTTTACAAACGGAGGCTGTTGTGGTATATTACAAAATAGGCTTTTTATGAGCGAAAGAGGAGGATGGATGTATGCAGCCATACGGAGTAAACCAATTAAGAAAAATGTTTTTGGAGTTCTTTGAGAGCAAGGGACATCTTGCAATGAAGAGCTTTTCTTTAGTACCACATAATGATAAGAGTCTTCTCCTGATTAATTCAGGAATGGCTCCGCTGAAACCATATTTCACAGGACAGGAGATCCCGCCGAGAAGAAGAGTGACAACATGTCAGAAATGTATTCGTACAGGAGATATCGAGAATGTCGGTAAGACAGCACGTCACGGTACATTCTTTGAGATGCTTGGAAACTTCTCTTTTGGAGATTATTTCAAGAATGAAGCAATCGAGTGGTCCTGGGAGTTCCTTACAGAAGTTGTAGGACTTGATCCGAACAGATTATATCCTTCAGTATATGAAGATGATGATGAAGCATTCGAAATCTGGAATAAGAAGATGGGAATTCCTGCAGAACGTATCTTCCGTTTTGGTAAGGAAGATAACTTCTGGGAGCACGGTTCAGGTCCATGTGGTCCGTGTTCTGAGATCTACTATGACCGTGGAGAAAAATACGGATGTGGAGAACCGGGATGTACAGTAGGATGTGAGTGTGACCGTTACATGGAGATCTGGAATAACGTATTCAGCCAGTTCAACAATGACGGACACGGCAACTATACAGACCTGATCCAGAAGAACATTGATACAGGTATGGGACTTGAGCGTCTTGCCTGCATCGTACAGGATGTAGATTCCATGTTTGATATTGATACAATGAAAGCACTGAGAGATCATGTATGTAATCTCTCCGGCAAGCAGTACGGAATAGATCATGAGACAGATGTTTCTCTGCGTGTTGTTACAGACCATATTCGTTCCGTAACATTTATGGTTTCTGATGGTATCTTACCTTCTAACAGCGGTCGTGGATATGTTCTCCGCCGTTTGTTAAGACGTGCATGCCGTCACGGAAAGCTGCTCGGAATTGACGGAGCATTCCTTGTAGACCTTGCAACAACTGTAATTGAAGGTTCCAAGGATGGATATCCGGAGCTGGAAGAGAAGAAAGAGTTTATCTTTAATGTAATTGCGAAAGAAGAAGCGAACTTCAATAAGACAATCGATCAGGGACTCGCAATCCTTGCAGATATGGAAGCTGAGATGGAGAAGAATGGAGAGAAAGTTCTTTCTGGAGAGAATGCATTTAAGCTTTATGATACTTATGGATTCCCAATCGATCTGACAAGTGAGATCCTGGAAGAAAAGGGGCTGACTTATGACGAGGAAGGATTCAAGAAAGCACAGGAAGAACAGCGTGCGAAATCAGAAGGAACATTCGGAACTCATTCTTATACAGGAAAAGAAGTTTCTGTATACGATCAGCTGGATGCAGCACTTGAGACAGAATTTGTCGGATATGACAATCTGACATTTGATTCTAAGGTTACAGCTCTTACAACAGAGACAGAAGTTGTTGATGCACTTTCTGATGGAGAAAAGGGAACAATCATCGTTGAGCAGACTCCATTCTATGCAACAATGGGTGGACAGGAAGCTGATAAAGGTGTGATTCGTACAGCCGACGGAGAGTTTGTTGTAGAAGATTGTATTCACCTTGCAGGAACAAAGGTTGGACATGTAGGACATGTTGTAAAAGGAATGATCAAGATTGGTGATGCGGTAACTCTTGAAGTTGACGCAAAGAACCGTGCACTTACAGAAAGAAACCACAGTGCAACACATCTGCTTCAGAAAGCACTTCGTACAGTACTTGGAAGCCATGTAGAGCAGGCAGGATCTTTTGTAAATGCAGACAGACTTCGTTTCGACTTTACACATTTCTCAGCAGTAACACCTGAGGAACTGAAGAAGGTTGAAGAGATTGTGAATGAGCAGATCACAAATGCCCTCGCAGTTGTGACAAAGAACCTTCCGATTGAGGAAGCAAGAAAGACAGGAGCACAGGCTCTGTTTGGTGAGAAATACGGTGATGTTGTACGTGTCGTAGATATGAGTGGATTCTCCGTTGAATTCTGTGGTGGTACACATGTTAAGAATACATCAGAGATCACAGCACTGAAGATTATTTCTGAGAGTGGTGTAGCAGCAGGTGTTCGTCGTATTGAAGCCCTGACATCTGAAGGACTTATGAACTACTATGCTGAGATGGAGCGTCTTCTCAAAGAAGCAGCACAGCTTGTAAAAGCAACTCCGGAGAATCTTGCAGAGAAGATCACACATCTTCAGGCGGAGAACAAGTCTCTGAAGGGAGAAGTTGAGAGTCTTAAGAGCAAGATGGCTCAGAACGCAGCAGGAGATATTCTTGACCAGGTGAAAGAAGTAAAAGGTGTGAAGCTTCTTGCAGCACAGCTTGACGGTGTTGATATGAACGGACTTCGTGATCTTGGAGACCAGCTCAAAGAGAAGCTTGGCGAAGGTGTGGTTGTACTTGCATCAGGAAATGACGGAAAAGTAAGCCTGATGGCTACAGCAACAGACGGCGCAATGAAGCAGGGCGCACACGCAGGAAATCTTGTGAAAGCAATTGCAGGTCTTGTTGGCGGAGGCGGCGGTGGTCGTCCGAACATGGCTCAGGCAGGTGGAAAGAACCCAGCAGGAATCCAGGATGCACTTGCAAAAGCAGAAGAAGCACTGGCTGATCAGATTAAATAAAGTCATTGTAAAGAGAATCTGTCTGTGGCAGATTCTCTTTTGGGTAGAAGCGAGAAAAAAGTATAAAAAATCGGTAAAAATCATAAAAAGCAGTTGACGTTTTGAAAAAATATGTTATAATAATATCCAGTGCAATAAATATACCCGAACAGTCGTATGATGCACAATACAAGGCTGGAGGGGAGGTTAGGTGTGAGACTATGTCAAATGTAATCGTTAAAGAAAA
>ERZ772879.1071-NODE-1071-length-19784-cov-11.276040_pt1 | contig 19784 bp, 6 predicted proteins | sample MGYA00580582_ERZ772879 | MGnify/ENA primary metagenome ERZ772879 (study PRJEB29015, sample SAMEA2737682) | human gut metagenome | biome: human gut; feature: human-associated habitat; material: faeces | place: China | collected 2012 ... | reverse complement strand
CCGGTCACATCATGAGTTTTCAGATACACCCTAGGAATTTATCAACCATAGCAGCAGAGAAAAAACGACGTTCAGCCATCTGGCTTGCTCTGTTTCAGCCCCTTTAAAATGATCTCCGACAGTCCGACCAGAACCAGAAACCCGCCGAACAGCTTCCGCAGCAGCTCCGCGTCCGCTTCGGGCAGCTGCCGCAGCGCCCCCTCGAAGGGCAGCGACATCGCCAGCTGCACGCCGGGATTGTCAAGCGACTGCATCACGCACGTTCCGGCGAAGGTATCGCGGAAGTCGCGCACGAACCGCAGCGCGTGATGCTGGACGCAGGTCGACAGGAAGTGCGCGGCTTCATTGCGCCCCTCCTGCGCGTACACCGGAACGACACGCGCATTCTGCCGCTCGAAGCCCACGCAGGGCGCCTCGTCGGAGGACAGCAGGAACTCGCGGAACGCGCCGGACATGGCGGGCGGCATCGGATAGAAGCAGTGTACGGGAAAATCGTAGGCAGCGGACAAACGCTCGCTGTTCCGCCCGTCCGCATGGACGTAGTAGACCGGAATCGCGCGCTGCGTCAGCTGGCAGAGCGCCGCCTGCAAACGCCCGCTGTACCCCATATCAAAGCACGCTGAGCCTTCCGGCAGCTTTTCCTCATAATACGCCCGTGCCGCGCTGTATGCCGCCTGATGACGGCAGCCGTCGTAGAGCTTGTCGCGGAAGAAGCGCAGAAACGATTCCCAGCGCGTTTTCTCCTGAAACGGCGATTGCCACGGGAAACCCGCCGCCTCCGCCTGATGGCGCAGTTCGCTTTCCGGCGCGTCAAGCGTGCAGAAGGACAGCAGCTTCAGCGCCTTTTCGGGCGTGTAGACCGCCCAGCGCACCGGCAGCGCCGCCCAGTCGGTCGGATTCGCCATCAGCGCGGGCAGCAAGCACCGGCGCGACGCGGGAATGTAGTCTGTTTCGACAACATCCGCGTCCGTGCGCAGCAGCTCGACTGCCTGCCGCAGCAGCGCGCCATCCCGCGCGAGGAACACCAGCCGCTTTACGCCATCCGCCCGGCAGCGGCACAGCAGCCACTTTGCCAGCGCCAGCAGGTGTGTGCCGACGGCATAGTACCCCAGCCGGGACGGATACGCCGCAAACGCGGAATCCGCCGTCGCGGGGGCATAGCCGTCATCAAAGAAGCGGTTTGCCGCCAGCCCTTGTGCGCACCTGAGCGCCAGCGGCTGCATCGCGTCCGCCGTCGTGAAGCCCGCCAGACACCCGTGTCCCAGATTCGCCATCTGCGTGCAGTCCGCATCCATGAAAACATCCGCCGGGCGCGGCAGCAGCAGAGCGTGCAAACCCGCTTTTTTCGCGGCTTCCACGTCGATTTTCGCATTGTCGCCGATGTGCAGCACGTTATCCGGCTTCACGCCCAGTTGCGCCGTCAGCTTCCGGTAGAGCGCGCCGTTCCATTTCAGCGCGTTCTGCTCATTCGAGAGGAAGAAGCCGTCCCAGCCGCGGACGCCGCATTTTTCCAGCATCCGCCGAATCGTGTCCGCGTCAAGGTACATGTCCGACGTGAGTACGACGCGCTTTCCCGCCGCTTTCGCCAGATTGAACAGCTGCACGCCGGTTTTGCGCGGGCGGCAGAAATGCACCTCCGCCTCTCGCTCGTTGTAGGTCATTTGCCCCACGCAGTCGTCCGACACGCCCAGATTCTGCATCATGGCGCTGTAAATGTTCCACATCGTCACGTCAGCTTGCGTTTCGGGCAGCCACGCGCGCGCGCAGCTTTCCGCCTCCGTCCGCGCCTGTGCGAAGGAGGTCATGTTCCGCCGCGCCGCCCGCTGCCATTTGCCTTCCAGCGTGTGGAAGAGGTCAGTCGGCGTGCGGAAGGGGCGCAGAATCAGCGTATCGAACACATCCAGCGAAATCACCGGGCAGTCGATGCCGTCCAGCCCCAGAATCGCGCGCTTGATGCGCTCCGTCCCGTCCCGCCACGGGGTCATCGGCTGGTCAAACCAGAAGATTTCCGGCAGATTCGCGTCCTCATCCGGCGAAAAATCCGGGCAGAGCGCCGCCGTCAAGCGGCTGATTTCCGGCTGATTCGCCGCCTTCCGCGCCTGCTCCGCCCACATCCGCGCATACCACTTTCGCGCCTTTTGCAGCTGCTGACGCGCTTGATCCGCCCCCTGCTGATGAAGAAATTCATCCGCAAAGGCAAACACCTGCGCAATATCGGCGTAATTTTTGCGGAATTTTGCCGGATTTCCCGCCGCCCCCGTCGAGGAGGACGAATGTTCACAGTAGAACACGCCGTCGCCGCGGTGCCGCCCGAAACCCTGCGCAAAGAAATACAGCACGACGGAAAACGCAATGTCCTCCGTCATCACAATGTGCTTTTTCGCCAGCGGCGCGTAGTAGGGCGCGCACCGCAGCCACAAATCGCGCCGAATCACCTTGTTCCAAATGGTGTGGAAGCTGTAACACGTCATCGCCTGCTGAAAAAACGCATCCCGCACCGCATTGCCGCGCAGCTCGTCCTCCAGCACACAGTCCGCATGAACCGGGCGCACGAAGCGGTCGCCGTTTTCGCGCTGCCAGACCGTGTCGCCCATCACGAGGTCAAAGTCGTTGTCTTCCGCCAGCGCGACGGCGGCACGGTAAAAATCCACCGACACAAAATCGTCGCTGTCCAGAAAAGCGAGGTACTTGCCCGTCGCCGCGTCCGCGCCGGTCATCCGCGCCGCGAAAAGCCCGCGGTTCTGCGAATGCGTCAGCACCCGAAAGCGGCTGTCGCGCCGGGCATACTCCGCCAGCACCGCGCCCGCGCCATCCGGCGAGGCATCATCCACCAGCAGGAACTCCGCGTCCCGCAGCGACTGCGTGCGCAGCGACTCCAGACACGCGGGCAAATCCCGCTTCGTCCCATATACCGGAACGACCACAGACAGCGTTGCAGCCACCGCGCTTCTCCTTTCTGCCCATCCGAAAACGAGTGATACTTGCCGATTTTGACATGTACATTCTACCATATTCCCGCCCGATTAGCAAGCCTTTCGGGGGATTTTTACGCCCCCCAAAAAAACGCGGTCAGACAGCTTTTTTCGCCATCTGACCGCAGGATGCCCTATTTTACGGATAATCCGCTTACCAAGTAATATCCTCGCCCGTCAGTGCCTTCCACGCCTTGCGGATATCCTTCTGATGGCGCACGCCGTTCTTCGTGTCCCCATTCCGAATGGTTTCCTCCATCGTGCGCGGGAAATGGACGCACAAATGCCCGTCGAAGTCGTTATCCTTGATGCTGCCGGACAGGTGGGGCATACAGTGCATGGAGGCCAGCACCCAAGTGCCGCTGGGCAGCAGGACATACACCGGCTTCTCGTCCCACGAGAACTTGCCGCCCCACGCCGCCTTCATAATCGCGGTATCCTGCGCCGTCAGCGGCTCAGAGTCCGCATGACGACCCAAGGAATAGAAGCGCAGGCGGAAGGAGGAACCGCTGCTCGGCTCATAGACCAGCACCGTCTGCCCGCTCTTGATGGTCGGCTTGATTTCCGTGTACCACATCTGCAGCTTAATCTGGCTCTTTGCCGGGCCATTGCCAAAGGACGCGCCGCTGTTGCCCGTACCGCCGTTTTTATTTTCGTCCGGCAGCGCAGTGTCGCCGGTCACGCAGTCGCCCGTGTACAGCTTCGTCTGCGTGTTCACGCCCGCGATGCCGTCCGGGGCAAGCCCGTTGCGCTTCTGGAACGCCAGCACCGCCGCGCGGGTCGTCTCGTCATAAGTGCCGTTGATGGTCACGGTATAGCGCAGGTTGCTCAGCGCCTGCTGGAGGCGCAGCACCGCGTCGCCCGTCGCGCCGACTTTCAGGTTGGTGTACACCGTCGGCGTGGTGGAATCGACCTGCTTGCCCTCCGCCGTAATCGCGTTGACGGAGTAGAGGATGGTGTACGTCGCCGTATCGCCGTTGCCGGAGCCAGTCAAGCCGTTGCGCAGCTGGAACGCGCGCATGGCAGCGACGGTGTTTGCGCCGTACTTGCCGTCCACCTTGTCCGTCAGGTAGCCCAAATCCTTCAAGCGCTGCTGAACGCTCTTCACGTCGTCGCCCGTGCAGCCGGAATAGAGCATGCGGGTCGGACGCGTCACGCCCGTGGTCGGGGTGGACGTCGGCGTGCTGATGGCAGGGAGCGCATCCGAAGAATACAGCTTCTTGTAGGTGCGCTTGCCCGCCACACCGTCCGCGCTCAAATTGTTGCGCAGCTGGAACGACGCAACCGCCGCCATCGTGCCCGTGCCGTAGTTGCCATCCACCGTGCCCGTGTAGTAGCCCAGCGCCTTCAAGCGGCTCTGCACGCTCTTCACGTCGTCGCCGGACGAACCTTCGCGGAGGGTGCGCGTGGGCACGATGCCGAAGGACTGCGTGGGGGTCGGCGTGGGCGTGGCAGCCGACGGATCAGCCGCAACCGCATTGCTCGAATAGAGGATTTTGACCGTGTTCGCGCCGACTTTGCCGTCCGCCGTCAAGCCGTTGCGCGCTTGGAACGCCTGAACCGCCGCCACCGTCGCCGCGCCGTAGATGCCATCCAGCGCGCCGGAGTAGTAGCCGAACTTATCCAGTCGGCTCTGCACGCTCTTCACGTCGTCGCCAGACATGCCGGGGCGCAGAATGCGCGTGGGTGCGCTTTCATCCACAGGCTTGGGAGAGGGCGTGACGGAGCTGCCTGCGTCAATCGCGGTGCTGCTGTACAGCGCCTTGACCGTGTCCTCGCCGCAGATGCCGTCGGACGTAAGCCCGTTGCGCGTCTGGAAGCGGCGAATCGCGCTTTCCGTCGCCGTGCCGTACACGCCGTCCGCCTTGCCCGTCAAGTAGCCCAGCGCAATCAGCTTCTTCTGCACGCTCTTCACGTCGTCGCCCTTCATGCCCAGCGTCAGCTTGCGCTCGCCCACGCCGTCGGGCTGCGACGTTTCCTTCGCGCCAATCGCGCCTTCGGAGAAGAGGCGCTTGCGGGTGTTTGTGCCCAGCACGCCGTCAGCGGACAGGCCGTTCTTCTTCTGGAAGGCAAGAACCGCCGCCTTCGTCGCTGCGCCGTACTGCCCGTCGGAGATGCCGGTCAGGTAGCCCAGCGCCGCCAGACGGTCCTGCGTGTACAGCACATCCTGCCCACCCATGCCCTCGCGGAGCGTGCGGGTCGGGATGCCATAGGCGATGTTGTCCAAATCCGCGGTTGGCTTGGGCGTAATCATCGGCTGCGTGACGTTGCCATTGCTGTCGAAGTAGCTTTCCAGCTTGACGAGCGTGTTCCTGCCCGCCTTGCCGTCCACCGTCAGCCCGGTCGCCTTCTGGAACGCCATGACCGCCTCAAACGTGGACTGCCCGAACACGCCGTCCACCTTGGAGATGGTGAAGCCCAAGTCCTTCAGCGCCTGCTGAAGCACCCGCACGCGCGAGCCGCTGGAGGTGTACTGCAATTTGCTGTAATCGCCCTTGAACAGCCCCGTCGCGGTCGAAGAGGAGGACGACGAATTGCCGTCAATGTCAATGCCCGTCTGCTTTTCCAGCAGAGCAATCGTCGCGGAACCGGCGATACCGTCCACCGTCAGGCTGTTCGCCTGCTGGAACGCGCTCACCGCCGCCTTCGTGCCGCTGCCGAAGCTGCCGTCCACCGTGCCGGAGTAGTAGCCCAATTGCGTCAAGGCCTGCTGCAAGCGGCGCACATTGTCGCTCTTGTCGTTCTTCTGCAGCTTCAAGGCTGCCGCGCTGCTTGTGATGACCAGCGTCAGCATCAGCACCAGCGCCAGCACACGCACGATGCTCTTTTTCATAGCATTCCCCTCCAAATAATCCGGGAAGCTCTGATGAAATGAGGTAGTCAGATGGCGGAAAAGACATTCGCCAGATGGCTGCCGAATGAATCAGAGATTCCCACAGGTACTGTGGCTATTGTATCAGAAAATCACGCAATTGTAAAGAACTATTACGCATTTGTTACAAGTTGAACTTCTCCAGCAATTCCATCGGGTGGGCGATCAGCACCTTCGCGCCGTTGTCCAGCAGCTCCTGCGCCGTGCGGAAGCCCCACAGCACGCCCACTGGATTCATGCCCGCGCTGCACGCACAGGTCATATCCACCTTCGTGTCGCCCAGATAGAGGAAATCCGCCGGGGCAATGCCGAGCTGCTCCGCCACCAGCAGCGCGCCCGCCTTGTCCGGCTTCACCGGCACGCCCTCCACCTGCCCGCGCACAACGCTGAACGGCACATCCGGGAAGAAGTGGCTGATGACGTTCTTCGTATCCGCGTCGGGCTTATTGGAGAGCACCGCCAGCTTCAAGCCGCGCTCCGCCAAGGCGTGCAGCAGCTCCGGAATGCCGTCGTAGGGCTGCGTTTTCACCTGCGTATGCTTCTCATAGTACGCCTGATACTCCGCCTGCACCGCGTCCGCCAAGTCCTGCCGGTCGCGAACCGCCCGCTGCGCCAGAATCTTCGCGCCATTGCCGACGAGGTAGCAGTATTCCTTCGTCTCCCAGCCGGGCAGCCCGTGCAGGCGCAAGGCACGGTTCATCGCCGTGGCAATGTCGTCAATCGTGTTCGTCAGCGTACCGTCCAAATCAAACAAAACCGCCTGAATCATCAAAAAAATCTCCTTTATGGAATGAATGGATTTCGCGCCGTGCTGCCATGCTATCGTGTGTTTCTAAATTCGCCCGGCAGCATTTTCAGCATCTTTTCTTGCACTTCCGCGTCTTCAAACCTCGATTTACCGCCAGTAAACCTTCGGTTTTCATCCTTGAATTGCAAGAAAATCTGCTTGAAACTGCACCGGTCTCATTTTAGAAACGCACTATAGTTCTGCGAAATCCAACGGCACATATCAACATGGATGTGGATGTGGACGAAATGGTGCAAAAAAGGCTCTTCACGGAATCTTGCTGGTTGCCTCCAAGATTCCGCGAAGAACCAAGTGATGTGAGAATTACTCCGTAATGTAGGTGTACCGCATGTTGTAGCTCTTTGCGTACTGCTCAGCGGCGGAGTCCGGCAGGACTTCCAGGACAAGGTTCGGACAGTTATGGAAAGGGCTGTTAACGAAAGGCGAGTTGCCAAAACTCGTTAGCTTGCGAAGATTGCCCAGCAATGCAAGCGACTCGCATCCGGAGAAGGCAAATTGATCGACCCTTTCCAAACTGCCCAGATTCGGAATTGAGGTCAACTTTTTGCATTGGTTGAACCCGTATGATCCGATAATGGTTACGTTGCTCAAATCGCCGATGCTTACCAAAGAGGTGCAGCCATCAAACGCCTCATATGGAATCTCCTTCAGGCTGCTTAAATTACCGACGGTTTCCAGTGCGGTGCAGCCCATGAAACAATCCGACTCCATTGATTCCAATTTGGGCATATTGCCGATTGATTTCAGCGCGATGCAGTCCCTAAAGACAGAACCTCCAATGCTTGCAACATTGCTTAAATCACCAATGCTGACAAGCGTTTTGCAGCCAAAGAATGCACTACTCCCAATGACGGTTAGTTTGTCAGACCAGTCAACGCTGATTAACGATACACAGTGTGAGAAAACATCGGATTCCAAGCGCGTCAAGCTGTACAAATCGTCAACATGCTCCAGTGCACTGCAGCCGTTAAAAGCACCTTGCCCGATAGTTTTCAAGTTGCGCAGGGAACCGATACTCTTCAGTGCAGTACAGCCCATAAATGCATACTGACCGATACTGGTGATCTTGTCCAGTTCATCAATGCGTTCCAAGGCGCTGCAATTTGCAAAACCGTTAGAATCAATGGATTCGACATTACTCATGTTGCCGACACGCACAAGCGAAGAGCAACCCTCAAATGCGGCATAACCAATTGAAGTTACGCTGCTCACATCGCCTACGCTCTCTAATGCGCTGCAGGAAGCGAATGTGGAGGAGTCGATGACTGTAACTTTGCTTAAATCACCAATGGTTTTTAGCGATTTGCAGCCGTAGAAGGTATGGCTTCCGAGTGTCGTTACATTTGCCAGAATTTCGACGTTGGTTAAGGTGGTGCAGTAAGCGAATGCACCGGTGTCAATGCTATCCAGCATGGGCATTCCATCAAGGCTCGTCAGTTTGCTGCAACTCTCAAATGCACTACTGCCAATGCTTTTTAGTATGGGCATTTCACCAAGACTTGCCAGCATACTGCAGCCCGAAAATGCACTACTGCCAATGCTATCCAGCATGGGCATCTCATCAAGGCTGGTCAATGTTTTGCAGCCAGAAAACGCATAGTTGCCAATGGTGCGAACATTGGGCAGGGAACCGATGCTTGTTAGCGCATTACAGGACGAAAATGCAGACTCGCCGATGGTACGAACATTGGACATGTCTCCGATGCTCGTCAGTTTGCGGCAGCCAGAGAATGCGCTCTCTCCAATGCTGGTGGCGCTGCTCAAATCGCCAACCGAAACCAGATTTGACGTATAGAAGAACAGCCTGTCAGGAACGACCTTCAAGCTGCTTAAATCGCCAACTGTGGTTAGCGCAGTGCAGCCATCAAAAACTTTCTCGCTGATGCTTGTCACACTGCTTAAATCACCAACGGTTTTCAGCGATTTGCAATTGCGGAATGTCTCTCGATTCAAGACGGTCAGCTTTTCCAAGCCGCTAATGCTGGTCAGCGATTCACAGCCGTAGAAAGCGCCATACGCGATGCGTGTAACATTGCCGAGTTCCCCGATGCTTTGCAGGGAAGTACACTGCTTGAACGCATTTGCGCCGATGAAAGTAACGCTGCTGAGACTGCCGACGGTTTTCAGCGAAGTGCACTGATAGAAGGCGTTTTCGCCGATGGAAGTAACGCTGCTGAGATCTCCGATGCTTTCCAGTGACGCACAGGCATAGTCTTTTGACATGCCTTCGTCCGGAATCCAACGGCTGGAAACCCCAAAGGCAGAGTCGCCGATGCTTTCCAAATGGGGCATATCACCAACCCGAACCAAGGAGGTGCAGCCTACAAAAGCACTATTGCCAATACTTGTTACATTGCTCAAATGCTCCATGGATGTGAGCAATTCGCAATCTCTGAAAGCGTAAGCACCAATAGTGGTTACATTATCGGTGTTATCAAGTGTTTCCAACGCATAGCATCTGGAGAATGCGTATGCGCCAATGCTCGTCACATTCCCCAAACCTTCTACGCTTTGCAGATTGGTACAGCTGGCAAATGCGCTATCCGGAATGGCAGAAATGTTCGTTAGACCGCTAATGGTGGTCATGGCGCAGGACTCGAAAGCACCGCTGCCGATGCTTGTTACGTTGCTTAAGCCCTCAATGTTTACAAGTGAGTTACAACCTGAAAATGCTTCCGTCCCAATGCGGACATCATTTCCTCCAAGTTCAACTTTCTTCAGTGAGGAACACATATAGAAGGCGCCGGAGTCGATTCTTTTAATACTGTCCAAACTGCCGATTTCTGTTAAAGACTCGCAGTAGTAAAAGGCTGAACCGCTGATTTGTTCGACATTAGAAATGTCGCCAACACGCGTCAGTGAATCGCAGTAATAATGCCAGTCCGAACCATCGTCCCACAGGACACTGGATGCAAAAGCAGCCTCACCGATACTTTTCAGATGGGGCATATCACCGAGCTGCACCAGTGATTTGCAGCCTGCAAAAGCGCGCTCACCAATGCTCGTTAAAGAAGTCAAGTCTCCAACATCTTGCAGTGAAATGCAGTTGTAGAACGTGAAGTCACTGAGATTCGTTACATTCTCAAGCCCATCCACCTTCACCAGCGCCGTGCATCCATCGAATGCGTGCGCGCCAATCTCTGTCACGCTGCTGGGAATCGTGATCTCTTTCAGGCTCGTGCAGCCCGAGAAGGCGTAATCCCCGATGGCAGTTACAGAATCAGGAATTTTCACGCTGACAAGGCTCGTGCTGTTTGCAAACGCATATTCATCAATGCGTTTTACGTTTGCGGAAATTTCGTAAGTCGCAACATTTCCACCGCTTTGAGCTGTCGCGCTGTCCGCCAGTGCGGGTATGGTCAGACAGCTTCCGATCAGCAGACTGGTCAGCGTAATCGTCAAAAGTTTCTTGGATTTCATGCGTATCAACCCCTTTCTCGATTTCCAGCATACAGCAATTTCAAGAAAAAGTCAATAGAAGAATCAAGAAAATTAAGGGAAAATACAGAAACTAAATCGAATGCTATGTCATGCACTGTCAAATCAATAAGGTGCTAATACTATTTTCAGAAGAAATTGTCAAGAAACGATTACCAATCATGTTGACAAGTTGGAAAAACCTGCGTATAATAAATATGGAAAACTGGCAGTTTGCAACAGGGAAAAAGCGGATGGAGGAGAATTGCACATGAAACGTTGGAAAGTCACATTCGGGCTGTTCTTGCTTCTTTTTGCGCTGGCAACGACAGTTGCTTGCGCGGAGACAAAGGAAGCGAAAATGGATTGGAACGATCGGACTGTCATTTTTGCCCAGCCGGGGGAAACGATCCACTTTACCTACGATGTTCCAGAAAATTACGTTGTGACAAAAGAGGAATGGCTGTGGTATTTCTGCTATACGGATGGTCGTGGCACTACGGGCTATGATGGCGAATATGGTGAGAGTCGCAAGGAAAGCTATACCTATGAGCCAACGGGAATCCATGTCGAATGGGATGGTAAAGGCAGCATTTCACTTTCTGCAAATGAAATGGTGCGTATTCAATTACGATTAAATGGATATGATTATCTGTTTGCATATGTACTTGTTGCAGACCCGGCAGAGTACTATACCTATGAGATTCAGAATGGAGAAGCGACGATTACAGGATATAATAAAGACCTTCTGCGCCGCAAAGTGCTGATTCCAGAAGAAATTGAAGGGTGTCCGGTTACGACGATCGGCGACCGCGCGTTTTATGATATGCCGTCGGGCATCGGCAAGGAATTTTACATTCCGGACAATGTAACCACCTTTGGCAAGGAAGCCTTTGCAGGCAGCGCCTATCTTGATGCGGTTCGGATGCCGCAGAAGCTGACGAAAATGGGCGAGGGCGTATTTGCGGCATGTTTACAAATGCACTTCTTGGAAATCCCTGATTCACTGACAGAAATTCCGGACGAAGCCTTTGTGAACTGCTGGGGCTACGGCTCTGCGAGAGATTATAGTGTTGAGCAGTGCATCGGCAAAAACGTGACCAAAATCGGTAAAAGCGCGTTCGCTGGATGCTGGAATATGGGGAGAGCTTGGGGAGATGGTCGTCTGCCTGAAAAGCTCGAATCCATTGGGGAAGGCGCATTTCAGTATTGTTATAAAATAAAATCATTGGAAATTCCGGCTGGCGTGACGGTTATTCCTGATCGCGCATTTCAGGGCTGCGAAAGACTGGAATCCATTCAGATTGATGGCGATATTACGATGATTGGCGCGGAAGCCTTTGACGGCTGTGTTGCGCTGACTTCGATGCCGCTGTCGAAGTCGCTGAACCTGATTGGCGCGGATGCATTCCGTGACTGCACGGCGCTGACGGATTTCCAGCTGGCAGAGGGAAACACGCATTTTCAGGTGCAGCAGGGCGCGCTGATGACGGCGGATGCCACGCGGCTGCTGACTTATGCTGCCAGCGCACCGCAGCAAAGCTTTGTCATGCCGGAAACGCTGACACAGATTGATGATGGCGCACTCAAAAACCTGCGCTATCTGGAAACGCTGACTTTCTCGCCGATTTTCAGCGATTATCAGGCAGGCATGTTTGAAAATGCAACGGGCTTGAAGACGGTGAATTTCGGTGAAGGTACGCTGACGGCGATTCCTGACCGATTCTTCAAGGGCTGCACGTCGCTTGTTTCGCCCAATGCGTTCACGGGCGTGACGTCTGTTGGCGAATCGGCATTTGACGGCTGCACGGCGGTGCAATCGCTGTCGTTTGATGATTCGCTGTCGAACATCGGCACAAAGGCGTTCCAGAACTGCACGGCACTGGAAAGCGTGCATATTCCGGACAGCGTAACGAGCCTGAGTGCAGCGGCGTTCCGGAATGACGTTTCCTTGACGGAATTCCAGATGCCGGAGCGCCTCCATACCGTCTCCGCGTCGGCGTTCAGCGGCTGCACGTCGCTGAAAACGGTGACATGGAGCAAGTATCTGCAAACCATAGAAGCAAATGCGTTTGAAAATACGGCCCTGACGGAAATCATCTTCCCGGAGAGCCTGACCAGAATCGGTGCGTATGCGTTTGCGGGCATTGGCACGCTGGAAAGCATCGTCCTGCCGGAAAATTTGAACACGATTGGTTCGTCTGCTTTTTCTGGCACTGGGATTCAGATGCTGAAGCTGCCCAAGAGCGTCACGACGCTGGGCAACGGCGCATGGATGAACTGTGCCGCCCTGCGGGAAGTTCAGTGGGACGCCGCGTTGACGAAAATCCCGGCGAGCACGTTTGAACACTGCACTGCGCTGACCCAAATCGAACTGACGGACGGCATTGTGGAAATTGGCGCAAGGGCATTCAGCGGCAATGAAAGCCTAACCAATGTGACTTTGCCGCGCACGGTGCGGCGCATTGAAAGTGCCGCTTTTGAGGGATGCAGGGCGCTGACGGACATCCTGCTCTGGCCGGACGTGGAGGAAATCGCGGCGGATGCTTTTGCAAACTGCGAGAATCTGACCATCCGCGGCTGGAAGGGGTCTGCCGCTGAAAAAGCAGCCACGTCACAGGGCGTGAATTTTGCCGCGGCGGATCAGGAGATTTCCTACACGCTCAATGCCGCGCAGGATGGCTATCTTGTCAGCGGCTGCGATGAAAACGCAGTGCTGCTGGTGCTTCCGGCTGTGCATAACGGGCTGCCCGTGGTCGGTACTGCGGAAAACGCCTTTGCAAACTGCAAGTACCTGCAAGAAGTGCGCGTGGAAGCGGAAAGTGTGTATTTGCAGGTTTGTGACGGCATCCTGATGGACGCGACAGGTAAAACGCTGCTGCTCTATCCGGCACGGCGCGCAGGAGCGGATTTGGTGATTGACGAAAACGTGACTGCCATTGCGGACTATGCGTTTGCCTACTGCCAGAATCTGCGCAGCATCACCATCGGCACGCAGGTGGAGGCGATTGGCGACCATGCGTTTGACGCGGTGAATGATGCCCTGTGCCTTGTGGTGCAGGATGGCAGCCCGGCGCAGCTGTGGGCGAGCGCACACGGGGTGCGCTATGCCAGTGAAAGCACATCGTTCACCTATCGCCTTGAAGGGGACAAAGCGTATATTACGGGCTATACGGGCACGCTGCCGGAGACGGTTGTTCCGGCAGTGATTGACGGATACCCTGTCTATGCGATTGAAAACCTCCGCAGCCCGATTCTGACGCACGTTGTTGTCAGCGAAGGAATTGTGGAAATTGGGGAATCGGCGTTTCAAAGCAACTATACTGGTAATCTGTTGAGTGTGAGTTTGCCGCAGAGCGTAAAGAAAATTTCAGATTTTGCTTTCGCTGGACAGCAGTATTTACAGGAAATCACATTTGATGGTGTGGAGAAAATTGGTCGAGGCGCTTTTAGCAGCTGCACAAAACTGACACAAATTACATTGCCGGATACGCTGACAACAATTGAATGGATAGCATTTGAATACTCTGGTCTAACGTCACTGACGATACCGGTCAATGTAACCAGCCTTGGAGACTCGTTTATCTCAGGCTGTTCAGCGCTGACATCACTGTCTATAGCCGAAGGGAATCCAACCTATGAGATGGTGGACGGATTGCTTTACGACATTCCTGCAAAGACGCTGCGCTATGCTCTGCCGGATGTGTCGGGGGATGTAGTGATTCGTGACGGCACGGTGCGCATTGGCGACGATGTGTTTAAGGAACATGCGATAACATCTGTTCAACTGCCGGATTCTTTGCAGAAAATTGGGAACTGCGCATTCCAGTTCTGCAAGGAACTGAAGGAAATTACCTTCCCGGAAGGGCTGATAACGATAGATGGTTTGGCGTTTGGCTACTGTACACAACTGGAAAATGTTGTGCTGCCGGAAGGATTAAAGCATCTGGGGGATTACGCGTTCTCATATTGCCATGCTTTAACGGAAGTAACGATACCTGAAGGCGTTACATTCATGAGTGGAACATTCTCATATTGCACCTCCTTGCGCACTTTGAATCTGCCGGATAGCTTGACCGGCATGTATAATGGCGTTGTAGAAGGCTGCAATTTGCTGGAAACGCTGCACTTGCCTGCTAAACTGGCGGGCATCAGCGGCGAGTGGCCCAGCAAGCTGAAAACGATAACGACAGCGTTTGGTTCTGTGCGCTATGTATCCGAAGACGGTATCTTATATGATACGCAGGACAACAGCATCTTGTTTGTGAATGCGTCGATTACGGGAAATGTAACCGTTCGTGATGGCATCACGACAATTGGCGCAGGGGCGTTCAAGGGCAGAAAAGGCTTAACGAGCGTCACGCTGCCGGAAAGCTGCACTGTCATTGATTCTTATGCTTTTGAAAACTGCACAGCACTAACGGATATCAACTTCCCGGAAAAATTAGAGTTGATTGGACGAAATGCATTCTACAATTCCGGCATTACATCGCTGAAACTTTCGCAGCCGGGTCTTCACGTTGGGAGTTTTGCATTTACTGATTGCCATCAGCTGAAGTCTGTGGAAATCACATCGACGGACTTTGACTTGATGGAGTGGGCATTTGCAAGATGCGAAAATTTGGAGACAGTAATTCTGCCGCCGCAGGTTTTCCGCATGGAAGGCGGATGCTTCACGGAATGCACGTCCCTGACTACGGTCGTTTTGCCGAAGAACATTACGGACGTGCATGGTTTTAAGGGCTGCACGTCCCTGAAAACTATTGACATTCCGGACAGCGTGACGAGAATCGACTATAATGCATTTGCAGAATGCAAGTCGCTGGAAAGTATTCATCTACCGGATGGGGTAACGAACATTGGTGGACTTGCGTTTGCGCAATGCTATGCGCTGAAGGAAATCAATCTTCCGGATTCGCTGACCACGATCGGAGAAGAAGCATTCCGAGGAGTTCCGATTGCTGAAGTTGTCATCCCGGCAAATGTGACCGAAATCGCGGACTGGACATTCTATTATAATAGAGAACTCCGTTCGCTGACGCTCCCCGATGGCTTGAAGAAAATTGGCGCGAATGCTTTCTGTGGAGCGTCCAAGCTCCAATCGGTGGAACTGCCGGAAAGTTTGGAGGAAATAGGGGATGCCGCGTTCCGTGAGAGCGGGCTGACCTCGATTACCATTCCAGGTAATGTGAAGCGCCTTGGCGGCGCATTCATTTACTGCAAGAATTTGGAGAAGGTCTCCATTGCCCCCGGCGTTGAAACGATTGGTGCTGACGCGTTCTTGGAATGCTCGAAGCTGACGGAAGCAACGCTCGCCAGCACTGTTACGACCATCGAGAGCAGTGCGTTCTGCGGCTGCAAGGCGCTTCAAACCATTAACGGCGGTGCGCTCATTCAGTCCATTGGCGAACATGCCTTCACGAGCTGCGAAAACATTGAGGAAATCAATATTTCGCCGAATTTGACGGAAATTTCAGACTATGCATTTGATGGCTGCAAGAAACTGAAGCGCGTTTCGCCGTCGGCAGCGCAGAAGGGCGTTTTGCTGCCGCATGTGAAGTACATCGGCAAGTGGGCATTCAACGGCTGCAAAGCGATTCCGTCCTTCTCTCTGGGCGATTCGCTGGAAACGGTCGGGGATTATGCGTTTGCTTCCACGTCCGTTACGTCCATGTATTTCCCGGATACCGTGAAGCAAATCGGCATCAATCCGATGTGGATGAATTATGCCATTCTGTCCGTGCATTTGCCGAAATCACTGACGGAAATCCCGCAGGGGATGTTTGCGCAGGCCGCGCGGATACAGACGCTTACCATCCCGCAGGGTGTACGCAGCATTGGCACACAGGCATTCCACGGCAATGTTGCGCTGGCGGCGCTGAAATTGCCGGATGGCTTGGAGCGCATAGGCGCAAATGCATTTGGAAACGCGATGCTGCTGCTGGAAATTCCGGCATCGGTTACGGAAATTGCGGATGATGCGTTCAGCGAAGCGGTTGTGGAATTCTACACGCCGTCGGGCAGCGCGGCGCATCAATACGCGCTGGCGCATCAGATTCCCGTGCATTTGGATGAGTCGATTCCGGCAGAATACCTCGGAACGGCTGACCAGCTGGCAGCAAAAATTGTCGCGCAGGTGATTACGGATGACATGACCGACTATCAGAAAGCAGAAGCGCTGGTAGATTGGATGCTCAGCGAAACAATGCTGTCAGACATGCTGCCGGACACATATAGCGGCAAAATGGTGCTTGTCCAGCGTAAAGGTACGCGCTGGGGCTGGGCATTTGCATACAAAGCACTGCTGAACGCGGCAAATGTTACCAATGATATCTATTTTAATGCGAAGGGCATCGTTGAGGGCGCGGGAATTGGGAATCAAACCTCAGTCTTTGTTTCGTATTTTGACGGCGACGCCGTGAATATGATTCAGATTGATGGGCAATGGTATTTCACGCATCCTGCCTTTGTGGAGCATTTCGGAAAGGCGAGATACTTCATGCTCAATCGAGAAACGTATCGCTTGTCGTTCGGGGATGATCCGAAAGTGAAAGACTGCGACAACTACGACCAGACCTTCCTCTATCAGGCGTACTCCAAGAATGTTGAGGCGGAGGTTGTGGCGCAGGCATCTGCGTCCTTTACAGAGGGCAAAAAGCTGGTGTATGCGGAAGTTCAGCCGATTGAGGAACTGATGGATGCGAGTTATGCGTATGTGCTGGATTTCGCGGGGCGGCACATGGATACGCTGGACTGGCAGAACGCGCAGGGCAAATTTGAGCCGACCATTATCGGCACAAACAACGGCTACTGGCTCAGTGATGACCTGACGGGCGAGTATGCGCAAGTGACGGTGAATACGCAGACGCTCTATCCGTATGGCGCGGAAGTGCGGCTGGATGATCCGGAATACACGGCGATGCTGTGCGACTGGAATGTGGATGGCACGCTGACGCTGACGGAAGGCACCGAAGAAGCAAACGTGGCGCTGTTCACCATAGAAAGGGGAGAAGATATAGAAAAGAAACAAACCATTACTGGCAAAAAGGTCTATCATGCGACCTTCACCCCGACCCTGAGCCAGTACATTGACACGCTGGCACCGACGGAATTTGACTTGGTGCTGGAATGTCAACTGCCGCCCATTCGTGATGCTGCACAGCTGGTGGACAACAAGCTGACGCTGACGCTTTCGGATTCACATATTTTCCCGGAAAATGCGCAGCTGGATTTGATTTTCTGGCCGGAAGGCGGCACATCGAGTGCTCCTCTAACGCACTTCTATGTGGAGGATCGTGAAGAACTCTACCCGGATGGCAAGCGCGAAATTACGCTTGACCTTTCAGCGCTTCGCTGCGACCTGGGATACACGCTCTACATTGCGCAGACAGCGGACAACTATGTGGAATCGGAATACAGTTCCGTTACAAGCCGCATCGACATACCGCATACGCCGTACATTGAGACGGTACGGCCTGCAACATCGACGGAAGACGGGCGGATAAGCGACACGGTCTGCAAGATTTGCGGCACATGGCTGGACAATGGGTATGCGATTGCGTCGGATCACATTCTGCAGCTGCCTGCGAGTTTGAAGGCAATCGAGGAAGAAGCCTTTGTCGGCATGTGGCAGGTGCAGCAGGTGAATATTCCGGAGGGCGTTACTGCGATTGGAAAGCGCGCCTTTGCAGACTGTACGCTGCTGCGGCTGGTCATTATCCCGAACAGTGTGCAAACGCTGGCGGATGATGCCTTCAGCGGCTGCCATCCGGTGATTCTCTGCGACGCGGAAAATCAGCAGGTGATTGACTGGGCAAATGCACAGGGATTGATGGTCGTTTTCAAGGAAAGTAAATAATACTATTTCCAGATTCACCTGCGCCATCTGCTTGCGCCTTTTCCATTCTGGCGTCCGCTCATTCCACTTAGCGTAGCGCTGCTACGCTGCGTTTCATTCACGTTAGCCAGAATGAAAAATTCGCGGCGCATCTTGGCGCATTCTTATCTGGAAATAGTATAACACATCCCTTTGGCTGCTTCGGGGACACAGCTTCTCCGAAGCAGCCCCTTTTCTTTTCAAAAAAATCTCGAAACGGGATTGACAAAATGGGCTTGATACACTATAATAGAGACAAGGTTGAGCGTTAAACCTAACGAAAAATACGCCACGAACTCGTGAAGGAGGTTTTCCCATGAGAGGGTCGAAAAAATTGGTTTCCATGCTGCTGGTGCTGTGCCTGATGCTGGGCGCGCTGCCGCTGGTGATGGCGGAAGAGGTTGTTGATGCGGACTTGACCTGCACGATTACGCTGGGCAACTGGCCCGCGGATACGGCGGCGGAGGCGGAAAAGGCGCTCTTTGAGAGCTACCGCGAGACGATGAAGAAGCAGTACCCGAACGTGACGCTGGTGCCGGATTACTACTCCTACACCCTGAGCAGCTACGTTCCGATGGCGAAGGGCGGCACGGCGCCGAGCATCTTCCAGCCGCCGTTTACCGACCCGCAGCTGCTGATCAGCCAGCATCTTGTCGGCGACGTGACCGATGCGCTGGAGCGCGCGGGCGTGCTGAATGAGTTCAGCCCGTCGTACCTCGAAATGCTGTCCGACGAGAACGGCCGCATCTACGGTCTGCCGCGCGACGGCTATGTGCTGGGTATGCACATCAATGTCGCCCTGTTCCGCGAGGCGGGGCTGGTGGACGAGGAAGGTCTGCCGATTTACCCCAAGACCTTGCAGGAAGTGGCGGAATACGGTCAGATTATCCGCGAAAAGACGGGCAAGGCGGGGCTTGTGTTCCCGGCGAGCGAGACGTATGGCGGCTGGCTGTTCACCAATATCGCGTGGAATTTCGGCTGCGTGGGCGAAAACGCGCTGGAATATCAGGATGAAGACGGCCGCTGGGTGTGCAACTTCACATCCGACGAGTGCGTGGCGGCGATGGAGTATATCCGCGACCTGCGCTGGAAGTACAACATCCTCAATGCCGACGCGACCACGACCGACTGGGCGGGCGCGCATTCTCTGCTGGGCACGGGCGAAGCGGCGATGAACTTCGCGGCGGATGACTCGGTTGACCAGCCGACCTCCAACAAGGGTCTGCCGGTGGAGGACTTCGCGCTGATTCCGTTCCCGGCGGGCGACGCGGGACGCTATGCGCTGGCGGGCGGTACCTGCTACATGTTCGCGCCGAACATCACCGAGGATCAGGCGACGGCGCTGATGGCGTACCTGACCGTGCTGGGCAAGATGCCCTACCTGAATGACCAGATTATTGAGGGGATGCGCGCGGACTATGCTGCCAAGCGCGACCGCGGCGCCCCGGTTCTGCCCGCCATCAGCGCGTGGAACGATGCGGACTACAACGCGGCGAAGCAGGCGATTATTGACGAATACTGCAATGTCGATATGCGCTTGTATAACGACTTCTTCGATTCCATCACGCAGGGCACGATTACGCTGCGCTCGGAAGAACCCGTCTTTGCGCAGCAGCTGTATCGCGAGCTGACCGCTGTAATTCAGCGCGTCATCACCCGCGAGGGCGCGGATGTGCGCAAGGCGCTGCAAAAGGCGCAGGATTCCTTCCAGGAGTATCTGGATGATGAAATCAATGATTATTAATTTCTGATTCTGCATGGCATTGCACTGTTTGTTGCAGAGGGTTTCGCCTCTGCGGAGGCGACCAAAGGGCTTTCCGATCGCCCTTTGGAAACCTT
>ERZ772879.1065-NODE-1065-length-19851-cov-125.212972_pt1 | contig 19851 bp, 15 predicted proteins | sample MGYA00580582_ERZ772879 | MGnify/ENA primary metagenome ERZ772879 (study PRJEB29015, sample SAMEA2737682) | human gut metagenome | biome: human gut; feature: human-associated habitat; material: faeces | place: China | collected 2012 ... | reverse complement strand
CATAAGCTGCTGAATTTTAGGATATCTGCACTAAAGGGATGGTAGAAAATACATGCCTTCGTCTTATAAGAGGGTTTTGTGTTTAAAACAGACATGTATTAAATAATAAATACAGTAGACAGGAGTGTAAAAATATGAGTAATTTTGATTCAAATATCATTAAAAATCCTGAAATATTTGAGCAGAATAGACTTGCGGCTCATTCGGATCATGTGTGCTATAAAAATGAATTGGAGAAGATTAAAGGAAAATCAAGCCTGAGATATGATATGAACGGCTTATGGAAGTTTGCATATGCAAAGAATCAGTCCCTGGCTCCTTGTGGCTTTGAGGCAGCTGATTATGATTGCAAAGGCTGGGATGAAATCAGGGTTCCGGCACATATCCAGATGGAAGGCTATGACGTGCCAATCTATACGAATACCACATATCCGTGGGAGGCTGATGAGTTTATCAGGCCGGGCGAGGTACCTGAGATTTTTAATCCGGTTGCAAGCTATGTGAAGTATTTCACAATCCCTGAGAATATGAAGAACAAGAGGGTGTGTATTTCGTTCCAGGGAGTGGAGAGCGGCTTTGCACTCTGGCTGAATGGACACTATGTCGGCTATAGTGAGGACACATTTGATCCGTCTGATTTCGAGCTGACTGATTATATTGTCGAGGGTGAGAACAAGCTTGCGGTCAGAGTATGGAAATGGACATCAAGCAGCTGGTGTGAGGATCAGGATTTTTACAGATTTTCAGGCATTTTCAGAGATGTATTTTTGTATGTCGTTCCTTGTGCGCATGTGGAGGATCTGTCAGTTGTTCCTACACTTAATGATACCTTTGACGAGGGTACACTTAGTGTGTCAATAAAGGCAGATGGTGATGGTATTGCAAGTGTAAAGCTTTATGAGCTGGGCGATTTGTCTGTGGAAAAATACGACAGGGCAAAACTTTTACTGGAAGAGTTTGATATAGAGCTTAGGGATAAGGAAATCTGCGAGGGCTCATGTAATGTGAAAAATCCTCTGTTATGGAGCGCTGAAAAGCCGAATCTGTATGAGGTTAAAATTATAGTTAAAGATATGCATGGAAATGAGACCGAGTTTATCAGCCAGCTGGCAGGCTTCAGACGCTTTGAGATGGTAGATGGACTCATGAAGCTAAACGGTAAGCGTATTGTATTTAAGGGTGTAAACCGCCATGAGTTCAGCTCAGTCACAGGCCGTGTGCCAAACCGTGATGAGGTGATAAAGGATATTGTCACAATGAAAAAGAACAATATCAATGCTATAAGAACAAGCCATTATCCTGATGATTCCATGCTCTATGAGCTTTGTGATATTTATGGAATCTATATGATAGCTGAGAACAATCTTGAGAGTCATGGCACATGGGAGGCATATAATAAGGGCTATGTTGACCTTGACTTTGTTGTGCCAAAGGACAAGCCACAGTGGAGAGAAATGATGCTGGACCGTGCCAACTCATGCTATCAGAGAGATAAAAATCATCCGGCAATCCTTATCTGGTCATGCGGAAATGAGTCGTTTGGCGGCAAGACAATATATGAGATGTCACAGCTTTTCAGGCAGCTTGATAAGCATCGTCTGGTACATTATGAGGGAGTATTTAACGATAGAAGCTACAATGACACAAGTGACATGGAAAGCCAGATGTATACTTCTGTTGCAGGTATTGAGAAATTCCTTGCGGACAACCCTGAGAAACCATTTATCTGCTGCGAATATACACATGCAATGGGAAATTCCTGCGGTGCTATGCATAAATACACAGAGCTTTCTGACCGCGAGCCTAGATATCAGGGTGGATTTATCTGGGATTATATTGACCAGTCAATCTACAAAAAGGACAGATACGGCAAGTGGTTCCTCACATATGGCGGAGATTTCGGCGACAGGCCTACTGATGGAGATTTCAGCGGAAACGGCATCTGCTACGGCGGAGAGAGAGAGGCTTCTCCAAAGATGCAGGAGGTGAAGTTCAATTATCAGAATATCTCGGTTGATTTTGACAGCGACTACATCTTTACAGTCACAAACAAAAATCTCTTTGTAAATACATCGGTTTTTGATGCTTTTGCCATTCTTCTTGCAGACGGTGAGGAGGTTTACAGGACAAAGCTTCAGATATCTGTTCCACCGATGGAGCAGGCAAGCTATGAGGTGCCGGTTACTCTTAAAAATTCAATGATTGATGTGGAAAAAGAGTACTGTATTGTGGTATCATTTGTATTGAAGGAAAACACCTTCTGGGAAAAGGCAGGGTATGAGATTGCATTCGGACAGCATATGATAAAGAAGCCTGTAAGTGAGTATTCATGCGACAAATCAGTCGAGCTTGTTGTTGGAAACGGAAATATCCTTGTAAGAGGTGAGAACTTCAAGGCACTATTCTCAAGAATGAATCTGGGAATGGTTTCATATGTATATGGTGGCGTTGAGATGCTTCCAAATACTATTCCACTGCCGAATTTCTGGAGAACACCTACCAACAATGATTCCGGCAACATGATGCCACAGCGCTATGCACAGTGGAAGATTGCCAGCATGTATGTGACCACCAGACAGAATCAGCGCTTTGCAGATACATCACCAATGGTAGAAAAAAATGACAACAATATCGCCATCACATACACTTATTTCATGCCTACCACACCGCAGAGCTCATGCGAGGTGACATACAGAGTGTTTGGTGATGGAACAATCGAGACAACTCTGTCATATGACCCTGTAAAGGAACTTGGCGATATGCCGGAGTTTGGCATGATGTTCAAGCTGGATGCCGATTATGATACAGTGAAATGGTACGGACTCGGACCACAGGAGACATACGAGGACAGACAGCATGGCGGAAAGTATGGTGTATACGAGAATAAAGTGGCAGACAATGTCGCAGAGTACCTCGTTCCGCAGGAGAGCGGCAACAAGTGCAGAGTAAGATATGCAAAGGTAATGGATAAGAAGGGCAGAGGCATGCTGTTCTTTGGTGATGAGCTTTCGTTCTCGGCATTGCCATATACACCACATGAGCTGGAAAATGCAGCGCATCATTTCGAGCTTCCACCTGTACACTATACTGTTGTCCGTGTGGCAAAGAAGCAGATGGGTGTAGGCGGAGACGACAGCTGGGGCTCACATACTCATCCGGAGTACCTGCTTGATGCCTCAGAAAAAATGGAATTTACATTCTGTTTCCGCGGAATATGATTAATCATAAATGATATAAGAATTAAGGAGAATTAAAATGTCAAAATTTATTAAGGGTATGGATTTATCGACCTTGCTCGAGCTGGAACACTGCGGAGCAAAATACTACGAGGATGGAAAGGAGAAGGATATTCTTGACATCATGAAGGAGCATGATGTTGATACAATACGTCTTCGTCTGTGGAACGACCCAAAATCAGAGGATGGTGAGCCTTACGGTGCGGGTAACAATGACCTGGCTGAGACTATCGCTATCGGAAAAAAGGTTACAGATGCAGGCTTTGGAGTGCTTTTGAATTTCCACTACAGTGATTTCTGGGCAGACCCGGGAAAGCAGATTAAGCCAAAGGCATGGAAGGATTTCGGTGTGGATGAGCTGGAGCAGGCTGTATATGATTTTACACTTGAAAATCTGACAAAGATTATTGAGGCAGGTGTTAATGTCACAATGATTCAGGTAGGTAATGAGCTCTCAAACGGACTTTTGTGGCCTGAGGGAAGGGTACCTAACTATGATAATATAGCAAAATTTGTGAATGCCGGAATACGTGCCTGCCGCAAGGTAAATGCTGATATTCCGATAATGATTCACCTCGATAATGGTGGAAACAACGAGCTTTATGTCAGATGGTTTACAAACTTCATCGAAAGAGGTGAGGAGTTTGAGTATATCGGATTGTCATACTATCCTTTCTGGCACGGCTCTCTCGATCAGCTTGAGTTCAATATGAACGATATTGCAAAGCGTTTCAATAAGGACCTTATCATCGCTGAGGTATCCATGGGCTTTACAATGGACAGCTACCAGGAGTACGAGAAGCTTGCTGATTCTGAGCGCAAGGGTTATGCGACAAAACCGGAGCTTGTCGAGAAGATAGATTATCCTATGACTATTGAGGGACAGGCTGACTTTACAAAGGATTTCTTAAACAGAGTGGCAAATGTGGTGGATGACCACGGAAAAGGATTTTTCTGGTGGGAGCCTGCGTGGATTCCTGTACCGGGCTCAGGCTGGGCTACACCTGCTTCACTTAAGTACATGAACGATCCGGGACCATGCGGCAATGAGTGGGCAAACCAGGCACTCTTTGACTATGATGGAAATGTGCTGCCGGCACTTGATGTTATTAAGAATTTTAAAAAATAAAATAATAACATATGTAATTTTGTTGCATGATTTGATTTGTTATGTTGCATTTTCAGTCGGATGTATTGCAATGTAAAAATGTGCAGTTATAATAGGGTTATAAAGAAAAAACGAAATATTTTAACTATCAATTTAACGCAAATACAATCAGCAAAGGAGAAGAAAAAATGATACAGCAGAACGTATTAGACAAATTCAGGGAGCTTTTTGGAGCAGATGGGGATATCAGAGTATATTTTGCTCCGGGACGTGTAAATCTGATCGGTGAGCACACTGACTACAATGGAGGACATGTGTTCCCTTGTGCACTGACCATCGGCACATATATGGCAGCAAGAAAGCGCGATGACAGGAAGCTTCGTTTCTACTCTATGAATTTTGACAATCTGGGTGTGGTTGAGTCATCACTTGATGAGTTTACACCTGATCCAAACGGACTTTGGATAAACTATCCAATGGGTGTTATGTGGGCCTTCGAGGGACGCGGAATGAAGCTTGAAAGCGGTCTTGATATTGTTTTATTCGGAAATATTCCAAACGGCTCAGGACTTTCTTCATCAGCATCTCTTGAGGTGGTTACAGGATATATGTTAAAGGATATTTACGGCTTTGACGTGACAAATCAGGATATTGCACTTATCGGTCAGTATTCAGAGAACAACTACAACGGCTGTAATTGCGGTATAATGGATCAGTTTGCATCTGCAATGGGCAAAAAGGACAATGCAATTTTCCTTGACTGCAATACTCTTGATTTTGAGTATGCACCAATCGTTTTGGACGGTGCAAAGATCGTGGTTACAAACAGCATGGTTAAGCACAGCCTTGTAACAAGTGCTTACAATGACAGAAGAAATGAGAGTGCACAGGCTCTTAAGGATTTACAGACAGTATGTGATATCAAGACTCTCGGTGACCTGACAGATGAAGAGTTCGAGGCTCATAAGGATGCGATTAAGGATGAGGTTGCACGTAAGAGAGGCAAGCATGCGGTTTATGAGAACCAGCGTACCATCAAGGCTGTTAAGGCATTGAAGGAAAATGATATCGAGACATTTGGAAAGCTTATGAATGCTTCACATGTATCACTTCGTGATGATTATGAGACATCATGTCCTGAGGTTGACGTACTTGTTGATGAGGCATGGAAGATTCCGGGTGTTATCGGATCACGAATCACAGGAGGCGGATTTGGCGGCTGTACAGTCAGCATAGTAAAGGACGAGGCTATTGATCAGTTTAAGGCAAACCTGACAAAGGCCTATGAAGAGAAGGTTGGAAAGACACCTGAGTTTTATGTTGTTTCAATCGGAGACGGACCTAGCCGTCTGGCATAAAATTAGCAATATGAAATAACAGTAACGGATAAACAGGTTTTTTTCGACAATGATTAAGGAGCATGACATGATTCAGGAGAGAATATTAGAATTAGTAAAATATGGTCTTACAACAGGACTTGTTGACCCTGCTGATGAGGTATACACAGTAAACAGACTTCTCGAGGTACTCGGAGTGGACGACATCGAAGATGAGACATTTGAAAAGGTAGAGGCTCAGCCTGCATGGACACAGGAAGAGGCAGAGGAGAAGCTTGAGGGTATACTCGAGGATATGATGACATACGCATATGACAATGGCATCATGAAAGAAAACAGCATTGTATACAAGGATCTTTTTGATACAAAGCTGATGGGCTGCCTCGTAAATGCACCAAGCGTGATCAGAGCTCGCTTTAAGGATTTATACGACAATGAGTCTTCACTTGCGGCAACCGATTATTTTTACAAATTAAGCTGTGACAGCAATTATATTAGAAGACAGCGCATAAAGAAGGATATGAAATGGACCACAGACACAGAGTATGGCACACTTGATGTGACAATCAATCTCTCAAAGCCTGAGAAGGATCCAAAGGCAATTGCTGCCGCTAAAAATGCTAAGCAGAGCGCATATCCAAAGTGCCAGCTTTGTAAGGAAAATGAGGGCTATGCAGGCCGCGTAAACCATCCTGCAAGAGAAAACCACAGAATTATCCCTGTTACAATAAACAACAGCCAGTGGTTTTTCCAGTACTCACCATATGTATACTATAATGAGCATTGTATCGTGTTCAATTCAAAGCATACACCGATGAAAATCGAGCGTGCCACATTTGGAAAGCTGCTTGATTTTGTGACACAGTTTCCACACTATTTTGTAGGCTCAAATGCAGATCTGCCAATCGTTGGAGGCTCTATCTTAAGTCACGACCATTTCCAGGGCGGACACTATACCTTCGCTATGGCAAAGGCTCCGATAGAGAAGAAAATCACATTCAAGGGCTACGAGGATGTCGAGGCAGGTATCGTAAAATGGCCTATGTCTGTTATCAGAATAAAGTCAGCAGACAGGGATAAGCTTATTGACCTTGCAGATAAGATTCTTCTTGCATGGAGAGGCTATACAGATGAAGAAGCATTTATTTTTGCAGAGACAGATGGAGAGCCACACAACACTATCACACCTATAGCAAGACGTCGTGACGGAGACTATGAGCTTGACCTTGTGCTCAGAAACAACATCACAACAGAGGAGCATCCGCTTGGCGTATATCATCCGCATGCCCACCTTCATCACATAAAGAAGGAGAATATCGGACTTATCGAGGTAATGGGACTTGCAGTGCTTCCGGCCAGATTAAAAGGTGAGATGGCAGAGCTTAGGGATGCAATCCTTACAGGAAAGGATCTGCACTCGACTGAGACTCTTGCATCACATGCTGACTGGGCTCTTAAGTTTATGTCTAAGTATGATAAGATTGATGAGTCTAATATTGATGGTATCATCAATGAGGAGATTGGACTTGTATTTAAAGAAGTGCTTGAGTGTGCAGGAGTGTACAAGTGCACTGATGAGGGACGTGCAGCGTTCCAAAAATTTATAGATGCTGTAAACTTATAAAATATTTTTTTATAACACGGAAAGCACCGGCGAACCATACTATAGTATGATTCGCCGGTGCTTTCCTCGGCTGTGAGATAAACTGATTTTTAAAGGACCTGTTAAAGCCATTATTGTTAATGACTTTTTACTAAAGATGTGTCATTAGGATGAATTTACCGTTTTTGCAGCTTGCGAAGGCAGTGGATGAATGCAGGCACCAGGAAGATATCTGCGAATATCCATGCGAGTGGGCTTGCAAAGCAGGCGGCAGAAAAGCCGAATATCGGTACAAATACAAGTCCGATGAGTGAACGCGCAATCATTTCTGCTACTCCTGCAAACATTGCAAAACCTGAAAAGCCCATGCCCTGTATAGTGAAACGGACTGTGTTTACCAGAACGAGCGGGATGTAGAAAAATGCATTTGTCAGCAGAAACTGATGAGCCTGTGCGACAACCTCTGTTTCGCTTGGTGATACAAACAGGTAAATCAGATAGTTGGCTATAAACAGCAGTGCCACAAAAATCAAAACCGAATAGACCGATCCTATAACTGAGGCTGAAATAAGCCCCTTCTTTACACGTTCAAATTTGGCTGCGCCGACATTTTGTCCACTGTAGGTGGCCATTGTGGAGCCGAGTGCGTCAAATGGACACATCATAAACATTGAAATACGGCTTGCAGCGGTCATTGAGGCAACTGCGATGGAGCCTAAGCCGTTTACGGCAGTCTGCAGTATGACGCTGCCTATAGCGGTTATCGAATACTGAAAACCCATAGGAAGTCCCATGACCATCAGATTCCTGACATATGAAGAGTCAAGCTCCAAATCGTCTCTGCTTACATGTAGCAGAGGCACCTTTTTTGCTATGTAGATGATGCACAGCACTCCTGATATACCCTGTGACAGTACGGTTGCAAAAGCCGCTCCAAACACGCCCATGTTAAATACCAGAATGAAAAGTAAATCAAGACCGATATTTAGAATAGCCGCGATTATAAGGAAAATAACCGGTATGACCGAGTTGCCGAGAGATCTCAGATATCCTGACAGCAGATTGTACAGTATTGTGACAGGAATGCCTGCAAATATGACAATCAGATACTGGTAGGCGAGGTCGTAAATGTCGCCTGGCGTATTCATCCAGGTCAGAATCTGACCACAGAGAAGCACAGTGAGTGCCGTCATGATTATTGCGATAATTACAGACACAATTCCTGCATTTCCTACATATTTTTTAAGTCCTTTTTCATCCTTGGCACCAAAGCGCTGTGCTATAGGAAGTGTAAAGCCTGCACACACACCCTGGCAGAAGCCGATGATGAGAAAGCAGATGCTTCCGGTAGAGCCGACTGCGGCTAAGGCCGAAACACTTAGAAAACGACCGACGATTATTGTATCCATAAGGCTGTAAACCTGCTGGAAAAGCATTCCGAGAAGCAACGGAAGGGAAAAGCCCAGAATGAGCCCGGTAGGAGAACCTACAGTGAGATCCTTTGAATTATTTTTAGTCATTATTTATAATCCCCCTTGATTAAAAATAGATAAAAATATATATAAAAAATAGTGATTAAGTGTAATATACAACCTTTACAAACATAAGTAAATGAGGTAAAGTTAAATTGTTAGCATTTTTTTTGGTGCATATTTTAAAGTGAATAAAAACGCTGTTTTTATGTTTGATATCATGTTTTTTGAGAAGAAAATTGAATAATTAGTAAATATGTATGGGCTGACATATAATTAAATTTGGAGGAAAAGAATGAGAGACTGGGAAAATAACATTCGAAAGGTTGTACCTTATACACCGGGAGAACAGCCAAAGAATACCTGTGTTATTAAGTTAAATACAAATGAGAATCCATATCCGCCAGCGCCGGGAGTGAAGGAGGTTTTAAGTAATTTCAATACAGATGATTTAAGACTGTATCCTGATCCAAGGGTTGATAAGCTGGTAAATGCAATCGCGGATTTCTATAAGATAGACAGCTCGAAGGTGTTTGTCGGAGTTGGCTCTGATGATGTACTTGCCATGATTTTTATGACATTTTTCAATTCGAAAAAGCCGATACTGTTTCCTGATATCACATATTCATTTTATGATGTGTGGGCAGATATGCTTCGAATCCCTTATGAGCAGCTTCCATTGTCTGATGATTTTTCAATAGTACCGTCAGATTACTATAAGGCAAACGGCGGAGTAGTATTTCCAAACCCTAATGCTCCGACAGGAAAGCTCATGCCTCTTGATGAGATAGAGGATATAATAGAGCACAATCAGGATGTAATTGTCGTGGTAGATGAGGCATATGTGGATTTTGGCGGGGAAAGTGCGCTGCCGCTCATTGACAAATATGATAATGTCATCGTTGTACAGACATTTTCGAAATCACGCTCGCTGGCAGGCTCAAGAGTTGGTTTTGCCATGGCAAATCCTGTGCTTATCAAGTATCTGAATGATGTGAAATATTCGTTCAATTCATATACCATGGACAGAATCACAATCGAAGCAGCTACAGCAGCGATAAAAGACAGAGCATACTTTGAAGAGACCACAGCAAAGGTCATAAAGACACGTGAGTGGACAAAGGAAGAGCTTAAGAGACTTGGCTTTACATTCTGTGACTCAAAGAGCAACTTTATATTTGCAAAGCCTGCAAATGTTTCTGCAACAAAGCTTTTTGAGGACCTTAAGGCAGACAATATATTTGTCAGACATTTCAGCTCACCTGAGCGAATCAACGACTATCTGCGCATATCCATAGGAACTGATGAGCAGATGCATACACTAATTAAATTTTTGGAGAATTATTCATGTTAAAAAAATATATTTACATCTTTTTAATTTCAATGATACCACTTATTGAACTCAGAGGAGCAGTTCCGGTTTCACAGGTGATGGGGCTGCCGATAGTGCCATCATTTATCGTTTGTATCATTGCAAATATGCTTCCGGTACCAATTATTTATCTTTTTGCAAGAAAGGTTCTCATCTGGGGAGCAGACAAACCAATTATTGGAAGGTTCTTCAGCTTCTGCCTTGAAAAAGGAGAGAAGGGCGGCAAGAAACTTCAGGCAAAGGCCGGAAGAGGTCTGTTTGTTGCACTTTTACTTTTCGTAGGTATCCCACTTCCGGGAACAGGTGCATGGACAGGAACACTTGCGGCAAGTATCCTTGATATGGATTTCAAGTCAACAGTTGCCGCTGTCATGCTTGGAGTACTGCTTGCAGGCATTATTATGATGATAGTAAGTCTAGCAGGTGTGACTATATTCCTGTAGAATTTATGGGGAGCTTTCTTCGTCCTTTGTTAAACAGTACAAATCCGACCACCAGTGAAACAATTGTAACAGCAATCACAACCACAAAGACCACTACACTATTACCGGGATCAGGGAAAAATCCTGAAAGTGTGCCCCAAAGGTTGAAAAGCAGATGAAGCCCTATAGAGTAGTAAATCGAGCCACCGCGTTCGCAGACATATCCGAGCACGATGCCAAGTGCAAAGGCATATATGCCCTGAATCCAGTTGAGATGGAACAGTCCGAAAAGTGCAGCCTGCATCAGATTGGCAAGAGCAAATGGCAAAGCCTTTCTGGCACAGCGCATGGTCACACCGCGGAATATAAGCTCCTCACAGATTGGCGCCAGTATTACAGAATAAAGTACTGTCACAAAGGTGGTATCTGTGATGCCGGATGTCTCAAAAAGCTTATTGTACTGCTGCAGCCAGTCGGGACGGATGTAGCCGGTTAAGTTAGCGATGAAATTGGCAGCAAACTGTGTACCCGGCACGAGTATGACGATTGCCACAATCATCATGGGATTGAAGGTTTTCTTAGGGGAAGGAAGAAAATTACCTTCGTATCTGGCATAGTACCACATGCCAAAAATCGCAATGGTAATGAGTGCATAGATGATCATAATCATCATGTTAAAATTTACAGAGGTAAATGTCTTTTCAAGGCGGTCCGATACGTTTGCAGACGGAAAAGCAAGCTTTCCGACAAAACCCTGTCCAAACACTCCCATGCCCATCATAAAGAATAAGGCGATAGTCTGAATTGCCTCAACTGCAAGCAGTGGGACAAATGTGTAAAAGAAATATCCTACTTTTTTCATTTTCAATTTACTCCATTCTGATTTATTAGGCGATAGTAACATTAGTATAACATATCATAATTTAATTGCAAGAAAGCTGTTTACTTTAAAACTTTAATATGTTAAAATTAAAAGTAAATAAATCGCATGAAAAAGGAGAACACGATGAGCAAGAATCTAAAAACAGAAGCAGTAGACCATTTGTTTGATGCTATTTTGTGTCTCAAGGATAGAGCAGAGTGTTATACATTTTTTGAGGATGTTTGTACTGTAAATGAGCTTTTTTCTCTATCACAGAGATTTGAAGTGGCAAAGATGCTTAGAGAGCAGAAGACATATCTTGATATAGCAGAAAAGACCGGGGCTTCCACAGCCACAATCAGCCGTGTGAACAGATCATTAAACTACGGCAACGATGGATATGATATGGTTTTTTCACGCATGGAGGATGGCTCTGACAAAGAGGATTAGTTTATCATAGGGGGAAAGAAAAACAGGCTCGTTAATTTGAGCCTGTTTTTTTACTTTCTTTTCCTGAATGTGTATTTTCATGGGAAGAAGCCTCATTTTCTTCATTTAGATCGTCAATCATGCGCTCAATCAGCATTTTCTTGATGTAGACATCAAAGCTCAGCATGCAGATAAAGCTGAATGTGTGAAGAAATTTCTGATCCTCATCAGGAAAATCCTCAAATGTCTCACCGGCAATCTTGTATTTCTTGCCGAGATCCTTTAGGAGCTTCTGCGATTCTTCCGCCTCTAAGCTGAAAACCTCGGTATAGACATCCTGCATCGTAAATCCGTCATCATTGCCGAAATACTTCTCGGTAAGCGGATTAAGAATCGAGCGGATATCGTTGATGCTCAATATATTTTTGAAATAATATATAAAAAGCAGTGTGAGCACATGCTCCTTAGAATACTTTTTCTTGTCCGGAGAAGGGAGCAGATTGTTTTTTGCATAGTTGTTTATCATTGTCTTGGTAAGGATTTTGTCGCTTTCATAGCGCTTTGATGCAGCGAGCTGCTCGTCCATGAAGGTTGTGACCTGATCCATGTACAGATCAATATTTGGTATATCCTCCGGCTTTATGTAATCTATTGATTTAAGCTGTTTTAATAATTCTGATAAAAATTCTTTAACGTCATTCTCCATATCATCACCTCAGGCTTTTATTATATAGTATTGAAAACTATATGACAAGTTTTTTTTGAATTTTCTCATATTGGGTTGTGCAAAACATATGTTTGTGGTATGCTGTAGATAAATTATTTTTGTATTTATGGTTTGTGTGCCTGTAATAAGACTGGAGAATTGAGAGGAAAACAGATGAACTTAGATATGTTGAATGAACAGCAAAGGGAGGCCGTTTTGACCACAGAGGGACCGCTTCTTATTTTAGCGGGGGCAGGCAGTGGCAAGACCAGGGTTCTTACATACAGGACTGCCTACCTGATAGATGAGTGTGGCGTCAATCCTTACAATATCATGGCAATCACCTTTACAAACAAGGCTGCGGGAGAGATGCGTGAGCGAATTGATGATATGGTGGGCTATGGTTCGGAAAGCATATGGGTTTCTACATTCCATTCGACATGTGTGCGTATACTGCGCAGGTATATTGACAGGCTGGGATATGACACGAATTTTACCATATATGATGCTGACGACCAGAAGGCTCTGATGAAGGACATCTGCAAGCGTCTTGAAATAGATACCAAGATGTATAAGGAAAAGATGTTCTTAAATGTCATTTCATCTGCAAAGGATGAGATGATTGATCCGATAGAGTTTGAAAACCGCTTTACAGGTGACTTCGTGAAGCGCAAGCAGGCACTTGTATACAAGGAGTATCAGAATGCCTTAAAGCAGAATAACGCACTCGATTTTGATGATTTGCTTGTGAAGACAGTAGAGCTTTTTAAGCTGGATAAAGAGGTGCTGGATTACTATCAGGAGCGCTTCAGATATATCATGGTGGATGAGTATCAGGATACGAACACCGTGCAGTTTGAGCTTATCAGGCTTCTTGCCATGAAGTATAAGAATCTGTGTGTGGTGGGTGATGATGATCAGTCCATTTACAAGTTCAGAGGTGCCAATATCTACAATATCTTAAACTTTGAGAAGCATTTTGAAGATGCAAAGGTCATAAAGCTTGAGCAGAATTACAGGTCTACTCAGAATATCCTAGATGCCGCCAACAGCGTCATTTCCAACAACGTGGGTAGAAAGGACAAGCGCCTTTGGACTGACAACGGAGCCGGAGACAGGATTACATTTGAACAGCTTGAGAGTGGCTTTGAGGAAGCGGATTATGTGGCGCGTTCGATAGCGAGACTCGTGAGAAAGGGTGAGGCGCGCTATAAGGACTGTGCTGTGCTTTACCGAACCAACGCACAGTCGCGTCTTTTCGAGGAAAAATTTATTGCTGCCAACATCCCATACAAGATTGTCGGCGGCGTGAATTTCTATGCCAGAAAAGAGATAAAGGATATCCTTGCATATTTAAAGACTATTGACAATGGCCATGATGACCTTGCGGTAAAGCGAATAATAAATGTGCCAAAGCGCGGCATCGGAGCTACAAGCATCAATAAGGTGACAGACTATGCTCTTGAGAAGGGGATAGATTTCTATACGGCACTGCGCTATGTCGATGAGGTGTCTGGCATGGCGAGGTCAGCAGGCAAGATAAAGCCGTTTGTGATGTTTATACAGTCACTTCGTGCGAGAGCCGAGATGGATTCGGTTTCGCAGCTCATACAGGCTATAATCGATGAGACCGGCTATGTTGATGAGCTGAAGGCTGAGGGCACGGATGAAGCAGAGCAGCGTATTGAGAATATTGATGAGCTTATAAACAAGGCTGTTGATTACGAGCAGGGGGAGGAGAATCCTACTCTCAGTGGCTTTTTGGAGGAGGTAGCGCTTGTAGCCGATATAGACGGTCTTGACGAAAACAGCGACTATGTGGTTCTTATGACTCTGCACAGCGCTAAGGGACTTGAGTTTCCGAATGTGTATCTAGCGGGTATGGAGGATGGTCTTTTCCCAAGCTATATGTCAATCACGAGTGATGATGCGACAAGCGAGATAGAGGAGGAAAGGCGTCTTGCTTATGTTGGCATCACGAGAGCCAAGGAGCATCTGACCATTACATCGGCGCGTATGCGCATGGTGCGTGGAGAGACACAGTTCAACAAAGTATCGCGATTTGTGAAAGAGATTCCGCGTGAGCTTATGGCAGGCGAGGTTTATGAGCCAAAGCGCCGTGATGATGACCTTGAAAGAAATTCGCAGAGCACCTACAGAAAGGCTAAGGAGGCCTTCAAAAAGACACCTACATACGGCACAGAGTATGCGACTACCTTTAATACACAGCGTACAAGGACACCTGTCTACACGCCTGTGAGCAACCAGAAGTCATTTGCCAGTGCCAATACCACCGGCGGCCTTTCATATAAGGTAGGAGACAGAGTATCTCACATCAAGTTTGGCGCTGGAGAGGTCATGGCAATTGTAGAAGGCGGCAGGGATTATGAGGTCACTGTGGACTTTGACAAGGCCGGTACCAAAAAGATGTTTGCTTCATTTGCCAAATTGAAAAAAATTGACTAAAATTATTGTAATTTTTATAGGAAAATTGGATATAATATGCTATAATGGATTTAACAAATAGCATTTGACAATTACTTTTGGAAAAGGAGCGGATTGAATTATGAGTAAAGTTGAAGAATTATTAAAGGACAACAAGCTTGCAGAGAAGCTCAGCATGGCAAAGCTTAATGACCTTCTCAAAAAAGAAGAGGAAGACAAGAAGCCTTCCAAGGCTGTTATCATATTTGCCATCATTGGTGTATTAGTTGCAGTTGCAGCAGCGGCATATGGTATCTACAGATTTTTCACACCGGATTATTTAGATGATTTCGATGATGAGTATGATGATGAATTCGATGATGATTTCTTCGAGGATGAAGACGATGATGATGCTGAAGAGGAAAAAGAGGCACCAAAGACTAAAGAAGAGAAATAATCGTTTTTAGATAATGGGGGCTACATATGTAGTCCTCATTTTTCTTTATGTGTGAAGCAAGGCATTTGAAGTCAGACATACAAAGGAATAATAAAGTATAAAGAGAGATAAGAATTACATGAAAAAAGGATTTAGAGGAACAGGAACCGTAGAAAGAGTAGACTTCCCAAACAAGGGAATAGCAGTTACAGATGACGGCGACAGAGTAATTGTGAAAAATACAATTCCGGGACAGAAGGTGGAATTTGTTGTAAATAAAGTAAAGCATCAAAGGGCAGAGGGCAGACTCATGGAGGTAATTGAGAAATCGCCTCTGGAGACAGAAGAGCCATGCCCTCACTTTGGAATGTGTGGGGGCTGTACATATCAGACAGTGCCTTACGAAAAGCAGCTTGATATGAAGCTTACCCAGGTGAAAAAGCTAATCTCGGATGCCATTGGCACTGAGGAAGAGTCAGGATATGAGTTTATAGGGATACATGGAAGTCCGAAAAAGAGTGAATACAGAAACAAGATGGAATTTTCCTTCGGTGATGAGTACAAGGATGGCCCTCTTGCGCTTGGCATGCACAAAAGAGGAAGCTTTTATGACCTTGTGACAGTATCGGACTGTCAGATAGTGGATGAGGATTTCAGGACAATATTAAAGGCAACACTTGATTATTTTTCAAAAAACAATATCCCATATTTCCACAGAGCAACTCATAAGGGCTATCTGCGGCATCTACTTGTCAGAAAGGCAACAAAAACCGGTGAAATCATAGTCGACCTTGTTACTAGCACACAGACAGAGGGCTTCAACGAGGAGGAGCTGCTCGCAGGCTTTAGATATGCGCTTTTGACCAGGCACTATGACGGCAGATTCAAGGGCGTTTTACACACTCAAAATGACAGCGTGGCAGATGTGGTCAAAAACGAGGGCACAGAGGTGCTCTACGGAGATTCATATTTCTACGAGGAGCTCTTAGGTCTGAAATTCAAAATCACACCATTCTCATTTTTCCAGACCAACTCACTCGGAGCGGAGGTGCTCTATGAGACAGCGAGAGAGTTTATCCTGGGAGATGACAAGGATTCGCTAAACGGTAAAACAGTCTACGACCTCTACAGTGGAACCGGCACCATCGCGCAGCTTATGGCACCGGTGTGTAAGGAAGTAGTAGGTGTCGAAATAGTTGAGGAGGCAGTTTGCGCAGCAAAGGAAAACGCTGCCCTTAATGGTCTTGATAACTGTAAATTTATCGCAGGTGACGTCCTCAAGGTGCTTGATGAGATAGAGGAAAAACCGGATTATATAATTCTTGATCCACCACGAGACGGTGTCCATCCGAAGGCTATCGGGAAAATCATAGAGTATGGTGTTGAGAATATGGTTTATATTTCATGTAAACCGACAAGCTTGGCAAGGGATTTGCAGATATTTATGGCCAGAGGGTATAGAGTAGAGAAGATATGCTGCGTGGATATGTTTCCGAATACTTATCATGTGGAGACGGTAGTCAAATTATCCCTCAAAAAAGATACACCTAAGATTGAGGTTACAATGGAGCCTGATGAAGAGAGTAATTATACACCAGAGGAAAAGGCTACTTATTCAAAGATTAAGGAATATGTGAAGGAAAAGTATGGTGTGAATGTGCATACTTCTTATATTGCACAGGTGAAGCGGATGTGTGGTCTGGACATGGGCGAGAATTATAATAAGTCCAAGAAAGAGAAACCAGAAGTAAAGCAGTGTCCGCAGGAGAAGGTGGAGTATATTAAGGATGCGTTGAGGCATTATAATATGATATAATGGAATGGACGATTGGATAATAGTAAATAATAAGATGTACGGTTAGATGAATTTGCATAATTTTATTTATACAAGTTTGAAGGAGGGTATAGAATGTTATTTGCTATTCATACACAGAAAGGAAGGTGCAAGAGAATGATGCAATTTAAGGTTGAAAAATTATTTGGAAGATTTAATTACGATATGCAGTTAAATAAAGAAGGGTTAACCATTTTGACTGGTCCAAATGGTTTTGGAAAATCAACCATTTTAAAATGTATAGAGGCTTTAAGTAAAGGGGTATTAGGAGTTAGCTATTATTTTACTTTAGATTTTGAAAAAATCGAAGTTATATTAGAAAACTATAAGATTACAATACAGAAAGAAAGGGATAAAATAGTTATTAATGGAATTAAATTTAGTAAAAAGCAGTTTGAAAATGTGGTTGAACGCTTGGATAGAAGACCATATATGCGGAGAGTTGATAAGGATACATGGATAGATAGAAGAAATGGTAATTATATAAGTACTAACGAATATTTTAAGGAAATATATTCTGATGATGAAGAAATTTTATATGAGTTAAATGAAAATGGTTCTAGTGAATTAGTAAAAGAAATGAAAAAAATAAGCACGTATATAGGAAAGATATATTTTATTCGTGAGCAAAGATTGATAGCAGAAAAATATAATCCTAGAACAGAGCGAAAAATGGTTAATGTTATTAATGAGTTACCAGATAAGTTTCGTGAATTAGTTTTAAGGATTTCTAATGACTATTCAAGAGTAGCCAATAAATTGGATAGTACATATCCAAACAGGTTGTTTAGTAATGAAGAAAAAATAAACGAAGAAGAATATAGGCAAAAAATGCTTATCATGAATGAAAAATTTGAGAAACTTAATAAATATGATTTGTCTAATATGCAAAAATCAGAAGGAGTTGTTTTTAAAGAAGAACATGCAAAAGCACTTAAAATATATTTTGATGATTTTGATGAAAAATATAAAGTGTATGAAGATTTAATAAATAAATTAGATATGTATACGGAAATAATTAATAGTCGTTTGAAGTTTAAAAATATCAAAATTTCTAGAAATGACGGAATTAAGATTGTGGATTCAGAAAATGATGAAAAAACAATTCCATTAAATAATCTTTCCTCTGGTGAAAAACAAGAAATCGTTTTGTTTTATGAACTTATTTTTGAGTCGGGAAATAATGAATTGTTGCTTATAGATGAACCTGAAATTTCATTGCATATTGCTTGGCAGAAGATGTTTATGGATGATTTGTTAAGAATAGTTAAATACAAAGGAATAAATGCTATCGTAGCAACACATTCGCCTCAGATAATAAATAATCATTGGGAAAGACAGATAGATTTAGGAGAAATATATGGGGAACAATTCGATAAGAAGTAATTTAACAAAAGATTATATTATATCTGATTTGAGGCTGTCTTTATCAGATGATATATATAGAGAAAAAGTATTTATTGTTGTTGAAGGCGAAGATGATATAAAATTTTTAAAATCATGTTTTAATGATGATACTACTGTCCTATATGAATCTTATGACGGAAAAAATGGCGTATCGGAAATAGTTAAAAATTTTTTTCCTGATGATAAACGGGTTATAGGAATAAGAGATAAAGACTATTTAAGCTATGAGGAATCACCAAAGATATTTTTTTATGATAACTGTTGTCTTGAAATGATGATTATAGAAAATGAGGAGGTTTTTAATAGTATTTATAATGAGTTTTATAAAGGAGAAATGCAATCAATGGAATTGCTAAATAAGATGCTCATGGAATTGAGAGTTTTGAGTATTATTAGAATGTTCAATGAAAATTTCCAGTGGGAAATTAAATTAAGAGCATTATCTATTAATAAGGTTTTCATACAAGATACATATGGTATAGATAATCATAAAGTTGTGAATGAGCTAAATAAATTAAGTAATAATATTATTGATGACAATAAGTTGGAAATGATTAAAGAATATGGAAATCAAGTACAAACGGTGCAGGATTTACTAAATATTACACAGGGACATGATTTTTCGTCATTGTTTGCTACTATATGTAACATTCATACAAATAAAGGTATTGATTCTAAAGCGGTAGAAATGGCATTGAGATGTGCATATAGAAACGATGATTTTAAAGAAACAAGATTATATAGTTCTCTCTTGACATATCAAGAAAATCTTGGAATATTATTTTTAATTACATGAATGGTTATCAAAACTTTTAAGCATTGATACCTCTTAGCCTACGATTAGAAATCAAGGGTTACAGTGGTGACATTTCTTATATTCATAAGTATTAGAGAAGAAGGTTGAAATATACCTTCTTTTTTATACCCATTTTTAAGGAGGTGGTGCCAAAAAGCATACATAAATACTGGGACGTTCCGTAAAGGGAGGTCTATACATTTCGGGACTGTTTATCAGTCATTTTTTTGTAGTTCCAAAAAGTACACATGTGGAGACCGTTGTCAAATTATCCCTCAAAAAAGATGCACCTATCGTCCTATGTATTATACATATAAGGTCGTTGAGACAAAATATAAAAAAAGATATAATCAAGCATTAGGCGGCATGGAGAGATATGTGGTTGAAACAAAAACCTGCTATGTAGA